>JACSEG010000152.1_pt1 | contig 13345 bp, 10 predicted proteins | sample 8225521 | NCBI WGS metagenome assembly JACSEG01 (sample SAMN15705060, study PRJNA637333) | viral metagenome | isolation source: viral RNA from sea star tissue | host: Pisaster ochraceus | place: USA:Santa Cruz | collected 2018
CACTGATACGAAAACACGGAGGCTCGGCAACACGAGATATCCTTACAGAAGACCACGATAAGTTCGTAAGCATGGAAGGAAGAAAGGTCTATCAGATCGTCCTAGAAATGTTTGTGGAATGTATCGAAAGCGTCATCAAGAAAGGGAACTTCAAGATCGAAGACATAGACTATGTTGTCCCCCACCAAGCGAACCTGAAGATGCTGCAGAACGCGGCCAAGAAAGCGGGCGTGCCCATGGAAAAGTTTATTATCAATATCGACAAATATGCAAACACTTCTGCCGCTTCGATTCCCATTGCTTTGACCGAAGCAATAAAGGACAACAGAATACAGCGAGGATCGAAGATCCTTCTGATGGGGTTTGGCGCAGGGCTCAGCTGCGGAGGAATACTCCTCGAATGGTAGTCGCGGCAGCTGTAGTAGTGGGCGGTAGCTGTAGTAGTGGGCGCCAGCGCCAGCGCAGTGCGAGTCGCCACAATGCCGGGCACCAGCGCCGTAGTACTGGGCGCCAGCGCAGTGGACTATAAAAAAGGATGGTAACTATATGAAAATAAAAAAAGTTTTGGTCACTGGTGGTGCGGGATATGTCGGCAGCCATGTGGTATGTCATCTTCTCGAGAACAACTACGAGGTGCTAGTCTTTGACAATCTCTCTACTGGATCCACCGCGTCCATCTCAAAAGGAGCGCGCCTGCACGAACAGGACATCCGCAACTTTGATGCCGTCAAGAAATCAATCTCCTCTTTTAGACCGGATGCCATCATACATCTTGCCGCCCTTAAATCTGCAACGCAGTCTCTTCAAATGGGAATAGACTATTCTGACACCAACATCATGGGGACGATAAATCTCCTAAAGGCTGCCATCTCGCACAACGTGCATTATTTTGTCTTCTCATCCAGTGCTGCGGTCTACGGCGAACCTCATTACCTGCCCATAGACGAGCATCACATCAAGGAGCCCATAAACTACTATGGGGAAACCAAACTGACCGCAGAACGAATACTCTACTGGTACAGCAAATCCTTTCCCTTTGCCTACTCCTCTCTTCGCTATTTTAACGCAGCGGGGCACGAGCCGGATGCAAAGTTTTTGGCAATAGAAAGAAACAGCGAGAACCTCATTCCCATCGTCATGGAGACAGCAATGGGGTTTCGGGACAAGCTCTATATCTACGGCAATGATTACAATACTCCAGACGGCACCTGCGTGCGAGACTACGTCCATGTAAGCGACCTTGCCATCGCCCATGTGCTCTCGTTACTCTACTTGGAGAAAAAAGATTCTTCCCTCGAGTTGAACCTTGGAACGAGTCGTGGCTTTTCTACAAAGGAAGTCTACAACACGGCGGTACAGGTCACCCAAAAGAACATAGCCATGGAATTTACCGAGCGCAGAGCGGGCGACCCTGAGTCACTGTATGCAAAATCGGTGCTTGCACATAAACTTCTTTCATGGAGACCGATATACAAAAACCTTGATGAGATCATCCTCCATTCTTGGCTGGCGTATCAGCGCTACGTGCAAACTTCGAAGTAAAGTGCGGACAGGCTACGCCCGTGCTCTGCCTTACCACCACCGAGGGGAGTTCCTTCGACTTGAAATGAAACTTTAAACAACTCCGTGGATGGTTCTCGTTCCAGGTGACCTGAAAAAAAACACACTTAAGACAGTTAGGATCTGTTGCTTTCATGATATCTAGAGTATAATAGAAGAAACAAAATATGAACACATCAGCACAAAAACTTAATCAGACCTTGGACCTTCATGTTGTAGGGAAACTACTCTCTCGACTAGGAAAACGCATGTATTTTCCTCAAGGAATCGTAGCACAGACAGAACAATCACAAGACGCACGGATAAAGGCGACAGCAGGGATGGCATTGCAAAATTCCCGCCCCATGATGCTTAGCGAACTCCAGAAGCACGTCCCCTCCCTCGAATCGAAGGACATCGTTGCCTATGCTCCGGTGGCAGGGCTGCCGAAACTGCGCTCATTGTGGAAGAAGCACATAGGCCTCGTCAACCCCGAACTCAAGCAGGAGCACTGCAGTCTTCCCATCGTGTCTTCGGGCCTGACCCATGGCATAAACCTCGTCCTCTCTCTTCTGCTCGACCCCGAGGACAGCGTCATGACTCAGCAGTATCTGTGGGAAAATTACGAGCACATCGTTCAGACCTATCTCCAATCCTCCTTAGAACTCTGTCCCATGTTTGACGATCAAGGAAGGTTGCAGGACACTGTGTTCCGTCAATCCTTGCGTAAGGTGACAGAGAAAACAGGGAAGGCAGTCTTGCTATTCAACTTTCCGAACAATCCAACTGGCTTAAGCCCTCAGCAAGAGGACATAGCACAGCTACTAAAAGTACTGGAGGAAGAGGCAGCTCGCGGAAGCTCTATCGCGGTCATCTGCGATGACGCCTACTTTGGGCTCCATTACGAAGCGTCCAGTCTTTCCCACTCCCTCTTCTCTGACCTCGCGTCTTTGCACGAAAACATCCTTGCCGTAAAGATAGACGGCGCAACCAAGGAGCTGCTTTCTTGGGGGCTGCGTGTGGGCTTTGTCACTTTTGGCAACCCTCGTTTTACCGAACCCGTGCTCGCAGCCCTAGAACAAAAAATGGTGAGTCTTATCCGCGCTACCGTAACGAGTAGTAGCCGCCTTTCTCAGAGCCTGGTCATCAAGATGCTCGAAAGCGAATCGCTTTCTGACGAGTTGAAATCGACCCACGCCTATCTAAGACAAAAATACAACGCTGTGCAAAAACACCTTAGCGCGTTGACTGCAGAAAACCCTGACGCCCCCATCAGCCCCCTGTACTACAACGCAGGTTACTTTATGTGCTTTCATTGTCGAAGCATATCCGCAGAGGAGCTGCGCCTATCCCTTCTTGAGAAAGAGAAAATCGCATTGATACAAATCGGGGACCTGCTCCGCTTTACCTTCGCCTCCGTTGAAACAGAACAGATACCCGAGATACTCGACACTGTCTATCTTCATGCAAAGAACCTCGCGAAGAACGCCTAAGCTGGCGGGCGCAGTGGCGGGCTGGGTTGCGGCGACAGGCGCGGTAGCGGCACTGGTCCTGCTTGGCAGTCTTGGCACACTAGCCTCCTGCAGCTCCGAGTCGGAGTTCATCACGATCAGCTCTGACATCCCCGACATAGCCTTCGTTGTGCGCCTCTACGAAACAGAAAACCCCAACAGAAAGATAAGCCTCCTGCCGTTCTCTGACTACTCTCAACTGATGCAGGCAGACCTTGCTCTGCTGTCCTCGGACGCCATCGAAAACACCCCCTACCCCATAGAAAGCTACCTCCAAGAAAACTTTACATCTCCCCTTCTGCACGTGGAAGACAACACAAAAAACCTTACGCTCATCTCGTTTTCCCTTCCCCTTATACTCGTACTTAAAGAAACCTCTCCGAAGCGCCCTCCTTCCCCGCACATGAGTCTTGGCGAGCTGCAAAAACAAAGCAAAGAGAGCACCCAGCTGCGAAGCAAGTCTCTGTCTACCTTTGGCTTCGTCCCTGACATGAACCCAGATTTTGCCAAGCTCTTTTCGAATCGTGATTCCTATGCGTCATGGATTGAAGACGCGTTCGTGGAATACGAAACGTACAACGAATCGTATCATAGAAGCTTTGATTCTGTCCCCTACCTTGCCCAGCTAAGAAACGAAAACATCGTCTACAAACTAGTCATGAGCAACGAGTTCTTTGATTTTCCAAGAGACGTGCAGGACGATTTTTACTACTTCTTTCTCAGTCGTGATAACGCAAGCATCCCCGTTGTAGAGGCAAGCTACGCAGGAAAAAACAAGACTTCAAATAAGGGGAGAGAGTTAAGAGAACTTCTTGCCTGGCTTTACAGAGAGGAAACCCAGCTCGCTTTGCTTACGATGTATCAAAACCACTTTCCTCAGAAAAAACTCCCCCGCTTTTTAGGGAACAGCTTTTCTAGCAATTGGAACACGAACGAATACATTTTTAAACAGGACGCCCTGATCTGGAACGCCCAACCACTATTGTCGCAGCTCGTCTTCTACTAGCACCCGCGCTGGCACGCCCAACCCGCGGGTCATTGTCCCCAAAAATCAGCGCTTAGCTTTTTCGAACGTGAAAATAGTTGTTCTTGATGCCAAAGACATTCGAAGGGTCCAGAGTCTTTTTGAGATCCTCGAGAACCTGTTTCGATGTCGCGTCATAAACGTTGTTTATAAAGCGAGAACGAATCTTTCCTATGCCATGATGGTGACTGATGGAACCTCCACGCCGAAGAATCTCTTCTCGTATCTGCATGTCCACCTTTGAGAACTTTGCCTCGGGATTTTTGACATTGTAGAGGCTCGCTCCGTGGGTGAAATAAATACAGACCCCCGTGGAATATATGTGAGTAATGCGGGCCGCTATAAACGACATTCCGGGAAACTTGTTCTTCTTGTGTAGCTCTTGAGCTTTTTTCTGTACCGCTGCACATACCTTCTCTATGTCGTCCCATAACACGGTCGTCTCGTAGGTCTCTCCTAGTATACTATAGTCTAAGAAGAAATCTCGTATGTAGGCTATGGCGAAGGTCAGGTTGTAACCAGCTTTTCCGTTACCCGAGCCGCCGAGCATTCCCCCATACTTCTTTGTCAGCTTGCGAATGATAAGCTCTTGATAACAGACCTCGTCCTTTGTCCCTTCAAAGACTATGGTTGCTACAGCTATTTTGCTAAGGTCAAACTTCTTTACCCGCTCGATGATGTAATGTTGTATTTTGCTCTGTATCTTTGTAAAAAAATTGGGAGCTCTCTTAAGAGCCTGCCCGAAGACAAACTGATTGTTGTCCATCAAGCGAATACTTGCAGGATAGGTCTGGTTCTCTTTTACGTCTCGAAGAAAATCAATCCCTGTTTTGAAATCCTTGAACAGAATGGACTGATACTTTTGCTTCTCTGGTAGCTTTCGTATTCTTAACGTAGCCTGTGTGATGATGCCAAAGTTTCCTTCGCTGCCGAACAACAGTTTATGCACCTTGACTCCAGAGGATGTCCGAGGAAAGACATGGATGTTTTCTATGTTTCCGCTCGGAGTGATCATGACAAAGCTGTCGACTATGTCCTCTATGTTTCCGTACCTGTTCTTTTTCATCCCGCTTGCGTTTGTGGAAATCCAACCGCCAACCGTAGAGAACTCGTAACTGTCCGGTTCGTGCCCTGTCGTGTATCCGTGCTTCGCAAGATAGTTCGCAAGCTCTATGCCAGTGATGCCCGCCTCCACGCTAACGTACCTGTTCTTCTTGTCGAGCTTTATGATCCTCGAAAGCGCGGTAGTATCTACCACCACTATCATGCGCTTTTCGTCAACAGGCAGCGTAAGCGATGACGAGACACTGGTGCCTCCTCCGTAAGGAACAAGACAGACTTTTGTTTTGAGTGCTATCTTTATAAGATCCTCCACTTCCTTCGCGCTGACGGCAAAGAAAACCGCGTCCGCATATTTGTGCAAACCACCACAGTACAGCACCCGCATGATCTCGTCCGCTGTGGTCTGTCCGTGGCTATGTGTCAACCTATCTGTGTCCTTAAAAGAAAGACGCTTCTCGTACTTTTTCCTTTTCATCATGGCAAGAAACGCTGCGTTCTGCTTTGGCTTCGGAAGTACCACCTCTACCTCGGGGCGCTTCTTGGGGATAAAGGGGCACTTCATGATGTTTTCCACGAGACCCGTAAGGAAGGGCATTTCATAGCCCGAAACCGGATACCTGGTCCCTGTCACCAAAACAGATCCCGACTCTTGCAGTACGAACTTCGTGTCCTTGTATCCCCAGCGATGCTCGGCTTTTATGTTTGGGAAGATGTTGTTTTCTTTGTTGAGTACTGTGTTATTTTTCTTCATGATGCCTTCCATATCTTGTGTGTGCATGGGTGAATGTGTCATCCATGATTGAACAAAAAAGAGAGAGCTCTAAACAAAGCGTGGATGCCACTATGATTTCCGCGAGTTTTTTACTTGAATTTGGGCCGCCGTTACAACCGATGATTTCTAGATTACGTCTTTGTGAAGCGAGTTTTGTTCCTCCACCCACAGTACCCACCGTTACCGAAGGAAGTTTCTGTGTGATAAGAACCCCGTCCCCGTCTGGTGCTTTTTCCACGAAAAACAAGCCCGCCGCGTTCTCTGCAACACAGGCAACGTCCTGCCCTGTCGCAAGATAGATTGCCGCAAGGGCGTTCGATATGTGAAACTGAATCCCAATGATTCCCACAAGGTAGCCATAGACCGTCACACATTTATACGCATAGAGAAGATACTCTGAGGTCACGTTCAGAAGACGGCGCAGCGTCTTTTCTCTGACATGACACGTAGCAACCACGAAATGACCTCTTCCGTTTACAAAGGATCGATGACTCATCTTCTTGTCGCTGTTTACTCCCGATTCGATAAAGGAATCTTGCAGGTAGTTTCGTTCCACATCAAAGTTTTTCAAGACGAATTGAACAACCGCACGAGACGCTATGGTCACCATGTTCTGCCCAGCCGCGTTGTCCGTGTAAAAGTAAAGTTCCAATACGATGGCGTTGTTGTCGATGATCTTTTGTATCTCGACCAACTTCGCATAGGACGAAGTGGACTCGGCATGCTCTTTGAATTCTTTGAAATGATCATCTATGAACTTGCTCAGCTTGTGAACCCCTTCTTTGTTCTTGAGGAGGAATCCCGGTGCACGGCTTATCTTTTGAAAATAATGATGCACGGTTATACCTTCGTCCGCTGTGGCAAGCATTCCCCGAGTAAGAGAATACACCAAAGCCCCTTCGACCGTACAAACAGGAACGATAAACTCGCCCTTTGCGTAATCACCTCGTAGCACGAGCGGAGACGCGAGCGCCGTAGGAATCGTTGTGTACCCCACATGATTCTCGATAATTCCTTTTAGGTCCTTCGGCTCGTCATAGAGTATCTTAGAGTAATCGATGCCCTTCTTCTCTTTTAACCACTGAACTCGTTTTTCGGTGCTTTCATTCTCCCAACCCTTGGGCGGTTTTCGTAATTGCATGAACAATTCTCCTTATTCATTTTGATATCCCTATTAGTATAGCATAGTCCTTGCTTCAATGCTTGCATATATAGTATATGTGACACGTTAGCTGTGGCGCGAGCTGGCGTGATTGCACGCATGAGACGATTCGTGTATACTTAAGTATATGAAAGAAGTTGTATTAATTCCCGGTGATGGTGTGGGACCCGAATTAATAGAAGCAACAAGACTGTGTGTGGACGCTGCAGGAGCCAAAATTCAATGGATCACAAAGAATGCCGGCATGAGCACCCTCCAAACAGAACAGTCGTTGCTACCTGACCATGTGCTATCCGAAATACAAAGAACCGGACTAGCGCTCAAGGGCCCCATCATAACCCCCGTTGGAAAAGGCTTCCGAAGTGTCAATGTAGCTCTTCGGCAGTCTCTTGATCTATATGCCTGTGTCCGACCCTGTCGTAGCATCTTGGGCATACCCGCTCCCTTTGGAGAAAAGAAAAAAATCGATATCACTATTATTCGCGAAAACACCGAAGACCTGTACGCGGGTGTCGAGTTTGAGTCCGGAAAGCCCGAGACCGAAGAGCTGATACGGTTTATGCAAGAGAGGAATCCTAAAAAGATTTCCCCGTCTGCTGGTGTTTCCATAAAAGCGATCACCGAGGAAGCGAGCAAAAGGATTGCACAGTTTGCCTGTGATTTTGCCAAACAAAACAATCGGAAAAAGATAAGCATTGTCACCAAGTCCAATATCATGAAATTTAGTGATGGGCTGTTTATGGACAGCGCCAAGGAAGTCATTTCTGGCCATACGGACATCGAATGCGAGCACGTCCTTGTTGATGCCCTCTGCATGAAACTCGTGCAAATGCCCGATCAGTTTGATATCCTGCTGTTGCCAAACCTGTATGGGGACATCGTATCCGATCTGTGTGCTGGTCTCGTAGGAGGTTTGGGCGTGGCCCCAGGCTCGAACATCGGCAAACAGGCTGTCATTTACGAAGCCACCCACGGAGCGGCGCCCGAGTTTGCAGGCAAGAACATGCTTAACCCTACCGCCCTATTGCTCTGTGCGATCATGCTATTGAAAGATATAAAACAAGAAGAGAGTGCACATCGACTAGAGACTGCGCTGTTTTCTGTCCTGCAAAAAGGAGAAGCACGCACTATTGATTTGCTTTCTTCTGAAGAAAAAGATAAGGCCGTTTCTACACAAAGATTTACAGAGGAGATAATCAAAAACTTATGACCGAATTAAAAGCTCTCACCTACGAGAAAAACATAGCTATACGAAAGAAGATCCTTGCTCTTACGAAAAAGCAGGAAGAAAAAACCCTTCATGATCTGTCACTGCGGACAGTGTTCTACGGGCTACGGGGCTTGCCCCTTCTGTACTCGCCAACCTCTTTGGTGAAACCCGAAAAGGGCGTCTTTTACCAAGGTGTCTTTATCTTGGATCTGATAAAACAACTCCCCTGCTTTGGCGACTCTCAGATTCCTAGTGCGGAAGCGCTGTTCTGGTTCTTGCTGAGTGGGGACATACCCACAAAAGAACAGGTAGAAGGGCTCCGCTTGGAACTGCTTCAACAATCATCGTTGCCAAGCTCTGTTTACACCGCTATCGATAGCCTGCCAGAAAACAGCAACCCCATGACTCGCCTTTGCACAGCACTCCTTAGTCTTTCATCGACCTCGATCTTCGTAAAAAAATACGACGAGGGGCTGGACCGAAATGCCTACTGGGAGCACTGCTATGACGACGCTCTTTCTTTGATCGCAAAACTGAACAGCATCGTGGCTTACATATACAAGAACTACTGTGTGTCTGGCGGTAGCGCTGGTGCTGGTGGTGCTGGTAGTAGTGGCGGGACGCAAGGTGCGATCGATCCCTCTCTGGATTGGACAGGAAATCTTAGCCAACTGATGGGCATAGAAGATAGTCTCTCCGTGGACCTTATTCGTCTGTTCATCTTTACCCATGCAGACCACGGACCCTCCAACGCTTCTGCCCATACCTGTCACCTCGTAGGATCTACGTTGTCGAATGCTTTCTACACTTCCGTTGCAAGCATGACAGCACTCGCAGGCCCCTTGCATGGACATGCAAACGAGGATACCTTTAAGTGGCTCTTACGCCTTCTTGCTAAGACCGAGAAAGCCGGAGATTCTTCGGATGCATTTGTAAGTGAGTGCATTCAAGGTGAACTCGATTCAGGGCAACGCATTCCTGGCTACGGGCACGCCGCACTTCGTGTGGAAGACCCGCGCTTCACGCTTATCCGAAACTTCCTTGTGCAAAACAAGTTGGAATCGAAATACATAAGTCTTGCTAACGCAGTCTATCGTATTGCACCTGACCTGCTCAAGAAACAAGGCAAGATCTCGAGCCCCCATCCGAACATTGATGCCATCACAGGCACCTCCCTCTACAGCCTCGGGATAAAGGAATTTGACTTTTACACCGTGCTGTTTGGAGCAAGCAGAATCTTCGGTGTCATGGCTCAGCATATTATTGACAGAGTCCTGCAAATCCCCATAGAACGCCCCGCTGCGTTCAACCTCGATAGTTTTATACGCGGGCTAGAAACCGACCCAAGCACCCCCGAGACCCCGTAGCTCTGTCGTAGCGAGTGCTAGAGCGTGCGCCGTGCCTCGAGTGCGTAGGAAAGCGTGAACCTATCAGTATATTCAAAGTTCCCTCCCTTCGGCATCCCCTGTGCTATCCTCGTGAAATTATACGTCTTCTCTTCCTTTTCAAAAAGAGAGCGAATGAATCGCGCCGTAACCTCTCCTTCGATGGAGGGAGGCGTAGCAAGTATGATCTCTTGAAAAGATTGGTTTTTCATTCTCTGTTTCAGTTTTTCTAAGGAAAGCTGCTCTGGCCCCTGCCCCTCAAGCGGAGAAATAAGTCCCCCAAGCACATGGTACAGTCCGCTGTAACCCTGACACTCCTCTATTGCCATAATGTCTTGTACATGGGCAACAACGCAGAGCTGGTCTCTGTTTCGTTTTAGATCGCTGCAGATACCACACAACGCGTCTTCGCTGTAGTCTCCACAATCGCTGCAGGGTCGTATCGTCTCGTGTAAGGTGTCGAGCAATGAAGCAAGTTGTTTGCTGAACTGCTTGTCTTCTTTGAGCAGGAAATACACATAACGCAGTGCTGTTTTCTTTCCTATACCAGGAAACTTTGCAAGAAGCTGCGCGATAGGCTGAAGACTACTCATTTGTTGACTCCCCCTCCGGCACCATCTCTTCTTGTACGGTTCCTCCAAACACTTCCATCACCTTTCTTACGTCACCCGAATGCTTTGTTGTCTCTTTCCCTAGCTCCTGCAACTCTTCGTCTTGTATGCTCTCCCCAAGGTTGAGTGCCCTGCCCCTGTCCTCTGCTTCTGCTTCTGGATGAGACTGAGTGCGTGGTGGTGTTTGTGTTGGCGGTGCTGGTGGCGGTGTTGGTGGTGTTCGTGGTGGTGCTGGTGGTGCTGGTGGTGCTGGCGGTCGGTCGGCGGTCGTGGTCGCACCCATACTGGTGGCGCCCATGCTAACGGCGCCCATGCTAGCGACGCCCATGCTAGCGGCGTTTGCATTCGCGACAGCTGCCGCATCCGTGTCTCGCGCAGCAGCGTCAGCGTCTCGCGCACCCGCCACGGTGTCCCCCATACCTGCGTCCGTGTCTTTGTCCCCCACACCCGCAGCGTTCTGAAGCTCCTCTTTGATCTTCGCAAGTTCTTCCACCAGACTGTTCGTGCTACGATGGTTTCTGATGTTGCAAAGCTGGTTGAACACCAGCTCTACTTCGAAGCGAGGCTCCACAGAGAAGCGCAGTTTTCTGTGACACTCAAGAAGCAGTTGCAGCATGTGCTCTAGCTGCTCTACGGTAATGGTGCTGTAGACACGCTTGTCGAAGTACTCGACATCGTGCCCGAGAACCAGCTTGGAAAAAATGCCATGCTTGATGAGCAACATGTTGCGCGCATGCTCGCACGCTTCCGAGACAATCCGCTCCGGTCGCTTTCCCGCATCGAAGAGTATGTTAAGGTGGTTTTGCACATCCTTGTATTGCCCCTCTAGACAAAAAAGAAAGAGCGCGTTCAAAGAGTCAAAGCCGGTCAGGCCCAAGGTCTGTTCTAGCTTCTTAAAAGAAATCCGATCTCCACAAAACCCCAAGACCTGATCAAAGAGCATGTAGGCATCTCGCAATGATCCCCGCGCCTCCTTTGCGATCCATTCAAGGGCCGCCTGCTCTGCCTCTATGGAACTTTCCGTGCAGAGCTCTTGTAGTTTCTGCGTGATGATATCAAGGCGTATCTGATGAAACGAAAATTGCTGACAACGTGATCGTATGGTAAGGGGGATTTTTTCTATCTCGGTGGTGGCGAAGATGAAGATGACATAGCTCGGCGGTTCCTCTATCGTCTTTAGCAGGGCATTGAAAGCACTGTGCGATAGCATGTGCACCTCGTCTATGATATAGACCTTGTACGCATGTCGTACCGGAGAGTAGAGTAGCTCCTCTCGAATCTTGCGAATGTTTTCGACACTCGTGTGTGAGGCCCCGTCTATCTCTATGACATCGAGGGATTTTCCGTTGCGAATATCTTCGCTGCCGGGATACTCCACGGCATGCACTTCCATCTCCGCAGGTCGGTTTACCGTGAGCGCAATAAGACGAGCAGCGGAAGTCTTGCCCACCCCTCGTGGCCCACTTAAGATATATGCTGGCGCTATTTTTCCATGGGATATCGAACCCAGAAGCGAGGAGACAACAAAGTCTTGCCCCACCAAATCGTCAAAACGCTGAGGCCGCAATCTGTTCGCTGTATTTTCATATTTCATGTTTCGTTAAAAAAAGAGGGCCTCTTGACATTACGCAAGAAATCCAAAGAAATCCATACCATAACACTAAATCTACCGCTGCTTCCTTCCAGATCTGACGGGGTTCGAAATACGTTATGAACAGCACTTAGATAGGTTGCAGTCAAAAAGCCCAACATAATTGCAAACTAGCACTTAGAACAGGCAGCCAATCAAAAGACCAAAAACTGTCCCACCCAACGTTTTCCTCTGCTCTCTATCTCCACTATATACTATTATTTGTGTGCTTGTCAAAAATGAACTGTGGTGCGAGTGGTGATGCGGGTTGTAGTTTTGTTGTAGCGCGGGCTGTTGCGTGAGCCGTAGTGTGAATGGTGAGGCGATCTCGGGGCGCAAGGTAGATGGTAGCGTTCTTTTTGTAGTACCATAGTGTAAGGGAAATCAGGATAGATTTAGAATGTACTACCGCCGTAAAGTCTTACTTCATTTGATTGCTCCCTTTGCCAAGAAGGGAGTGGAAAAGCAAAAACTACAGTCGCTCCTCTTTCTGTTCTGCGAAAAACAAGCCGAAGCATCCTTTGACTTTGTACCCTACCACGATGGCTGTTTTTCTTTTCAAGCGGAAAAAGACCTGTCAGTCCTTAGCAGTCACTATGAATATTTAGAGGACAAAAAGAACCGTTGGTCCACAACAAAAAACACACCCGACATCGTGTTAACGAAAGAAGACAAGGTGTTTTTGGACGAACTCGTGCGGGGGTTTCACGGTCGTAGCAACAAGGAACTCACTGACCATGTCTTAGAACAGCACCCCTACTATGCGATACACCGCCGTGCGAGTGCGAGTGCGGGTGTTGGCGCTGGTGTTGGTGCGCGTGCTGGTATTGGTGCGGGCGTGAGTGCAGACGGTGCGCTGCCAGAAGCAGCAGCAAAAGAGCGAGCGAAGATCAAGAAGAAAACAAAAGCCACGCTCTTTACCCTCGGCTACGAAGGAAGAAGCATCGACTGTTACCTGAACGAACTGATTACAAACAACGTGAAGCTCCTTTGTGATGTACGCAAATCACCGTTGAGCATGAAGTATGGGTTTTCGAAAAAGCAACTCCAAGACTACTGTCAGAAAGTAGGAATCCTATATGAACATATCCCTGAACTCGGCATTATTGCAGAAAAGCGCAAGATCCTAAAGGAAAGCAAAGACTACAAAACCATGTTTCGAGAATATAGAAAACAACTCCCCACAAAGAAGATCGCTTTAGAAAAAGTTGTCTCGTTGTTGAACGAGCACAAGCGCATCGCCCTAACCTGCTTCGAAAGAGATGCCAAGTACTGCCATCGCCACTGCATTAGTCAGCACCTAGAGAGGAAGCAAGGAATCGTGAGCCATGATCTTTAGGAAAGTGGTCGTGCGTGGTGGTGTAGCGGCGGGAACAGTGTAACGGGAACGGGAGTTAGTTGTGGGAGTTGATTCCTTCCAGTATGTGCAAAATTTGCAC
>JACSEG010000153.1_pt1 | contig 13226 bp, 17 predicted proteins | sample 8225521 | NCBI WGS metagenome assembly JACSEG01 (sample SAMN15705060, study PRJNA637333) | viral metagenome | isolation source: viral RNA from sea star tissue | host: Pisaster ochraceus | place: USA:Santa Cruz | collected 2018
CTAAAGAAGATTTATTTATAGAAGGCGAACGCCAACGTCAGACTGAAAGTATAGATGCTAAAGAAGCTAGACAGGTTGCAGACGTTACTACTACAACTGAGATTAAAGAAGATATTGTAGGTAAAAAACCAAGTGAAACAATTAGGTTTTCAGAAACAGCATTAACTAATTTAGGTGTAGAAAATAAACAACAAGCTGAAGCTCAGATATCTGAAGCGGTAAGTAAATCATTTGAGGGTAAGGACATCACTAGGTTCGGTGAAACTCGTAACGTGCCTCAAGCTGTAGCTGATATATATGGTAAGATGTTTGGTGTTAATCCAGAAACTATAGTATCTAAGAAAAGAAATTTTCAAAAAACAGATGCAGAAGGTCTTACACGTATTAAACAATTTTTAATTGACAATGCTCCTGGTGATTTTGCTAGGCTACCTAAAACTAAAGATGGTTTAGGTAAGGGTACTTTTCTACCTAAAAACGTTACTGATGTATTATATACTGATGGTAAACTAACAGGTACTCTAAAAGATTACATGGATCTTATTAGAGAAAAACCTGTTAAACCTATTTATAGAGATAGAGTAGGTCAGACAAATAGAGGCTTAGTAATAACAAGTATTAGAAATCGTATATTTGAAGATCTTGTACCTGTTCAAGGGCAAAGACTACAAGGCGGTGCTAGGTTTGCTAAAGATATAAAAGAAGTAGAAACAAATTATGAAGATGGTAAGTTTGCCACTATGTATGGTCGTTATGTTAGAGGAGAAGAACTACCTGTTATAGAGCGAGAAGCTGTTGAAGATTTTATTGTTAAAGCAGCTATAAAAGAAGCTGACAAAGGAAAGTCTGCAGAGCAATTTACCAAAGCTATAAAAAATTCTAATCTACCTCCAGAATTAAAAGAAGGTAACTGGACTAAGTCTGATAAAAAATTTAAAGAAGATGCTGATGCTTTAAAAAACTTTGATAGTCAAGGTAATAATTTTGCTTCTCAAATTGTTCTACCAGAAGGTGTTACTAACAAGTCTAGGAATATTATGCTAGGTTTATTTGCGGGTCATTACAATATAGTAGGATCTGAAATGCTTAAGGTTGGTAGTTCTTTTAAGCAAAACATATTAAAAAATATAAGAACAGAAGGTGAATCAGTATTATCAGAGTCAACTTTAAACAGGCTTAAAAATTTTAAATGGGATACTTTAAAACAATCATACGCTTCTGAAAACCAGGCAGCTTTTAAAAATATACAGAAAGCTAACACATTAGCTGAGCAACAAAAAATAGCTAGAGAAACTTTTACAACAGAACAAGGTAAAGCATCTATAGAATTATACGATATATGGAACACAGCTTTGCAAGAGTGGTTGTATGCTAGTGAACCAGGTAGTAAAGCTTTTAACAATAAAGCAGATTATATTTTAAAATTAAAAAAATCAAATGCTTCTATAGGTACATCAGGTGAAAGAATATTAGCTCCACCTGGATATGTGTATTTGCCTGGTAAAACATTTGAAGGTACTAGAAAGTTTGAGCATTTAAAATCTAGTAGCCAACAGTCTTTTGAATCTGCAATGCTTGTTCTTGAAGGCAAATGGAGTCAAACTGGTAAAGAAACTTTAAAGGCTTACAATGGTATATGGGGTTTGTTAGATGATTTTAATATTGTAGATAAACAAACCGGTAAAGTAAATGACTCTAATATATTTAGATTTGCAGAAAATTTAGATCTAGCTAAGAATATTTATAGTGTAGAAAGTAATTTTAAGAAAACTCTTTATCAAGATATTGTAAATAAAGTTGGTAAAAAAAATGTTAAGCAATTTGAAAAAGATCAAAATCAATTGTTTAATTACAACAACAAACAATTACCTCCTAAAAATAGAGTTGAAAAAGCCACTAGTACTTTAGAAGTTTTAGAAACAATGAAGAGTTTAGATACTCAAGCTACAGAAGCTAGAACTAGACAATCAAAAGACATAGATCTTAGTAAAGACTTTAATGATATTATAGAAAACAAAACTGGTATTGGTGCTGATAAAGTATATAGCAGAGCTAAAGCTCAAGTTGTTGGCGCTAGCAAAGGTAGTATATTTAAAGGTATACCTTACTCAGCTCAAGATTTTACAGGTTTATTATATGAAACGTTAGGTAAAGGTAAGTTAGGTGATCAACAAATGGCATGGTATAAGTATAATCTTCTTGATCCGTTTGCTCGAGGTGTAAACGATATATCAAAAGATAGAGTTACCATGATGAACGATTACAAAAATTTAAAGAAGCAACTTGGAGTTATACCCAAAGACTTACGTAAAAAATTACCAGGCGAGCCTTATACTAAAGAACAAGCGGTAAGGGTATACACCTGGAACACTTTGCAAGGTATGGAAGTGCCAGGTGTTAGCAAAGCAGATTTAAAAACTTTAAATGAATACGTAAGTAGCAATAAAGAATTAAGCTTATTTGCTAATCAACTTGTTGAAATAAACAAAGGTGATGGATATGCTAAGCCAAAAGAAACATGGCTTACTGGTAGCATTACAACTGACTTATTAGAAGGTCTTAATACTACTAAGCGCGCTAAGTATTTAGAGCAGTGGCAAACAAATGTAGATGAAATATTTAGTGAGGCAAACTTGAACAAACTCGAGGCTGCGTATGGTAAGAAGTATCGTAAAGCTATAGAAAATAGTTTACAACGTATGAAGACTGGTCGTAACAGATCTTTCTCAGATGATAGCTTAACAGGTAAATTTACAGACTGGCTTAACGGTAGTATCGGTGTAACAATGTTCTTCAACACAAGATCAGCATTGCTACAAACGTTATCATCAGTTAACTTTGTTAACTTCTCAGATAACAATCCGCTTAAAGCAGCTAAAGCTTTTGGTAACCAGAAACAATACTGGAAGGACTTTAAATACTTAATGAACTCTGACTTCTTAAAAGAACGTCGCGGTGGTTTACGTATGAATGTTAACGAAGCTGATATTGCAGAGGCTGCTAATAAAAACGGGCCAAGAGGTGTTGTTAATAGATTATTACAATTTGGTTTTACACCTACACAGATAGCTGATAGCTTTGCTATTGCATCTGGTGGTGCTACGTTTTATCGCAACAGAGTTAAGACTTACGAAAAGCAAGGATTAAGCACAGCTGAAGCAGAAGCTAAAGCGTTTGAAGATTTTAGAGAGACATCAGAAGAGTCTCAGCAGTCGTCAAGACCTGATAGAATATCAATGCAGCAAGCAGGACCGCTAGGCCGTCCTATACTTGCATACGGTAACACTCCTGCGCAGTATGTAAGGTTGACAGATAAAGCTATTAAAGATTTAAAAGCTGGCAGAGGAGACGCTAAAACAAACATTAGTAAAATTATATATTACACTACCGTACAAAATTTAATATTCAACTCGCTGCAACAAGGTTTGTTTGCTATAGCTTTTGGTGAGGCAGATGCTGATGACGAAAAGTATACTAACAAATATATAGATGTAGCTAATGGTATGGCTGATTCTATATTGCGAGGAACTGGTGTAGGTGGAGCTGCTGTATCTGTAGGTAAAAATGCTATTATACGTATTATGCGTGAGCAAGAAAAGAAAATGCCTAAGCTTGAGAAAGTAGGTTATGAGCTTACTAAAATATCTCCACCTGTTTCTTCTAAGCTTTCTAAGATAAATCAAGCTGCAAGATCTTATCAATGGGATAAAGACGAAATGATTAGCAAAGGGTTTAGCATAGATAACCCAGCGTATTTAGCAGGTGCAAATGTTATATCTGCAACTACAAATGTACCACTTGACAGAGCTATAAGGAAAGTTAACAATGTTATAGCAGCTACAGAGGCAGATGCAGAGCTTTGGGAACGACTAGCTCTTATGGGTGGTTGGCCTGAATGGAGTATAGAAGAACCTGAAGATAAGAAAAAGAAAAAACCGCAACTTAGAAAAGTTAAAAAGAAAAAAGTTAAAAAGAAAAAGAAAAAAATTAAAAGATAATTATGGGAAAGATTAGTCCAGCTTGTAAAGCTGCAGCAAAAAAGAAGTTTGAAGTATGGCCATCAGCATATGCCTCAGGTTGGGGTGTGCGCTGTACTAAAGCTGGTGGACCTGGTAAAATGGGGAAAAGTAAAAAGAAAAAGTAATGTATACACAAAACTCTCCGTTCCTTAAAAAATCTAAAATAAAAGGTGGTGGAACTAAAAAGGTTTGTCTACCTGCTTCAAAGGTAAGATCAATGAGCAAGGCTGAAAAAGATAAAGTAATCGCAGCTAAACGATCTGCAGCTGCTAAAGGAGATTATAAACGCTCTAGTAAATCAAACGTAAAAGGTGCTCGTAAAAAAGGAGCTACACTGCGCGATTGGTTTGAAAATGAAAATTGGATTAACGTTGCAACAGGAGAACCATGCGGAAAATAATAGATAAGCTACAAGCGGCTTGGAACAGCTTGCTATATAAATTAATGTTTAAAAAATATAGATAATGAAACCATTTACATCAAAACACTGTACACCTATAAACTATGGTAGTCCTTTAGAAAACAAAGGTAAAATAAAACCAACTTCTAAACTAGAAGAAGCTTCAGATAGACAGCTGTTAAATACTCCTGGTGAAGAAGCAAAAGCTTTATTACGTGAAAGAGCTAGAAAAAAAGCTAAAAACAAGGAACAAAAATAAACTGGGCGTACCATACCCAACAGTTCCTAATAAAGAAAGGGCCCTCAAACGAGAGCCCTTTTTTTTTATCCGTCACAAGCAGCACAGTCAGGATCCATAGCTTGTTGAGCAATGTCGCCGCGTAGTACTGATTCAGTACGCATATAATATAAGGTCTTGATACCTTTCTTCCAAGCATCCATGTGAACCTGGTTAATCCACTTAGGTGTAGCTTCTGAAGGAAACGCTAGGTTCAAACTAACTGATTGATCTATATACTGTTGGCGTATACCGGCTTGATTGACAAGCTCTAGTTGATTAATCTCTTTGAAAGTTTTAAACACGTTCTTAACTTTGTCAAAGCCTGTAGTTTCTAAATCATCTTGCTCAGATAATACTACTAGCTTTTTATTAACATAACCGTAGTCATCTAATGGTAGGTCTTGTATACTACCACCGTCAGCCATTATCTTATCCCAAGTTTCTTTAGTATTTAACCCAGCTTTTCTTAAGACTTTTTCGAGCTCTTTGTTCTTCCTAATGAACGTACCCTTCGCGCTTTGTTCAGTGAAAACATTAGCGGCCCAAGGCTCAATACCAGGACTAACATTACCGGCAAGCTTACTATTAGACACAGTAGGAGCAATAGCCCTAAGATGAGTGTTACGAAACCCAGTGCCAACGCACCACAGAGGTTCACCATAAAGTTCAGCGAGATCTCTACTCGCTCGCTCAGATTCGATTTTAATCTGGCTAAATATTCTTCTAGTTTCATATTGTGCTGTTAATCCCTCGAAGGGTATTCCGTTTTTTTGTAAGTACGTGTGCCAGCCCAGTACTCCAAGGCCGAGCGCTCTGCCTTTTTCCGCTGATCTAACTGAATTTGCAAAGCCAACCTTGCCTTTCGCTTTCTGTATAAACTCTTCAAGTACTCCATCTAAGAACCAAATAGCATCGTATATAAGGTTTGTATTTTTCCACTCTTCATATCTTGATATATTTAAACTTGATAAGCAGCAAACAAAGCTATGACTTTCATCTGTGTGTAATGTAATCTCACTACAGATATTTGTCATGTGTACTTTTAAAGCGTTGTCTTTGTATGCTTTTGGATTTGCTTTGTTAGTATTTCCTTTAAACATGACGTACGGTTCTCCAGTTGCTTTTCGCTTTCTAATAAGTTTACTCCATCGAGCTCTAGCATCCGCATCTCCTTGTTCAAGACGTCGCATAAACTTATCACCAACAACTGCGCATTGATGTAGGTTAAGCGACTGTCTGTTAACATCTCCTTTAGGTTCTCTGATCTCAAGCCACTCTTCAAAATCTTCGTGCTCAATGTTGATATTAACTGAGGCAGCTCCTCGTCTAACCGATCCCTGATTTGTAGCAAGTATTGTTGAGTCATATATTTTGCAGAAAGGTACGACTCCGTCTGATGTTCCATTACCTGTTATTTTAGCGCCAGCGGGTCTGATTTGATTTATACCAATGCCAACTCCACCGCCGTGCTTAGCGAGCAACATCATCTCTAAGTTCTTACCTCCTATATCGTATATGCTATCTGCTACATCGATACCAAAGCAACTAATAGGTAACCCACGATCAGTACCTGTGTTGCTAAGTACAGGGCTAGCAAGGTTAAGCCAACCTTTCCAGATGTAATTAAAAAACGTTTCACCTAGCTCTGGTCTGTCAAGTCTACGCGCAACTGTCTTGCATACTCGCTGGTATGCATCTCTTGGGGTTTCGTCGTAGAGTAAATATCCCCCGGATATAGTTTTCTTGTATACGTCTGTGTCTCCCCACTCTGGGTAGTCAACTCCTTTTTTCCATTCATTATTCCACATCATTTTAAGAATAGCAATGCGTATGCTATCATCACGTTTAAATTAACTAATACTAAGTTCCATTGTTTTGCAACCCAAACCTGCGGCATTGAAAATAAACCTGCTAAAAAGTATATCACAACGCCTGGTGTTTCAGGTAATAAATGGGGAGCAGTTATAAAAAAACCAGTCCCCATATATCCAAGCCTATTCGCTAGCCTCTCCGTAGGAGAAAGCTTCCTCTCCTTCACTAGGCTTTTCAGCCACTTTCTTTTTAAGTTCGGCGATTGCATTTTCATAACCTGGTAATTGCTTTAATATTTCTTGCTGACCAAACATCATGGTCTTTATGTTATCTAATTCATTTATAACTTGCTGCAATACGTTTGTCGTGGCAGCCATACGTTTTTCTAACGCATCAGTTCTACTTTGTTTTTGTCCTTTCATATATACTTATAAAACATTACTAATACTATTCTTTGATCTTTATATTTGTTTGGGTATTTGCTGTGGAAATATTCACACGGATAAGACAAAAGCCTGTTATCCTTGTAACCTACAACTGAGTTTAATTTCCATTTTGATTTATCATTAGCGTCTTCTTTCAGCATGCGATTAAATTCTTCTGAATTAGATTTTATATATGTATGACCGTAGTTTTCGTGCTCCCAAAAAGCTGTGCCATTTAATTTATCTTCTTTAGCTTTTAAATATAATACTATAGCCCTGTCTGGTTGTTCACCTTCTATTATAGTATCATTGTGAATACGCCAGCTATTGTCTTGGTTTTTTTTAGCTTCTCTAGCAAAACATAATATACTTTTAATATCTTTACCTTCTATTTTTTCTAAAGATCTTTCAATATAATTTATTAATTCTAAAGGAAGTTCTTTAACCCAAAAAGATTTATCTGGATATTTAACTTCTTTAAACTCATGACAATATTCTACAAGCTCCTTATATAGTTGCTCTGGTAAAAAATTATCTTTTATATAAATCATCTATCTCTTCTTGTGTTATATTTATCCAGCTACCATATGTCTTCGAAGTCTTCACCTTCGTTAGCTTTCGAATAGTCCGTCGGCCGAACCGCGAAAAAATCAGTATGAGTGAGCCCCCCGGTAAGATGATAGAACCAATCAAGATTATCTGCTGCAGCCTTGTCATACGCGAAGTACGAATCAAGGTCAGTGTAACCAAGCTCAACCAGTTTTTCATTTGTTCTTTTCTTTATAAAGTGTTTTAAATCATTTGACTTAATGCCTTCAATGTCACCCATCTCAAACATCTTATCTATATACTTAGTCTCAAGATCAACCATAGTCTCTGCTGCTTTAATAATATCTTTTTTACAAAGATCTTTTAGCTGATTATTCTCAGCACACATATCACGGTATAGTTTACAACCCATTTTACTGTGTAGACTTTCGTCACGCACAGACCATTTCATCTGTTGCCCTATTCCTTTAAGCATGTTACGCAGCTGGAAAGAATATAGAACAGCGAAAGCAGAATACAAACTAACCCCTTCAGCGAAGGCGGAAAAAACAGCAAGGCTACGAGCAATGCCACGTGGGTCATCACCGTTGTAACCCACCAGGTTATCAAATCTATTTGCTGTTGCTTCCTCATGCAGGAACGCTTCGAAGTTTTCAATTCCAAGTGTTTCATTTAAATAACTATATGCGACGGCGTGTATTGTTTCTTGCGACCCAAACATCATTGCCATTTGTTGTATCTCGTGTTTAGGAAACCAACCTACTACTTTCTGCGTCCAATAATCTGACACAGCACATTCAGTCTGAGCAAAGCCTAGTAGGATATTTCCCACTAGGTTTTTCTCTTCGTCTGTTAGTTTCTCTTTCCAGTCTTTAACATCGCCTTGCATAGGTATCTCGGTGTGTAACCAAAATGCCTGTGCTTGCTTAAGCCAACCTTCAGTATAGTAATCTGGGTACTCAAACGGTTTGTACGCTATGCGCTCGTCAAACAGTCCCATTACTTATAAGTTTCAAAAGCAACGTCAATAAAAGGCAGATAAAAAACGTAAGCGGTTTGTGTTGGTTCTTCATAAGTTCTCATTCCAAATAATATACCTGGGTAAAACCCAAATGATAACGTCCAGTTTTTTCTAACGTCCTTGCCCTCTGTATTTTTTGACATAATTTTTAGATTTTTTATTATTACTGTTTCTAGTTTTAGCGTGCACACCTGGTCTGCTTATTTTAGGAGACTCCATATGTACTGATAAATTTACTCTAGCCATATACTTTTATATTATACTTATCATGTTCATGTACAATGTCTTTATATTTGACATATCCTTTCTGATCCCAAGACCACTTAACAAACTTATCGATCTGACGCTCAGCATACTTCTGCCTAGCTACTTGTTTCGCAAGTCTAGGATTAGGCGTATTGTCTCGTCGCATTCCTTTTGATTTTGTGGTTTATATAATGTAACTCCAGGCAGATGATCTACTACGTATCTTTTAAACATCTTCCAGCGTATTGGAAATGATTCATTAGCTCTACCTTTGGTTTCAATAATAAAACCTTGGCCAATAAAATCAGGCGTGTACTTTATGTTCAGTATCTTTTTGCTACCTCTATTTTTGTAATCACCCTTACCATTACCGCATCGTTCGTAAGACTCATTAGGAAAATCAAACCCAGAAAATATCTCGTATGTTTGTCCTTCGTATACAGCTTGTATCTTAGCTTTCTTTAAAGCCATATACATATACCGCTCAAGGCCAGAAGCAAAGTTGATACCATCATATGATATCTTCCTTGCTTGTACTGGTCCTTTCTTTTTGCTACGTTTTTTAAACTTTTTCCTTATCATAGTGTAGTCCGTCATTACCGTTCTGACCGATGATGTTCATACGTTTCAGCATAGCCTCTTCGATCTCATCACCTAAACAGTATCGTGCTGCTTCAATATAAAGCAACGCATCCATTAGTTCTTCTTGCACATCGACTAAAAACCTATCTAAGTCCTTGACTTCGTTTTTAATCTCACCCATCATTGTAGCACCGTACTTTTCTTGACCAACAAGACTACGCTGGTCCATCTTAGCTAGTACCCTACGTACAACTTCGTCTTTAGTTTTAATCTGCATCTTTAACAAATGTACCGTTAACCATTTTACCTGTGCGCTTAGCAATCACATCATACGCAGACTTAATACAGTCTTCAATAAACATATCTTCAAACTTAGCAATGCTTGTAAGCACAACAATCATATCACCTATAGCATCTTGTATTTCTGCTTTGTCGTTTTTAAGTAACGCCTCTGCAAGCTCACCTGATTCTTCCATAAGCTTTAGATACTGAGTTCTAGCATCACCTTTATCGTATATGCCTTTGTCAGTAGCCCAACTACGTGTATCATCAAACACATTACCCGGTGTTTTATCTAACGCTGGCTCAGCAATGAAAGCCTCGTAATAAGCTTTGTTGTATATATAACTACGATCTTCGTTATACATAGACATTTTAGCATTAGCCATTATCCATGGTATCGTTTGCTCGTTAATCTCGAACTGGCCGTGATACGTTCGCCATTTTAAACCTACGCTATCCATTAAATGTCCTTTGAGTTTGTTTAAAGGTACTGGAAATGTTGAGGTTTGTTCTGTTGCGTTTATCTTCATTTTATTAAATAAATTTTTATACAATTTCCTGTCTGTCTTATAGCCATAAGACTTTTGAAGTTCTATTTCGCGGTCTGATATATAATCTATATCGTCTGACTGCTCAAGAACTTCATACTCATTCTCCTTATATCCTTGTATAAGGGTTACGCGAGTATTAAGATCACGTGTTACGCCTATCTTTTTACCCGGTATGTGATACAAATAATACATCTAATTTAATTTATCGTTATACAAATGTAAGTTGTGTGCGTGGTGGTAATACCAGCCAGTTGGAATAGAGAGTCTGTCCGCGACCATCTCTTGCAACGACGCAAACTGATACTGATCATTGCAGAAGCCGTACCAGAGATCATTAGATCGCATATAGACAGACATACAAAGCTTATCATCAATGATACTAAACTGAACTGCATACGTACACGGCGTGTCGTGTCTGTAATCGTATATTTCTTTACCATCGTATATACTTACAGCAGCTTGCCTAGTACTTTTATTTTTCCTAAGTATGTCTACTACTTTACCTAACTGGTTTTCTCTGTTCCATTGCCAACCATAATTAGAGTTGACATTGCCGTTAGCATCTGCCATACGTTTCCATATTTCGGGTACCTTACCATATAGCTCACCTAACTTACTTATATTTCTGTTACCAGATAAATACCAAGCCCACTCGGCTGCAGCATATTTCTGATTCCATTTTCTATATCCCGCTTTTATCTTCTTATCAGAAGGGTTGTGAATATAAAACCCAACATTAAACAAAGCTTTAGTGTTATCAAAGTCTACACCTTTGTCTTTAATCTTGATGTAGAAATAATCAAAAGCTTCGCTTGCTGTTTTGAAATTACTCTTTGTGCTTATCATAATAATATTTATAAAACTTATAAATGTTCTCCCATATCATATCTTTAATGTATATACTAGGGGATCTGTTTATTTTACCGTTTAACGTTATATCTATATACCATTCAGCTGGACCTTTAGCAAAGGGTGATATGTATATCTTGTTTCGTATACACCATAGCCTAGCCTCGTACTCTTCTTCGGTAGGGCTATAGCTACCCATATCCCACTCTTTGTTTTTCTTATTCCAAGCTGCTGCCATTTATTCCCATGGCATTTTTTCACCATCAGCAATTGCGTGCTGTACGTGAGGTGCAAACCTACCCGAGGCTGGTTGCCATTTGAAATGAGCTTCAGCACCGTTCTCACCTAAGTTTTGAAACTTTACTTTAAGTATCTTTGCTTTAACGGTTTTCTCTTCATAGTCTCTGTGGACTAATATACCGTGATAACTAGCATCGTACCATTCGCCGCCACCTTTAATGTTATACATAGTCGGCTCTTCAATCTTACCGTCTTTGTCTTTATACATCTTAGTTGGGTGCGCTACAATAAACACTAGCACATCATACTTCTTAGCAAACATTCCTATCTTAGTTAGATACTCCATGGTGTACCTGTTGACGTCTTCTGTTTTACAATCAACATCTCGTACTTTATTAAACGGATCTATAACAAGGCATTTAATACCTTTACGCTTAACAAGCTCAGCACCTTTACGTAGCACAGACTCAAGTGTGTAACGTTCCATATCAATATGGAAAAAGTTATCGTTACAATGTTCAGCTACTTGTCTCCACTTGTCTGTACCGATATCCTTTTTAGAAGGCATATCTCCCCAGACTTTACGCATTAGCTTATGAGCGTGTAAATATGTCGGCGCATTTTCTGGACTAGCGAATGCTGTTTTCCAACCATAATTAGCGTTGTAGCCAACAACCATTTGATCGACAAAGTCACTCTTGCCGGAACTAGGGATGCCAGTGACAGTAATAAATTGACCAGTGTAAGTCGAAAAGATATCATCAAAATTTGGTAAGCCAACTTGATATCCTGGTTTAAAGCCATTCGTAACAAAGTCGGTAACTTCATTTTCAATATCCCTGAACGTCGTAACATTCTCAAGCGGTACTGGTCTTGCTCTTGAAATACGCTCTGCCAGTTTTTCTTTTCCATACTTAATTAAATATTCATTAGCGTCTTTACACTCTTCAAAGTCTGCTAAGAAACAAACTTCAGCACCTAGCCTTCTGACTAGTTCTTGTTGTAATGCTTGACCAGCATCGTCAGAGTCAACAGCTAGTATTACTTTTTCTTTATCTTCAAAGTAATCAATACAATTATCTAGGTAATCTAGGTTGTTTGTATTAAGCGTTGCTCCGTTTGGAACTGATATAGCATTTTTAATACCAGCTTCATACAAAGCTAGCACGTCCATTTCACCTTCAGTTATTACGCAGTGATCATAACCAACAACACTGTTGATATTGTAAAATACTTTTTCAGCTCCTTTGTAAAGCTTAAAGTTTTTACGACCGTCTCTGTATTTTATATTGATGAGTTGATCACCCATTATATAATTAAACTGAATTGTATTCTCGGTTTTACCGGTCTGTGGCATCCACTCAGGACCTTGCCCGACTTTTAAATCGTCAAGAGTCCTTTGTGATATACCTCGTGATTCAAACCATTCAGTTACTTTGTTTTCAACAGGTAAGTACTTAGTTACTTCAGGTCTAACATAGACCTTCTCACTAGCACCTTTACGTTGATACGTATGTAACTGAAAAGTTGTATTACAATTATGACAAGTACCGAGACCACGTTCCCAATCATAGCTAGCACATTCGGCTTTCTGGTTTTTGGGTTGTCTACCATGAGAACACAACGGGCATACGCCCTGTGATTTGCCCTCTTTAAGACCGTAATGATTGAACTCGTCAATCAAAAATCCATTGATCTCTGTTGTCTGCATTTAATTAATCTTCTATTAGTGTTACATTACCATCATTATCTGTATTGATACTAATGTAATCGTTTTCATCTACCAATCTTCTAAACATTTAGGGCATATGTCGCAGTAGTCGTGATCTTCCTGCGACATTTCCTCGTTACACATTTCGCACAGTGGCATTAAAACGGCAAGTCCTCTTCAACAGCTGCCGGCTGTGGTGCTTGCTTTGGTTGATCATCGCGTGGCGCTGCGGCTACGTTATTACCATACGCCCAAACAC
>JACSEG010000154.1_pt1 | contig 13156 bp, 10 predicted proteins | sample 8225521 | NCBI WGS metagenome assembly JACSEG01 (sample SAMN15705060, study PRJNA637333) | viral metagenome | isolation source: viral RNA from sea star tissue | host: Pisaster ochraceus | place: USA:Santa Cruz | collected 2018
GTCCTGGCGATCCCGATGCCCAAACCTTTCTTGGTTACCTTGAGCCGGAGGTGCGGAATATTGGTTTTTTTAATTCCGAACTTGACCAGGCATCATCCGGCGATATCCGGCGCAATATTTTTGTGCGAATTCCCGATACCAGTGTCGAAGGTTCGGGAACAGCTGGCGGAAATACCGGTACCGGCAGGTTTCTCGCCGCGGAACAAATGATGAATGGCCGGGCGGGCATATATTTCATTAATTTGGAGTATCTGGAAATTTCTTCCGCCGGACGCATTATTACCCACGCGAAAATTCCAAAGGGCAAACTATCGGGAACCTACCTGATTACGCAGGCGGTTGATAGTCAGCACAGGGGCAACGAATTCAACGCAAGCTATATTGTGGGTCAACCCTCGCGCTCTCATTCCACAGTTTTGGAGGTACCGCTTTTGGGAAGGGAAATCTGGGCGGTAAATCCTTCAACGCCTTTCTACGATGACGTAAACATCCTGCAATTATTCTCTCTCTCCAAATTGTACTCGCAATTTGGAAAAAACCCCGTGTTTCCCCAGTCGGAAATTCTGTACCGGATTTTGCTGCCGTTTTCCATGCTAAATCTGTCGCTTCTGGTGATTGGAGCCGCCTGGAGCGGTAGAAGTAGATATTTGAGCGGACCGCCGATTTTTACCTGGATATTCGTACCTCTCATTCCCTTTTTTGTACTGGGCGTATTTGAATTGTATCTTCATGTCTCGCGAAATTTGCTTACATCCGTGCTTATTCTCAGTAATTTTACCATCTCATTGGTAACCCTGGGGGTTTCCCAGATCATATTATTTGTGATAATTCTCTTTTATATTTCGGCGCAACGCAGCGAATGACAGTTTAGATTTCTTCCCGGGTGATAATCGCGCCAAGACCTGAGAGTTTGTCCGAAAGTCCCTCGTATCCCCGCTCTATTTGATAGATGTTCTGGATGAGGCTGGTTCCTTCTGCCGCCAGGGCGGCGATTACCATGGCCATACCTGCGCGCACATCGGGGCTGACGAGATTTGAGCCACTGAGGCGGGCGGGGCCTGTGACAACTGCACGGTGGGGATCGCATAGAATTATGCGTGCGCCCATGGCTATCAGTTTGTCCACAAAAAACATTCTGCTTTCGAACATTTTTTCGTGAATGAGTACGGTTCCATCCACCTGAGTCGCCACGGTGACAATAATGCTCAAAAGATCGGGGGGAAATCCAGGCCAGGGTGCATCGTCGATTTTTGGAATCATTCCGCCCAGATCCGATGATACTTTCATTGGTTGTAGCGGTGCAATGTGTATGCTGGATCCATCGGTTTCCCAGTGGATGCCCAGCTTCGCGAAACCCATTTTTACCATGCGCAAATGCTGGGGATCGGCGTGGGTGATGGTAAGGTCGCTTCGGGTAACCGCCGCCAAACCGATGTACGATCCCACTTCCATAAAATCGGCTCCGATGGAAAATTCGGTTCCCCCAAGCCTGGCCACGCCTTTAATTGTCAAAATATTGCTACCGATACCCGATATTCTTCCGCCCATGGAGTTTATCATATTGCAGAGATCCTGAACGTGGGGTTCCGAAGCGACGTTGCGCAGTACCGTGGTGCCTTCCGCCAGGGCGGAAGCCATAATCGCGTTTTCCGTGGCCGTTACCGATGCCTCGTCCAGGAATATGTCGTCGCCCTTGATTTTATTGGCGCTAAAGGAATAAAGTCCGTCCATATCAACAGCTGCTCCCAGTCCCTTGAGGACCAGGATGTGGGTATCGAGGCGGCGCCTGCCTATGATGTCCCCCCCCGGAGGCGGCAGAATAACTTTTCCGTAACGAGCGACCATGGGCCCTGCCAGCAATATTGAAGCGCGTATTTTTTTTGCCAAGGCATTGTCGATTTCGGCCTTTTTTATATCCGTCATTTTTATTTTAAATTCGCCTTTTGCCGGGCCTTCGCTTATGGTTCCGCCCAAATCGCGGAGAATGTCCAGGAGGACGAACACATCCTCTATCAACGGCACATTTCGCAAGACGACTTCTTGATCCGTGAGCAAGGCGGCGGCTATACAGGGAAGCGCGGCGTTTTTATTGCCACTGGCTTTAACGGTACCCTTGAGGGGGTGGCCACCGTCAATTTTGTACTGGTGCATGGGCCGAGTTTCTCCGTTTTCTGTGCACTTGTCAATTGCGGTCTTTTGCCGGAATTGACCCAAACCGTCGTTGAAATTGTTACCGCCATCCTTGACTCATTTCTATTCAAACCTGCTGGCGAATGCCGTTGTTTTTGATATAGTGCCAGCCATGAAAGTAGTCAAATTCGGCGGAAGTTCGGTTCAGAACGCCGGGCATATCAAAAATGTTGTCGACATTGTCGCAGAACGACCGGAAATTGAGGTAGTTGTCTGTTCGGCCATGAAGGGCGTCACCAATTCTCTCATTGACGCAGCGCAAAGGGCGGAGGCCGGGAAGAAAGACTATACCGCACTTTTGGATGCCATTTGGGAAAAAAACCTGGATGCCGCTTCTCAATTGGTGGGGCGGGAGCATCGCGTTCTTTCAGATATGGCAGACGAGCTTGTGCAGCTGCGAGAGATATGCCACGGTGTGTTTTTGGTAAAGGAATGCAGCCCTCGCAGTCTCGATCTGATTATGAGTTTTGGCGAAAGGCTGTGTAACAGACTCGTTGCCGCCTATGCGGGCAGTCGCGGCATGGACGCCTGCTACCTGGATGCCCGCCCCCTGATTCTTACGGACGGATCCCATGGAAACGCCCAAGTCGATTTTGCGGAAAGTTACCGGCGCATATCAAGGCATTTCAGCAGTGCAAAGGGAATCGCCTTTGTTACGGGATTTATAGCGAGCAATGGCGAAGGCATCACCACTACTCTGGGACGAAACGGCAGCGATTACTCGGCGGCAATTTTCGGAGCCGCGCTTAAAGCCGATGATATTGAAATCTGGACCGATGTAGACGGGGTATTGGAAGCCGATCCTAGGGTCGTGCCCGAGGCCGGGGTAATTTCGGAGCTGGGAATTGAAGAAGCCCTGGAGCTCAGTTATTTTGGAGCCGAAGTACTGCACCCTTCCACAATGATTCCAGCCATTGAAACAAATATACCGGTGTGGATAAAAAATACGCTTAACGTTTCCGCCCGGGGAACGCGAATTGCGGCCGACGCGGCAATTTCGGATAAAGTTCTCACGGGTATTGCCAGCATACAAAACGTAAGCTTGATAAATATCGCAGGCTCCGGAATGATCGGTGCCCGGGGCACGGCAATGAAAATTTTCGCCGCCCTGGCACGGGCTGATGTAAACGCAATCATGATAAGCCAGGCCTCCAGCGAACATAGCGTTTGCGTCGTCATTCGCAGCAAGGAAGTGCAGGCCGCCATGGCTGGTTTGCGAAGCGAATTGGCCGGGGAGCTCTCCAGTCGCCATATCCAGGAAATTCAGCTTCACCAGGGCCTGGAAGTTGTGGCAATAATCGGAGCGAAGATGCGGGGAACCCCCGGAGTATCGGGAAAATTGTTCAGCGCTTTGGGGGCGTGCAATATCAACATACTGGCAATTGCCCAGGGCTCCTCCGAAATGAATATTTCCTTTGTGATTTCCGAAAAGGATCGCGAAAACTGTCTTCAGACCATTCACAGGGCCTTTTTTCGGGGAGAGGGAAAATGAAGTTCATTTCGACGCGGAAAGACCCGGCGGAAACGAGTTTTAAAGACGTTATTTTCAGAGGTCTGGCCCCCGACGGCGGTTTGTACCTGGCGACTGAGCAGCCAAACCTCAGCGACTTGATTTCTACATTTTCCGGCGAAACGGAGTTTAGTGCCATGGCGGCTGAACTAACCCATGCGCTTTTTCCCGAAGATTTTACTCTGGAACAGGCGACGGCAATTGCAAAGTCCGCGTTTACATTTTCGCCGCGAATTTCCCGTGCCGACGGGAATATTGATTTGCTGGAGCTTTATCACGGACCCAGCTGTGCATTTAAAGATTTCGGAGCTTCTTTTTTGGCTGCGGTTATGGAACATTTCCTTTTCGGAGAAAACAAGAGGGCAATTATTCTCACTGCCACGTCGGGAGATACCGGTGCTGCCGTTGCCCAGGCATTTTTCGGGAAGGAAAATATAGACGTGGTGGTATTGTATCCCGGCGGGAGGGTGAGCCCCGGTCAGGAAAGGCAGCTAACCACTTTGGGAGATAACGTTCACGCGTTGGAAGTCCGGGGAAGTTTTGACGATTGTCAGCGCATGGTCAAGGAGGCCTTTACAAACAAGAATCTGAAAGAAGAATTCCCTCTTACTTCGGCTAACAGTATCAACCTGGGTCGGCTGCTGCCCCAGAGCTTTTATTATATTTGGGCCTCCGTTCAAGGCCGAGGTTCCCCGATTCGTTTTTGCGTACCCAGTGGCAATTTCGGCAACCTCACAGCCGGCGCCCTTGCCAAACTGTGGGGAATGGATGCCGAGGGATTTATTGCAGCCACAAATGCCAATGACGTGGTGCCTGAATATCTGGAACATGGAATTTATACTCCCCGACCTTCGATCCATACCTATGCAAATGCAATGGATGTGGGAAACCCCAGCAATTTCGAGAGGCTTCAGACATTGTTCAGTCACCGGGAAATGGGCGATCTCATTTCGGGCTTCGTGGTAACCGACGATGAAATAATTGCAACAATGGAGCGGTACTACAAAAAACAGGGCGTTTTTATCTGCCCCCACACGGCATGCGGTATTTTAAGCAGCGAACGTTATCTCAAAGCGCACCCCGGCTGGAACGGACGGATAATCTCCCTGTCCACTGCCCACCCGGCAAAATTCACGGAAGTATGCCAAAAGGCCTGCGGAAAAACGCCGGAAGTCCCTGCGCCATTGGCCAGGGCGATTAACGGAGAAAAAAAATCCACAATCATCGGCAATCAGATGCGGGATCTCGGCATTTTTCTGAGGGAAACCTTGGGAAGATAAACCGTCGGACGTTCAGGACAATAGCGGCGACCAATCACAACCGGGACAGATTGGCCAGCAGAGCTTCAGTTTCCCTCAATTCCCGGCCAATTTCTTCTCTTACCTGTTGAACGAATTTGTCTTCTTCCACTGAGGGATGAGTGAGGCGATAATCCGGGATAATTGCCTCGCCCCTGCGTATGTCTCTGGATCTCGACGACTCGGTTCTCCTGATAATTTCCGGAAGCATGTCCATATAAGCGCGGAGGCTTCCGGTTACTTCTTCCTTGTTTTCGCATCCCGAAAGAAGTTCGCCTGCATTTTGTTGGTCCAACTGTCGTTTCAGTTTTTCGTACCGGGCGAAGCGAAGAAAAAATTCGTACGCGTCTATTGCCCTGATCCGGTTTTCCTCGGTGAGCATATTGGTGCCTGTTCCCGGAATATCGTCGGGGAGGTAAATCGTTTTCGGTTCGTCAATGTTTTTGAGAAGTTCCAGGGCGTTTCTCATATAATCCAGGATTTCGTCTTTGAACAGGCGGAAGTCAAAAATATTTCTGTGCGCCCTGTTTCGTTCCCTGTATTTGGACTCGTTTCGCTTGAGTGCGTAGAGATTGCTTGAGAGTCCCCATGCGGGTATGAGATTGTTGTATCCCGGTGGCACTTCCTGGTAATATCCCTCGGGTTCATTGATGAGGCTAAAGGGGAATCGCAGTTTTTGCGGAAGGGTCTTTACCCCGGCGGCTATAATCGAATATGGAGCTTCCATAAAATTCGCCGGATATTTGACGGCGCAGCCCAATCCAAAGAACATTCCTTCTCCCGACCAGCATTCCTGATCCGGCATTCGGGATGTGTGGTTGCTGCCGATGTTTGCGCCGTAGCCCACATTGCCTCTTCCTCCCGGCCAGAACGCCGCAATGAGAAGGCTCTGATGATGAAAGCCCACGAAGGGTCCCAGGAAGCAGGACGTTATTTCGCCTTTGCTTACTCCTGAATTGGGTCCGATAATTGAATCCACTATTTTCCCGTGATGTTCGGCATGGCTGTGTTCGAAAAGCATGGAGTTCTGAATAATTGCCGCATCGGTTATGTGAACCCCGTCCTGGATTATGGAATTGCGGACTACGGAGCTATTTGTCACACGGCTCGGATCTTCGGCTGTGGAAAAAATACAGCTGTTCCGTATTTCGTCGGCGGCGTCGAGTCGGCTATAGGGTCCCAGGTAGGAATTGTGAATGTGACCTGTGTCCAGAACTTTGCTGTGCTTGTCCACTATGGTCCAGGAAAAGCGAATCTTTTCCAGATATTCTCTGAGATGCAATGCATAGTGTTTCCGGATTTTATTGATGCCGGGGTTGCGGAGCAGGTATTCCGCCAACTCCAGGCTGAGGTCCGCGTACAAGGCAATTTCCCGTCCGCCGGTTTCCACGCCGACGGGAATTTCGGTGCCGTTACCGTAAAATACTCCCCCTGCGGTATCCAGGGCGGTGCTTGTGCTGGAATTGGCCAACAGGCTGTTTCTGACGACGAGAGTTCGCGAAATCCCTGGGCAGGAGTGAATGGCGCAGTCCGATCCTATATGGCTGTTTTCTATGGTTGAACGAAAAATTCCCCGGGGATAGGAGGTTCCTGACTCCTCGTCTATCAATATGTTGTCGGCTGATGCGCCTGATGTGCTTTCGGCTGATGTGCCTGATGTGCTTTCGGCTGATGCGCCTGATGTGCGTCCGCTAAAATTTCCCAATACCACCGAGCCAATGAACATATTCGCCCATAGCTGCCCACAGGTAAAATCAGTGACAACCCTTATCAGATCCCAATTCGTGCAGATATTCCCCTGCTTTTCCAGGCGGTGGATTTCCGCGTTATTCAGTCCGCGAAGTTCGGTTCCGATAAATAGCGGGCTTTCCCCAACCCCATGTGCCTTGAGTTTTTCAATGCGATAGATGAAGTTGGAGTAATTGATATTGGACAGCAGATTTTGAATTTTCATGTGCTGAATATAGCATGAGCCAAAAAAAAGCACAGGTTTTTATGCCTGTGCATAAAAATCTACCCGAAGCCGGGTGAAATCGTTTATTTTCTCCCTCCGAAAATCCTCAGCAGAAAGAGGAAGATGTTGATAAAATCCAGATATAACCGGAGAGCACCAAATATACTCAGCCGGATGTAATCCGGTTCGCCGATATCTTCGCTCAAGGCGTCACTCATTTTTTTGATTCTCTGGGTATCAAATGCGGTGAGGCCCAGGAAAACCGCTACGCCGATATAGCTTATAATGTAGTAGAGGGCTTCGCTGCGCAGGAAGAAATTCACCAGTGATGCGATAATCATCCCAATGAGACCCATAAACAGGAAACTTCCCCAGCTCGACAGATCGGATTTGGTAAATATCGCGTACAGGCTCATTGCGCCAAACATGCCCGCTGTAATAAAGAAGGTTGTGGAAATAAGCTGGCCCGTGTAAAGCAGGAAAATAAAGGAGATGGTAACCCCGTTCAGCGAAGCATAGACCGCAAACGCTATGGTGGCCGCCATGGGCGACATTTGCATAATGCGGGCCGAGAGGAACCACACCAGTCCGATTTCCACCATCAGCAATATGAGCATGCCGTTGTTTTGGTAAAGCATTCTCAGAAGCGATTCGTTTTGCGAAACTCCGTAGGCCACGATACCGGTTATGGCAAGTCCCATTGCCATCCAGATATAAACGTTTCTCAGCAGATTGCGGGACATCACCGCACTCTGGGTAAAAGTTTGGCTATATTCTCTATTCATAGAGCCTCCGTTCCTAATAATATAAGCCCATGATCGAGATTCGTAAACCTGACGATTTCCATATTCACCTCAGGCAAGGCGAATTGCTTTCTCATTATTTGCGCGATGCTTCACGCCATTTTAACAGGCTGCTGATTATGCCGAATACAATTCCTCCCATTAATTCGGCTCGACGTTTAGCGGAATACCGGGACGAAATTGAGGCGGTCATAAATTCCCGGGGGTTGGCTGTATCTCCGCTGTATACCTTCAAGCTTTCGCCTGCGGTTTCTGTCAGCGAGTTCGAATTGCTCCTGGAATCGGGGATAACCGCGGGTAAATACTATCCTCTGGGAGCCACGACGAATTCGGAGGATGGGGTGACGCATCCGGAAACCATATACCACCTGCTCGAGGCAATGGAAGAACGGGATGTGGTGCTCTGCGTGCACGGCGAAGACCCGGATGCCTACGTTCTGGAGCGGGAGTCGGCGTTTATTCCCGTACTTGGGGGCATTCGTCGGCGTTTTCCGGGACTTCGAATTGTTCTGGAGCATGTCAGCACCGCCTGTGGTTTGGAGGCCCTGCGTTCCATGGGAGAAAAGACCGCGGGCACGATTACAGTGCATCACATCATGCGAAATCTAAACGATCTAATCGGAGGGTTTCTGGATCCTCACTTATTCTGCAAGCCCGTGCTCAAGCATCCCGATGATCAAGCTGCGTTAATCGATGCGGCATTCGGCGGAGAGTCCTGCTTTTTTCTCGGCACCGACAGCGCCCCCCACCTTCGCCGGGACAAAGAGAGCCAGTGCGGCTGTGCGGGGAGCTATACCTCGCCGGTGGCGATTCCCGCGCTGTACGGGTTTTTTTCCGCCATTGCTGGGCAGCGCGGCTGGGAAATAGAGCGCTTTGAGAATTTCACTTCGGTTCACGGGGCGGATTTTTACAAACTGCCGCTGAACGACGAGCGAATCAGTTTGGTGGAAAGGGAATGGATCGTTCCATGGGATTATCACGGAGTGGTTCCTTTTCTCGCCGGTAAAAAATTACAATGGAGTGTTGAATGAAAATTATTCCAGCCCTCGATCTTCTGGAAGGCCGCGCCGTACGTCTATATCAAGGCAGTTACGACGATGTGAAGTCCTATTCCCAAACTCCCGTGGAAATTGTGCGGCGATTTTCAAGTGAAGGGGCAAAATTCCTGCATCTTGTGGATCTGGACGCCGCACGGTGGAAAGGCGGGGATAACCGGCGCGGAAACAGAAAGGAAATCAGGGAAATAATGCGGGTCACTGACCTGGAAGTAGAGGTGGGTGGCGGAATACGAACCGAAAACGATGTTCGGGAGTTGGTGGATATGGGAGTCCGCCGGCTAATAATCGGAACGCTTTTGGTAGAGAACCCCAAGCTTGTTGAAAAGTGGGCGGGGAAATTCGATGTGGAGTTTATCGCCGGGATTGATGCCCGTGACGGCGAGGTGAAAATATCCGGATGGGAAGATGGATCCAGCGTACGGGACGAAGATTTGGCCGCCGCTGTTCCCGCGTTGGGAGTGAAGGGAATCATTTATACCAACATAAGTAGAGACGGAACTCTCAGCGGCCCGGATGTGGATTCCTCGCTGCGCATTGCGGAAGCGTCGGGACTTCCCGTGACGATTTCCGGCGGAATAGGGAGCATGGCGGACTGCAAAGCCGTCGCCCGGACGGTCGCTGCCCGGACGGCTGCTGCCCACACGGCGGGGCGGGACAATCTTCTTATAGATGGATTGATCATCGGCAAGGCACTTTATGAGGGCGGTGTTCGGCTTGAGGAAGCCGTTCTGCTGTGCCAGGCGGAGACCCATGCGAACTGAAAAAGACGATGGCCCCGTTCGCCCCGCAGTAATAAAAAACGCAGCGGGGGAAATTCTGGGTTGGGGGCTTTGTAATCTGAAAGGGTATAAAAAAACCATTGAACGCAATCAGCCCTGGATTTTAGACGGGAATACAGGGCGCCTGTTGCCCCGGGAAAATGCCAGCGGTTATTCAGGCATTTCTGATTGCGGCGATCACTACGAAATAATTGTCGAAAGCTGGTCCAATCCCCCGGGCATGACAACCGGAACCAACGATACTTTTTCCCGGGTGCATGGGGAAGCCGGATCCCATAGCGGTTCGCAAGTATTCAGCGCGGAAATTCTTTCTCGCCTCGAGGCTTTGTTGCGGGAACGCAAGCGAAGCTTGCCCAAGGGATCATATAGCAGCCACCTGTTTAGCCAGGGAGAAGAAAAAATCAGGAAAAAAACAGGCGAAGAAGCCATAGAACTGCTTCTTGCCGGCGAAAACAGCGAACTGGCGGCCGAGGGAGCCGATCTGATATACCATATGATGGTATTATTCGTGGAACGGGGCATGAGCATTGCCGATTGCCTCAAAATACTGGAGGAACGGCAGAACTGAAAGGGTATCTGCGCGTTTATCCGGGGGGTATCTGGCGGTTTTCTGGTTGCTTATCTGGTCGCTTATCTGGTTGCTTATCCGGGGAAGGGCTACAGCTTTTCCAGTATGCGTGCGCCCATTTCTGCCGTATTTATTTGAGTGCATCCTGCGCTCATGATATCTCCCGTTCGATAACCTTCATCCAGAACCGCCGAAATTGCTTCAAAGATATTGTCATAGGCATCATCCATGGAAAAACTGTATTTCAACATCATGGCCATGCTCAAAATCTGGGCTATGGGGTTTGCGATTCCCTGGCCCGCGATATCCGGCGCACTGCCGCCTGAAGGTTCGTATAGACCGAAGCTACCGTCAGATAGACTTGCGCTGGGGAGCATGCCCAGGGAACCGGTAATCATGCTTGCTTCATCGCTAATAATATCTCCGAACATATTGCCGCAGAGAAGTACGTCGAACTGGCCCGGATTCTTGACGAGTTGCATTGCGACATTGTCCACATACATGTGGGTTACATTTATGTCGGGATATTCCCCGGCGAGTTTCTGTACCGTTTCCCTCCACAGAACCATGGAGGTGAGTACGTTGGCCTTGTCGACCGACGTGATTTTGCCCCTCCGCTTTCTCGCGGTTTCGAAGGCGACCCGGCCGATGCGCATTATCTCTTCCCCGGAATAAACCATGGTGTCAAAGGCTTTGTTTCCGTCATTGCCTTTCGGTTGGCCAAAATAAATACCACCGGTAAGTTCCCGCACCACCAGTAAATCGAAATTATCGCCTATTACCTCATTTTTAAGGGGAGAGGCATCCTTGAGCTGGGGAAAAATAATCGCCGGGCGGAGGTTGGCATACAGGTCGAATTCCTTGCGGAGGGGCAACAAAGCCCCGCGCTCGGGCTGCTGTTCAGGCGGGTGGGTTTCCCATTTGGGGCCTCCTACCGATCCGAACAGAATTGCATCCCCCCAGCGGCATGTATTGAGGGTTTCCCGGGGCAAGGCGCTGCCGTGGTTATCTATCGCAATTCCTCCCACATCGGCGTGGCGGATCTCCGCCTCCCTGCCGCTCTTTGCCAGCAGATGCCGGAGAATTTTCTCGGCCTCTGACATAACTTCGGGACCAATTCCGTCGCCGGGCAATACCGCAATTTTGAGTTTTGTGCTATGTTCTGCCATGTACTCTCCTGTAAAAACGTACTGTTTGTCACATGTATCGGGGGTGTTTCCATCATATTGATAACTACATACACTATCGCTGTGATTTTTTATGGAGGATATGCATGAATATACAGGCTCTGAAAAGTATTGCAAAGACCGTCAGAACTCTTTCCGCCGATGCCGTGGAGCGGGCGAAGAGCGGACATCCGGGACTACCCCTGGGTATGGCTGAATTTGGCGCATGGCTCTATGGCGAACTGCTCCGCCATAACCCCGCCAATCCCGGTTGGGCGAATCGCGACCGCTTCGTGCTCTCCGCAGGACACGGGAGCATGCTCCTGTATTCCCTGCTCCACCTTTGCGGTTACGATCTGTCCCTCGACGAAATCAAACGCTTTCGCCAGCTCAATTCGCTGACCCCCGGCCACCCCGAATACGGACACACCGCCGGGGTCGAAACCACAACCGGTCCCTTGGGGCAGGGGTTCGCCAATGCCGTGGGCATGGCAATCGCTCAAAGTCACCTGGCGGAGGTTTTTAACACCGATTCCCACAAAATTGTAGATCACTATATTTACAGTCTGATGGGTGATGGCTGCGTTATGGAGGGAATTTCCACCGAGGCTGCAAGTCTGGCGGGCCATTTAAAACTGGGGCGTCTGGTAGCCTTTTACGATAGCAACAATATCACCATAGAAGGCCCTGCGGAACTGGCGTTTTCCGAGGACGTCGGGGCAAAATACCGCGCGTTGGGATGGCATGTGCAGGAAAGCGATGCGTACGACATCGATTCGATTGGAAAATGCGTGGAAAACGCCAAAAAAGAAAAAAATGCCCCGAGCTTTATTATCCTCAACTCCCTGATCGGCAAGGGTGCTCCAAACAAGGCGGGAACTGCCGGAGTTCACGGGGCCGCTCTTGGAAGCGAAGAACTCGCCGCGTTTCGAGGGGAAACAGGTGTTCCCGTGGATCGGGATTTTTACATTGCCGACGGTGTGGAAGAATTCTTCGCTTCTCGTCGGGCCGAATGGCAGAAGGACGAGGATACCTGGAATGCTCTTTTTGAAGGGTGGAAAGAAGCCAACCCCGATCTCGCTTCAAAATGGAAGCGTTGGCACGCTTCTTTGGCCGAAAAAGATTTCGACGGTATTGTGTTGCCCGAATACCAGGTCGGCGACTTGAAGGCAAGCCGGGTTTCCAGCGGCGACGCCCTTCAGGTGTTGGCCGACGCGTTTGAAAATCTTGTGGGCGGTTCTGCGGACCTGGCACCATCGAATAATACCATGCTGAAAAAATATGCCGCGTACGATCCATCGAATCGCGGAGGCAGAAATTTCCACTTTGGAGTGCGGGAGCACGCCATGGGTGGGGTGGCAAGCGGCATGGTTCTGTACGGCGGTCTCCAGCTGTACTCCGCCACGTTTCTGGTATTCAGCGATTACATGAGACCTGCAATTCGGCTGGCGGCCCTTATGAATTTGACCCAAACCTACGTCTTCACCCATGATTCAATTTATATAGGCGAAGACGGTCCAACCCATCAACCTGTGGAGCATTTGAGCGCTTTGCGGGCCATACCCAATCTCCAGCTTTTTCGCCCTGCCGACGGGGAAGAAACCAATCTGTCATGGAAGGCGGCTCTTCTGCGGGGAGACGGGCCTGTTGCCCTTGCGCTGACCCGGCAGGGGTTGCGTGTTTTCCCCAAGCCTGAGGGATGGGAAAAAGATTTTGAAAAAAGCGCGTACATGGCAAAAGCGGCCTCCGGAAAAGCCGGTAAAAAGGTGGTACTGGTGGCAACCGGTTCCGAGGTAAACCTGTCCCTGGAAGCAGCAGCAACCCAAACAC
>JACSEG010000155.1_pt1 | contig 13092 bp, 9 predicted proteins | sample 8225521 | NCBI WGS metagenome assembly JACSEG01 (sample SAMN15705060, study PRJNA637333) | viral metagenome | isolation source: viral RNA from sea star tissue | host: Pisaster ochraceus | place: USA:Santa Cruz | collected 2018
GGGTGTGTTTGGTTTTTTTTTTTTTTTTTTGCCTTCCCTATTTTAATTGCCTTCAAATCAAGTCCTTTTTGTTCAAAACGATTTATGATCTGTCCTACAATACGCCTCTGCTTTACGCCAGGCTTTAACATAACAAATGTGTGCTGATAACTCATATAAATTTATTATACTCTTCTTTATCTCTCCGATACAAGTGCCAAACTTCCCTCGTGTTTCGGATCACGTGTCATGGAAAAAAGCCTGAGTGTTTTTGCAAAATTATTGCTATATGCATAATCCTCTGTTTTCGCTATACTTCGAAAAGAGCAAGCTGTGGAGTATTTACATACCGGACTATTTACTGACTACTACTCACTTACGATGATGCAAGGTTACTTTCTTCAAAAAAGAAACCATAACGTAGTATTCGACATGTCTTTCCGAAGATCTTCGTATGGAGCGTTTACGCTTTTCTCGGGCTTGGAGCTCGTGCTTGACCAACTAGAAAAATTGACTTTTACAGAAGAAAACATAGCGTTTTTACAATCAACCAATCGTTTTACGGATTCCTTTCTTGACTATCTTCGCACCTTTCGTTTTAACGGGGACATATGGGCTATGCCAGAAGGAAGTGTCTGCTTTCCTTTTGAGCCAGTTCTTCGGGTTCATGCTCCCATTGCAGAGGCACTGCTCATTGAAGGGCTGATACTCAACATCATAAACTACAGTAGTTTTATCTCCACAAAAGCAGCTCGTATTCGACATGCTGCCGGAGAAAAAAGATTCGTTGAACTGGGGCTTCGCCGTGCTCCTGGACCGGACGGAGCGTTGCTTGCCAGCAGAGCTGCTTACATCGGTGGTGCGTATGGAACATCGAACGTGGAAGCGAGCAAACAGTTTGGAATACCGTACGTGGGAACAATGTCACATGCTTGGGTCATGAGTTTTCCAAACGACCAAGAAGCATTCAAAGTATATGCAGAAATCTATCCCGATAATTCGGTTTTTCTTCTAGACACATACAACACCCTAAGGAGTGGCTTGCCTTCGGCTATCAAGGTGGGAACCGAACTAAAACAAGCAGGTCGCCGCTTTGGAGTGCGTCTTGACAGTGGTGATCTTGACTATCTTGCTCGTGCAGTAAGAAAAGAACTAGATGCAGCTGGGCTAGAAGATGCCTTCATCGTGGCTACAAACAATCTTGATGAGCACATTATTTCGGATCTTTCTAGAGGGAACTGCCCCATCGATGTTTGGGGGATAGGCACCCACCTTACTAACCCAGGCTCACAAAATAGCCCCTCAGGAGTATACAAACTAAGCTGTCAAGAAGAGGACAATACCCAGAAACCCCTTCTTAAGATATCAAACAACATGGAAAAAACATCGTTGCCTGGTATTAAACAAGTATATCGCTGCTTTCGAAAAGGCAAAAATTCTAGTGCCTTTCTTGCTGACATAATAGATCTTGACGAAAACACGGAGCCCTATTTAGCAGGAAGGACAGCCTATCATCCTTATTCAAGTAACCAAAAGTTTCAGATCCCTTCGGAAACACGACACATACCCCTTCTTCGCTGCGTATACAAGCAAGGAGAACGAATAATAGCTCACGATCTAGAAAGAATTAAGAAAACCGTAGCGACCAATTTAGATCATTTAGACGATGGTTATACCCGTCTTCTTAATCCACATGTATACAAGGTCTCCATTACCAAAGAACTAAAGCAACTTCGTGATACACTAATAGAAAACAAAACAGCACATTTTAAACACGAGGAGTAAGCCTATGGGGATGTTACTAGGAGCCTTGCTAGGCTATTTCATTTTTAGAACTTTTTTCGGAATCATTCTTGGAGGGTTTCTGGGAATGCTTTTTCTCTTTCCTCCAGGAAGAAGAAAAACGTTCTCTTTTTTTGCATCGTATACCCAGCAAGTTCGAGAACTACAGAAACTCTATTTCTTTACTTTCTTTACCCTGTTAGGAAAAATGGCAAAGGCAGATGGCAACATCTCCAAACAAGAGGGCGACTATCTTATCTCTTTGATACACAAGATGCAGCTAAACCCAGAACAAAAAATCGATGCTCTTCACTACTTTAATAACGCAAAGAACGAGCCAAAAACCGTAGCGGAGCTAGCCCAACAATTCCACCTTATCAGTCAACGATCTCCACAAATAGAACGACAGATGATGTATCAGCTTATAGGCATGGCTGCCGTTGATGGAATTATCTCCTCTCAAGAAGAGGCGATCATACACGAGGTAGCTCGTATCTTTGGTATATCCCAAACAGAGGTCGATCATATTCTTAGCTCTTTTACCGCAAGCTCAGAAAAATCATATCACATACTTGGAGTAAGCAATCAATCGAGCGATGCTGATATCAAGCATGCATACAAGACATTGATTAAAGAATATCATCCCGATGTACTAAGGTCCAAGGGGCTTCCCCCTGCCATGCAGAAAACAGCACAGCAACGTTTTTATGACATACAAAACGCGTGGAACTCGATAAAAAAAGAACGAGCGATCTCGTAGCCTAGGCGACGAAGACTTCTCGTTGTTTGCTTCCTTGTTGCGGTCCGATGATACCCTTAAACTCCATGTCATCTATCATTCGAGACGCTCTGTTATATCCTATTTTAAAACGACGTTGAAGATGTGAAGCTGATGCTCTCTTGCTTTCAATAACCTCTTCCACTGCCTGCTCCCAAAGTGGGTCTTCACTTCCGCCAAGCTCCACCCCTCCCATCTTGTCGTTTTCGAAAACAGACTCGTCCATGTACTCGGGTTCGCCCCCTATCTCTTTTACATGTTCCACCACTCGCTCGACCTCGTCCTCTCCGAGGAAGGCTCCCTGTAGTCTTTCGGGAAATGGATGCTGTGCCGAAGAGTACAGCATGTCCCCTTTGCCCAACAATTTTTCCGACCCATTGCAGTCTAGAATGATGCGAGAGTCTATTTTGCTGGCAACCATAAACGAAATGCGTGTTGGTATGTTCGACTTAATAAGCCCTGTTATGACATCGGTAGAAGGACGCTGTGTTGCTATCACAAGATGTATGCCTACCGCACGAGATTTCGCGGTTATTCGTGAAACAAGGAGTTCCATTTCTTTTCCACTACTCATCATAAGATCAGCAAACTCATCGATCACTATCACTATGTATTTCATTTTTTCTCGCCCTCGAATGTTTGATGCCTTTTCGTTATAGCTCTGTATCTCTCGCACGTTGAGTGTTTCTAACAGTACGTATCTTTGCTCCATCTCTTCCACACACCATTGAAGTACCTTTACGGACTTTACAGGATCGCTAATGACTGGCGTAAGCAAGTGTGGTATGTCGTTGTAGAAACTAAGCTCTACTATCTTTGGGTCTATGAGTATAAGCTTTACAATGCTTGGATCACAGCGATAAAGAATGGAACAGATAATCGAATTAATACATACGGATTTGCCACTACCTGTTGCACCCGCGATAAGCATGTGAGGTGTTTTTACAAGATCCATGACAATGGTTTTTGCCTCTATGTTTTTTCCAAGTGCAATTGGCAATTTTAGGTTTTTGTTTCTAAAATCCTTTTGAGAGATGAGTTCGGAAAACATGACAACATCACGCACCTTGTTTGGCACTTCGATGCCTACTGCCTCTTTTCCTGGAATGGGAGCAACGATTCGAATGCTTGGAGCAGCAAGACGCAATGCAATATTATCACCAAGTTCAACAATACGACGAAGTCGCACTCCTGGAGCAGGAAGAATCTCAAACAAGGTTACCACAGGTCCCCTACACACAGATGTAACCTTCGCATCTATGTTAAACTCTTGTAACGTATCTTCAAGACGCTCAGAAATTTCTTGCTCCTGCTGACCTTCTTTTTGTGCAAGTGTTTTTTCTATGGGAGGGTGTAAAACTCCTGTTATAGGAATAAAGTATTTTCCTCGCTTCGTTGTTTTTTTAACTTCTTGTTTCATAAAATCAGCACTTGAATCTAGCTCGTACGATAGGTCGTTCAAACTTTTTTCGATACGATTCGTGTGGTCAATATCAAGCTCTTCGTCTTCTTCTTGAAAACTTTCTCTTTCTAAGAGATCACTTTGTGTCTCAAGATCCCGTTTTTTTTTTGGGTCGTCTAAAAAATCTATATCCGAATCATCAAAATCGTCAAAGCTGTTTCTGCTTACCGATCCCGAGAGTGGCATGTCATAATCTTCTTCTATTCTTCTATATTCGTTTTCCACGGACTCCGCATCTTGCTCCTCGTACGAATCGTCGTCTCGAAACGGGTCGAAATCGAGGGAACCTGCACCCTTCTCTTTTTTATGAACATTATTTTCTAAGACGGCTTGGGGTTCTTCTAAAGTGTTTTGCTCTTCTCGAAAACTACTTTGTATTTTTGTACTGTCATCTCGTCTTTCGAGAGGTCTGCTTTGCTCTTGTTCATCGTGGGAACTTCTTACTTTTCTGGTGTATGCCTCTAGACCAATGGTATTGTCATCTTGCATAAGCTCACGCTCGTATTCCGTATAGTATTTGTAATCTTTCTCACTGTGATCCTTGTGAAACAAGAGTATCAGTCTTTCTTCCCGCTTTCGTTCCTCTTCCCGCTTTCGTTCCTCTTCGTCCGACTCTCCTTTTGCTCCTTCTTCTAAGCCAGTGGGATACGAAGCATATTGATGCATTCTTGCTTCCCTTGCGTCCAGTATTCCTCTAGTATACGATGCGGGTCTTCCCCCCTGCATGCCCGCAAAATTCATTGCCATCTGGTCACTCTTTCTGTATTGCATGTCTTCTCTGTGCTGCATGTCTTCTCGAGATTGTGCCCCATATTTTTGATCGACGTATTCCTTAGTACTAAAACTATAATAAAAGACAGAAAAGAGAAGTATAGAACTTGTCCCCATCACTATCCAAAAAATGCCTGTGCCATTTTGCCCAAAAAGATCAGTAAGCCCCCACAAAGGTGGAAATGCGCTCCCCGAACTCCACACCAAGGTCCGAACTGCTATGCTAAAACAGAAAAAGGGAAAAAGACTAAGCAGAGGCCACGCAAAAGAATGCTGGTTGCTTTCTCTCCGTGCAGTTACATAAAAAGTCCAAAAGAAGAACACCGGAACAAGATATGCCATATAGGAGTAGCTTGCAAGCAAAAAAGATGCAATAGGATTTTCTATTCCCCGCATATGCGATATAAGAAGGGTAAGACCAACGCCACCTGCGAGGAGGATTAGAGTAGCAAATAATATTCGTAGTGTTTTCATCATTATTTAGAATCGGTATTTTGAAAAAATACTAAACACTAAATAGTTGGTTTTGCGGACATAAACCAGTTTTTCGGACATAAACCAGCTTTGCGGACTTGAATCTATTTTTCGGACTTGAACCAAGGAAGCTAGTTTCTGCTATAATAATAAGTACAAATCCCTTTTTGGTAATTTGGAGGTACTATGCTTGATCAAATACAACTACAAGGAATTCACTATCACATAAGCGATTCCACAAAAGAATACATTCACGAAAAACTGTCTAAATTCGATCATCTTCATGATCTTATCATAGATGGTAAAATACGGATCCTCAAGGAAAGTAGTGGGTTTAAAGTCGAAATCGATCTTCATCTCAAACAACATCAAATCGTTCACCACGAAACAGAGGACCACCTTCTCTATCCTGCCATAGAAAATGCAATCCACAAACTGAAAAAAATACTATCAAACAAACATATGAAAGCAGTCGACCACAAGGACCGCAAAAACAGTAGTCATCATGCTGGTTTAAACGATCCTCCTCAAACGGACGAAGAGGGCTCCTAGACAGCTTGTCTCTGCGCACAGAACAAAGTCGCCTTCTGCGAGACGGCATTTCCTGTTACAAGGAAATCTTGTCAAAGAGCAGAACTCAATTGAATCTTATCGGTCCTCGCGAAGATCTTGATGAGCACATTGATGATTGCATCGTTGCCGTAGATCACTTTCTTCGTGTAAGCAGACAACTCTTGAAAGAAAGAGACACACAAAAAAGCATCGACATAGATGGCATAGAATCTAGACTCATGTGTGTTGATTTGGGAACAGGTGCCGGACTTCCTGGAATTCCTTTGCTTCTTTGTCTTCTTGCAGAAAAGGTCCCTGCCTTTTGGTTTCTGCTCGAAAAATCGGGCAAGAAATCTGCCTTTCTTACAAAAATGGTACAGGAACTGAACACGGCACTGTCTCTCCAACTACCGTTGCGAATCGTACACGAAAACCTTTACGCTTGGCAACTCGAAAAAAGACTTCAATCTCTTCCCTGTCTTGTAACCGCGAGAGCGTTTCGCCCCCTCACTTCTCAGCTTCTTGCTTCAATCAACCTTGCTGCTCCTTCTAGCACATTGCTCCTATACAAGGGAAGGCACACGAGACTGACACAAGAACTCGATGGTCTTGACGATCGTTTGATAGTGGAGAATGTCTTTCCACTTCACTGCACGCACAAAAAAGAGCGTCATCTTCTTATCGCAAGAATAAAGGACTAGAGTGCGAAGTGCTTGCGAGACGAGTGCGAAAAACTAACTTGTAGGACGAATTCCAAAACGGTGCAGACTGATACCCGCCTCGCGTAGTTTCTTGTCAGAGCATATTCCTCGCGTATCAAATACGACAAGGTTTGAAAAACGTTCTTGTAATCGCTCGGAAAAAAAGTCGCGATATTCGTTCCATTCTGTGAGTATCACGAGTGCATCTACTTCTTTGAGTAGCAGCAGGGCATCATCGACAAAGTGCAGCTTTTCGTCATTACCCTTACACTCTCGCCGAAAATTTCCCATTCCCTTTGGGTCGTGTGCGTAGACTGTCTTCCCTGATTGCAGTAACTCACTGACGATTTGCAACGCAGACGACTCGCGTATGTCATCCGTTCCCGCCTTGAAACTCAGCCCCCAGATGCCTATCCTCTGGGCTTGCTTTTTCGTTTCTTGCAGCGTGGACAAAATCCAAGACACGATGTACTGCTTGTGCTTTTTGTTTGCGTCTCCTAACACTTCTATAAGACTAAGATCTACACCAAATTTCCTTCCGTTTTGAACAAGAGCTTTCGTATCCTTGGGCAAGCAACTCCCTCCAAATCCAGGACCTGGGGTAATGAATTGCTTGCCTATTCTCTTGTCTGCGGAGATGACTCCAATAAGATCTTTGATGTCAGCTCCTGATTGCTGTGCTAGTTGTGCTATTTGATTAATGAAAGTAACCTTGATCGCCAAGAAGGAATTGATACTATACTTTATTAACTCGGCTGTTTCAAAATTGCTTGTTGTCATGATCTTTGCTTTCTTTTCTTGTAAGCCCACTATCGGGGCGTAGAGATCCTGTAAGAGCTGTATTCCTTGCTGTGAATCACTCGCAAAGACAAGATAGTCAGGATTCATAAAATCATACACGGCAGAACCTTCGCGCAAGAACTCGGGACAAAACCCATACACTTGATTCGTCCTTCCTAGGTCAGAAAGTCTTTTTCTAATAATCTTATTTGTACCCACCGGCATTGTGGATCGTATAGCTATCAAGGTCGTATGAGGAAGTATTTTTAGCAGTTCATCAAGAGCAGCAAAAACTTGTGTCAGGTCCGCACTTCCATCAGGGAGCGGAGGCGTTCCGACAGAAAGAAAGACCACTTCGCAGTCTCTCAGACCATCGCTTTTAGAACAAAAAGAAATAGTCTTCTTGGCAAGCACTCTTTGCAACAACTCTTCAAGCCCTTGCTCGTAGAGACTCGCCTTTCCTCTACATAGGTCATCAATAACATCTTTACGTAGATCATATGCAACAATTGTATGACCATTGTTTGCAAGACATACCGCACTTATTAATCCAACATATCCAGTCCCAAAAATTCCAATCTTCATATACACAATTATAGTATACTATGTAGTATTGTAATGTCTTCTTTCCAACCTCGACTGCGATCTTCTTTCCAACCTCGACTGCGATTACGACTCTTCGGTATTCTGGCTATAACATTACTCTGTACGACCTGTGCAGGATACAGCAGAGTGTCCGATACCATAGCAAAGAATAAAAAAGATATTCAGGCGGGTACACTGTCCGTTTTAGACTCTATCTCGACTTCAGAACTTTCTATCGCCAACGATACGGACGAAGGAATTCTCTACTATTCGGGGCTTGTTTGGTTTTCCAATGATAAAAACACAAAAGCTTTAATTTCGTTTAAACGCTCTGCCCGTACTGGAATCGATCCCTGGAAAAAAGAGTCTACTCGCATAGTGGGATCCATATATTCTCAGGACTTTAACTACAAGGAACTTTTTCGTTTTTATAGCAGCCTTGCGGATCTAGACTACTTTGCTTCTGACCCAGAACTGTTTTATTATTATTCGCAAGCTCTCTGGTCTCTAAAAAAATACAAGGCACTCATTGAACTCGTGCAAAAAACAAAGCAGAGCAACTGGCGCAAGACTCCTCGTGCAAGGGTTAGCGTACAAGAGTCGCGCTTCGCCCTAAAGCTTTGGGACCTCTTGAGTTCTGCTATAGAAATGCCACACGACTACGAACAAAAACTTATCGCATTGATACGAGACAGCGCGCCCTATCCCTTGATTAATTCCATCCCTCTTTTTCTTGAAAGATATCCATATTATAGACCCGCTTCTCAGGAACTGTTCTCTCTTTTAAAGGCAAAAACAAAGTACCTCGAGGACAAGCGAGAATCACTTCCCCTGTATACTGCCCTCTCTGAACAACTCCTTCTTTCCTCTGTCATTCAAAACGAAATAAACTCGGCAGCAGAAAAAAAGAAGAAAAACCTTGCGTCTGTTTTTGCAAGGCTACAAAAATTAGAATCTTCTGCCAATAACACGAGAGAAAAAATCTCTCTTTACGGCTCTCTTGCAAACCTTGAATACCTCAGAACTAGGTACAGATCTAGCTATCAGTATTCCCAAAAAGTGCTTTCCATCATAGACAGCTCTCCCTCATCTACCCAACTGATTCGTACAAACAACGTGATTTTTTCACAAATGCTTACAAACTACCTTCAGACCTGCATTACCCTCTACCCGAATACCTTTGTCTCGCAGTTCGTCACTTGGGTGTCACAACAATCAAATCCTGGTTCCTTTGCCTTCTTGCTAGAACGATACAGCAACTATCTCTTGCAAAAAAATAGACCAACACAACTAGGAAAGGATCTGCTTACACTACAGGATGTGTTTTCTCATGTAAGCATACAATTCGAACTTGACCGTTGGCGTTCTATACTACTCCGAAGCAAGCACCCTTCTGCAGAAAAAATTGAAGCAAAAAGCATCTCTTTTACGCAGCAAAAACAATACAGAAGTGCCACAGCCTACGACTACTTCGTCATACAAAGTGGCTTAGAAAAAATCTCGCTGCAGGACTTTCTCTCTCAATTACCAAAAGAGCAAAAAGCATTTCAAGAAAACAACGATGTCGATACCCTCATCACAGGGCACATACAGTTTGGACTTTTTGATTATGCATATAATCTTGGATCTCAAAACATAGGTCGTGTCTCTATCGAGAACACAAAAGACATAAGCGATTTCTTTCTAGACCAGAAGGACTACTATAAAGGGTTTCTTCTTGCAAATAAGGTGGCGTGGTTTCGCCCTTGGACCATGGATTCTCGAGAAAATTTACGCTTCATCTATCCTCAGGCCTACAAAGAAATAGTAGAAAGTCTTAGCACAGATCCATACAAGAAAGCACTCATCTACGGTCTTATGAGAGAGGAAAGTAACTATTCACCTGGAATTCGCTCCTATGCAGGGGCGGTAGGGCTTACCCAACTCTTGCCAAGCACTGCTTCTGAAATCGCAGAAAAAGTTCGCTACGGCACGTTTTCGATTGCCGACCCCACAGACAACTTGTACCTAGGATACCAGTATCTTCAATATCTCTTTGATCAATTAAAAAATCCCGCACGAGCAATTCTTGCTTATAACGGTGGTATCGGCAACGTATGGAAATGGGAGAAAAAAATACTGGAAGAAGATTCTCTGCTTTTTTCAGAAGCCGTTCCCTTTCGCGAAACAAGGACATATATAAGAAAAGTATTGAGCTCGGCATTAATCTATGGCTTGCTCTATTACGATATTGATCCACAAGACCTTATCACATACGTAAATAGTCGCTTATGAGTCCCAACGTCATTGCACCCTTGATGGGCTTGCTTCAGGGGTTTTCTGAATTTCTTCCCATCTCCAGTTCAGGACACCTTCGTCTTTTCTCTTTCGTTTTTTCTCAGACCCCCATCCCCCTCTTTTTTGACATCCTTCTCCATCTTGCCACCCTTCTTGCCATACTATACATGACTCGCCGTTTGCTTGTAACCATAGTACTATCTCTCTTTCGCTCTACTCGCACTGTCCGATCTCCCCATGCACCCCACTCTACCCACGATTATTCGGACTCCGCTCGAAAAGATTCTATCCGTCTTGTGTTCTCTATCATACTCAGCACGCTTTGTACCGTTGCACCTGCGTTCTTGATACGAGACTTTGTTTTTCAGCTTCCTCTCTTTGTCCAATACGAAACCCTGTTCGTTGGTCTTGGGTTTCTCTGCACTGCCATCGCTCTCTTCCTTCCATCTCTTCAAAGAAACAAGACCCTCACACAGCACAACACAAACCTACCTCGCATCAATCTAAAGACCGCTATAATCATGGGACTAGTACAAGGCATTACCCTTATGCCCGGCATCTCTCGATCTGGACTTACCATTGTCACTGCCCTTCTCTTGGGGAATTCTAGAAAAGATTCGGTGCACTATTCCTTCCTCTTGTCCATCCCCATAATTCTAGCATCATTTTTCCTAAGCCTAGAAAACTTTGAAAAGATTCGTGAACTTTTTTCTTGGCAAGTAATCGCAGCAAGCCTTCTTTTAGCGTTTCTTTCTGGGCTACTGGGGCTATACTTTCTTCGACACATCGTAAAAGTTGGAAAGTTGTGGGTTTTCTCTCTTTATCTTTTTCCCTTATCGCTCTTAACTATTTACTTGCAATTTTTTCTCTAAAAAAAGAGGAATCGGCTGAGCGCGCTAAAGAGGAATCGGCTGAGCGCGCTTCGCTATAGCTTAGACTATAGCTCGGACTATAACTTGGGCCATAACTTGGACCATAGCTTGGACTATAGCTCAGAGTCTTGGGCTTACTTTCCTGATGCAGTGCACAGAATCACAATAGTCTTTATGTAAACTTGAAGATCAAGTATGATGTTTATATTTTTTACATAGAACAGATCGTAACAGAGTTTCATTTCAAATTCTTCTTCGGTGCTTGCATAGTTAGAACTAACCTGTGCCCAACCCGAGAGCCCTGGCTTTACCAAATAACGGAGCTTGTAATGAGGAAGTTTTTCGGACAAAAGATCGAGAAACTCTGAGCGTTCCGGGCGAGGTCCAATAAAGCTCATGTCTCCTAACAAAACATTAAAAATTTGCGGAAGCTCATCGAGTCGAGTGAAGCGCAGAAACTTGCCGAGCTTCGTCACCCTTCCATCGTTTGACTGCGTTGACAAAACTTCGATATACTTGCTAATGTCCTTGTCTCCGTTGTGCTTTCTTTCTTTTAGCAGTTCTACGCCTTCTTTTTCTGTACCTTCAACCATGGTGCGAAATTTTATAAGATTGAAAGCCTTGCAATGCTTACCATATCGTTTTTGAATAAACCAGATGGGCCCCTTTCCTCCAAAAAACTTTATCAGTACGGCAACCACTGCCATGATGGGGACAAAGAGGGGCAACAACAAGACCGCTAGGACAAAGTCCTGTACCTGTTTCAAAAAGATATAGGCTCTTCGAGACACAACATCTATGTTGTTCATGACCCAGTATTGGTCAGCGCCGTGTACGGGTATATAGCGAAATACACGCTCAAAAAAGTTCACCACGTTTATTATGTTGATTGAGTCATGAAAAACAGTGTAGAGAAGGTCCGAAATATTTACAAACCAATGCCCTGTAACTACTACGCTTTTTAGTTGCGGGTTCTTCTTTATAAAAAGTGAAAATTCATCTAGACTTGTGTAGACCTTGTCTTTTTCTATGTGCTTGCACACATCGTTGTAATATTTCTTTGTGACGATAATTCCAAGCACCTTGTATTTTATAAAAGGGTTTTTCTGAATTTTCTCTAGCAGCTCTAACGAAATCTGATCTGAAATTCCTATCGCGATTTCGTGCCCATGAAAAAGATATACATACAAGAAATCAAAAACACGTCTCCACACATAGTTTAAAAGGGCAAATATCAATGCAATAAGCGCCAGGTTCGTTTTTGGAGTAATGACCACCCGCACTGCGAACAGATAAAAAATGGAAACACTGATGAATACACAGAAAACCAGTGCAAAACAGAGCCGAGTAACTTGGTGAGGTACATCGATACTATACAAATCAAAGAGATGAAATACGAATAACCACAGCACAAAGAGAGGAACAAACACATAGAAGTGAAGTCGCAATAGAGGCAGAGACTCGGGAAACCTAATCAAGAAGACAATGAGAAGTGAAAGTAAGAGCAGTGCATAATCAAAAAGAATAAGTGAGATCTGGATCAATCGCTTGTACAACATACGGCTTATCATTATGATACAATAATATCTTGTTTTTTTCTTGTAAAAAAAGGACGATACGTGGTATATAATAAGAGCATGAAAGCTTTTTTTATCTTGTTTATGAGTGCTGTCTGTAGCTTTACTCTTTTTTCTCAATCATCATCCCTTACAAAACTCCTAAACCATCTAGACGAAACAGACAGGGCAAATCTATTCAAAAACGGGTCTATTAACCACATATCCGTAGAACCACCAAACAGAACACTGAAACTACTCCCCTTCCATCAAAACACCGAGGAAGTTCGAGAATACATAAAGGAAACAAATCCAGGAGTTGTCTATGAGGTTCTTTTCTTTATATCAAACAAAGAACTCGAAACGAGTATAGCAAATTTCAAACGTGAACAATACATCATAGTCGATGACCCAACACGGATTAGATCTCAACAAAGCATCGTTATGACACATTACTACAATGTTTTGCGAGACATAGAGTCGTTTGGGAGCATCAAATATCAAAACCTAGAGAACAAGAACA
>JACSEG010000156.1_pt1 | contig 12923 bp, 7 predicted proteins | sample 8225521 | NCBI WGS metagenome assembly JACSEG01 (sample SAMN15705060, study PRJNA637333) | viral metagenome | isolation source: viral RNA from sea star tissue | host: Pisaster ochraceus | place: USA:Santa Cruz | collected 2018
GTGTGTTTGGTTGGGCTGGGTCGGGCGCTGCGGCTGGCACTGCGGCGGGCACGGGCGCAAGCGCCAGCTCGAAGAATACCGTACTTGCTCGTTACCTTCGCCTTGAGTCTCTAAAGCATTTTGGCCCTACACTAAGCCCGTTTAATGCGTTTCTTATTGTACTGGGGCTGGAGACACTCTCTTTACGGATGAGTCGTCACTGCGAGAATGCTCTAAAACTTGCACAGCATCTAGAGAAGCACGACCAAGTGACTTGGATTTCCTTTCCTGGTCTTCCTTCCCATCCTAGTCATGAAAATGCCAAAAAATATTTTAGAGAGGGACTCTTTGGCAGTGTGTTCTCTTTTGGTATCCGAGGAGGGGAGCGCGCAGGAAAGCGATTTGTTGAATCAGCACAACTGGCAAGTCATCTTGCTAATGTAGGAGACGCAAAGACTCTAGCAATACATCCAGCCTCCACAACCCACAACCAGTTAAATGAAGAAGAACTTCGCAGTACAGGAATATCTTCTGACCTTATCAGGGTTTCTGTTGGAATAGAGCACATAGACGATATCATCGAGGACTTTGATCAAGCTTTGGCTAACGCTACGGTTTAGAACCCGCGTGAGGGTGTGGGGGCTTACTGAGTAAGCTTACTGAAAATCTTCAATAACTATCAAACTTACATTGTATGTTGATGGTATGGTGATATTGAGTTGTAGATGACTCGTGCCGTCTGCGTTCCTTTTGGGGACGAAGCTGACATTCTGCCCCGCAGCAGAGCCACTAATTTTTCCTCCTAGGAAGATAAAATCCGCCTTGCTATCTACTAGTTTTCTTCGAGGAGTCCTTAACGTTGTAAGAACAGGACCAGCCCCCTCAAGCCACGTGTTATTGAAGTCTAGAGAATCATTTGTCCCTGTGTTCTCTGGAGAGACGTAGGTATATGTGTCGGAAAGGTCACAGTTAGCCACTGTAGTGCCTATTGCACACATAGTGTTTGTAGGAGGTGGGGAAGACGCAAGATTGTAACTTACTGTTTGTAGAGATTGACCACTTTTGGAAGGAGCTACAACTATGGTGCCGAAAGACAGCTGATCTTTAATCCTGCTACTATTTGCGTCTCCATCGTAAATATACATCTTATAGGGGCCGATGCTTCTATCATCGCTTTGGGTAGGTATGGAAAGAAACGATGCAACGTGAAAATCGTGTATTACATCAGCAAACGATTCAGGGCGAACGTCTTCTTCGTAAGCTTGGTAAAACGTATTGCTTGAACGTATTGCTTCAAAGATGGCTTCTTCATTGTTGGTAAGCTTTTGTCCTAATTGATTGGAATTCATAATGTTTGTGATCAGTTCGACACCGTAGTTGTTAATGAGATAAGAAGCAAAAATTTCGGTTGTTTCGTAGTTGTCCACATTAAAATCAGATGCTGTAATGCCGTTGAAGAATACGTTATGATTATATTCTCTGAAAACACTTCTGTTTTGAATCATGTATTCTAGGAAGGAACGTTTTATATCAGGCTCTCCTAATCTGGGCGTATAACGAGAAAGAAGTTTACTGCTTATGTTGGAGTACAAGAGGTGTTCTATGGTTATTGCAATAAATTCGGCAAACCAAGTTGATCCGTATTTGATTGCATCTGTGGTATTTATTGCTTTTACACCGCGTAGATAAACGGTAGCTATGTGTTGAAGTTCGTGGACGAAGGTCGTGTAAAGAGTGATAAGGTCTTGTGGGTTGGTGCTGATGTCTATGATCCTGGCAGAGTTTTGGAGTAGTCTAAGATTTAGGTATATGGTAAGTCCTGGAACCTCTTCTTTAGTACTATATAAAAAATTGTAGGTAAATAGCTGAGCTGGTTCTATGAAGCCTGAAGTCACGGACTCTTCGTTCATGTTTAGATTTCCGAATCCTATATGAAGCACTGCATTTTCATCAAGTGCATGGGTGTTTGTGTGAGGACCCCAGTAATGATTATTATTGATTTGATAGACAGTACTATAAATACTATCTGTATTGCCAAAAAAATCTTCTGCAAAAATGTCAAAAATTTGCTTTATTTTAATATCATCACTTCTACTAAAATAGTCGCCAGTAGCGTCTTTATCGGTACAAACTCCGTTTATGGGATCTCCGTCAGGGCTTCTGTCAATCCACAGTGCAATTTGTATGTTCTTAGACTCTATGGTGGTTTCTATTTTCTTATAGAGCGTGGTGCATTCTCTATCTGGAGATGAGGCAGCGGCATCAAAGAGAAACGTTCTCTTGTTTGCCTCACTAAGATTATCAAGGGAGGGGTCATATTCGATAGCAGTATCAAAATCGAAGGTATTGGAATTTTGTGGGCTCTGCTGAGCAAGATGTCTTTTTTGGGGTTGTTTTTGTGAACGGATGTTTCTGGTCTTTATAGATGAAAGATCGTTGCGACTTACTCCCTGTTCTGGAGAATTGTTCGAGTTTCCGTCGCTTGCGACAAGGAAAAAACTTTTTGTCTTAAGATCTTCTTCTTTGTAGGTCTCGAGGTTTAGCGTTAACTTTGTAAGTGAAGGGCTTGTTTTTTTCGGGGTTGTGGCGGGAAGTTCGTATACAGAGTAGAGATGCTTTTCTCCAGTGCGATTAAACTTAAGTGTTGTGCTTGCTCTATTGACTAAATCCTCGCTATTTATGGTCACAGGGATCGTATCACCAAGAGAAAGTATTTTTGTTTCGCTAGTGCTTATGTATTCGTCTGTGGCAGGAAACAAGCAAGAAAAAGATAAGAGTATACAAAGTAGTGTAGGGAGTAAAAAGTATTTGTGCATTCTATATCATATAAAGTATAGTATATAATGACACATTCAAAAATGTTTTTTCCATGTTATTATTGAAAAGACTCCACTACGATAAGACTTCCTTGGTAGTGCCTTGGTATAGAGAAATGAAGACGTAGATGGGATTCTCCGTTTTGGTATGTCACTTCGCTCAGGCTAATGTTTTGTCTTGGACTTTCCTTAGAAATCTTGCCTCCTAAGAAAATAAAGTCAGCTTTGCCATCTCTTAGTTCTCTTCGTTCTATTTCTAGGGTAGTGAGCACGGGCCCTGATCCACCAAACCATGAGTCATTGAAGCTTAGATCTGGTACTCCCGTGTCTTCTGGAGATATTCCGCCCACCGCATACGTATCTTCAGCTCTACAATCTCTCACTGTGGGGGATGTAGAGCAAGTAGATCCGAAACCGCTACCAGGGGTTGAAGCAAGATTATACGATATGATGTCGACATCGAGAGTTCCGCTCGTTGGTGCTTTCGTAAAGAACGAAGTAAGTACTTTAGTGTCGCGGTCTGAAAAGTAAGTTTCGCCTAGACTGTAGGTGAGCATATTGCGCGGTCCAATGTCATAGGAATTTTTTCGTGTGGGGACAGAAAGAAAAGTAGTGACATGAAAATCATGGATGAGGTCTTTAAAATCTTCTGGTTGATGGGCAGAGTCATATTCTGAATAGAGAGGGCTATCTTTTACTGCATTAATGACAGCGATTTCGTTTGTTTCTATTCCAGTTGCTTTGACTTTCATTATGTTTTGGAAAAATTCGAGACCATAGTTATTAATAAGGTATGAACCAAACATAAAAAGAATTTCGTAATTATCTGGGCCAAAGTTTGAATCTTGATCTGAAACACTACCTGGTATGTTAATGCCCTTGAAAAACACGTTATGGTTGTACTCTTGTACACCACGGTAGGTTGCTGTTAGGTAATGGTTGAGGTAGAGTTTTTGGTCTGACTCACTAGCAGGAGTGGGAAGTCTTTCCAGTAATTTGTCGAGCATCTTGTAGCTTAAAAGATATTCTAAAGTCACGGCAGTAAATTCGGTAAACCAAACTGAGCCCAGGGAATTTATATAGTAGGAAATGGTTCCTGATGAACTAGAGGAGAGGTTACGCAAATAAAAAGTTGCTAGGTGATGAAGTTCGTGTATGAAAACTCTGTAAAACCAAAAGAGACGGTTAGGTTCAGTCTGTGGATTAAAAAAATCATTAGTCTCTGAATCCTTCAGAAAATTAATATCCATATATACGGTTGGTGCAGAAATCTCTTCGGCTACACCATATACGCTTTGAACGCGATCAGCATCAAAAAGTTGAGCAGGAATAATGTATCCACTAACACCGGGTAGTTCTGCTATGCCAATGTGGAGTACAGAGTCGCCATCTGCCGCAATGTCGACTCCATGATCACCCCAGAAATGACCTTCGTGTACTTGTTTGAACAAGCTATATACGCTGTCTGTGCTTGTAAAAATATCTTCAACAAAGAAATCTAAACTTTTTAAAGCGTTTTTTTCGTTTTCTTTACTAAGGTTATCATCACCCACTGGATCATAATCATTACATTTTCCGTTTTCAGAATTTTCAGAATCTTCGTTTCTATTTATCCAAAGTGCGATTTTTATTTCCTTGTTTTCCACGGTAGTTTCCCTCTTCCGGAAGAGGGTGGCACAGGAATTCGTGAATTCTGGATTAAAGAGGAATGTACGCGTTGATGCTGTGTCGTTGTTTCCTACTTCTGGGTCGTATTCAACTGCCGTAGCAAAGTCAAATGGAGGAGGGGTTTGTGTGTTTGAAAACTGTCTTTTTGTAGCAGGAGGTTTGGATCGTGAAAAACCATCGAGAATTAAAGCCGAACGTGCTGGTCGTACACCTTCGCTAGCGGATTTTTGGTCGCTACTTGCAACAAGAAAGAAGCCTTTGCTTTCTAGGTCGCTCATGCTATATTCATCGAGTTGAATACTAAGGTCCTGGTTTGAGGAGGAACCCACCGAGTTAAGAGGAAGTGGATAGATCGAGAATCTATGGTCCTCGCCTCCGACATTGAAAACTTTGTCGCCAACATTCAGTTGATTAGCGAGGTCTACTCCGTCAACAGAGATTGGATTCACATCGCTTAGTTGAAGAGAAGGAAAGAACCGTATCTCCACGCTATCTTGTAAGGATCCTACTCGAAGAGTAATGGCGACAGGATTTCCTAGTTTGTGAACTTCGTATTCACCATTGTCGTTTATAGAAATTACGTTGGAATTTCCTGAAATCCATTGAGCCGCACTTTGAGTTTGTGGGGGTGTCAGCTGATACTCTAGTCTGCCGGTGTCATCTATGTTGAGTATGTCGGGGGCGCTTGTTATGCGTAAGCTAGATACGTTTATCTCTACTGAACTCGAGATAGTCGTTGATTCTGAGATAGTCGTTGATTCTATGGTAGCAGTGATGGTAACGGGTCCTCCTGTTTTGTGTGCGGTGTACTGACCTGATGCATTTACAGAAAGCACGGGAAGATTATTTGAAGACCAAAATACAGGTTCGTCTTCTAATGAAATTGGACTTATGATTGACGAAAGGGTGCCTGTGGTGCCTACTGTGAGATTGCTAGGTGCGTTTGCTATTTGTATGACTACCACGTTCATTTCTACCGAACTTGAGATATTCGTTGATCCTATGGTAGCAGTGATGGTGACGGGACCTCCTGCTGCGCGTGCGGTGTACTGACCTGATGCATTTACAGAAAGCACGAGAGGATTGTTTGATGCCCAAGTCACAGCTTCGCTTGCAAAGGCAGGCGGATTTATGGTTGCAGCAAGGGTGCCGGTATCGCCGGGTTCAACGAGGCGAGGTGCGTTTGCTATTTGTATGTCTAGCACGTTTATCTCTACCGAACTCGAGGCATTCATCGACTGTATGATAGCAGTGATGGTTACGGGACCTCCAGCTTTAGGTGCGGTGTACTGACCTGATGCATTTACAGAAAGCACGAGAGGATTGTTTGATGCCCAAGTCACAGCTTCGTTTGCAAAGGCAGGCGGACCGATAGCAAGAGTGCCGCTCGCGCCTATGGCGAGATTGCGAGGTGCATTTTCTATTTGCATGTCTAATACGGTTATGGCTACCGAAACGGAAACACCTATGGATTCTATGGTAGCAGTGATGGTTACGGGACCTCCAGCTTTAGGTACGGTGTACAGCCCTCTTGAGTCTACAGAAAGCACGAGAGGATTGTTTGATGCCCAAGTCACAGCTTCGTTTGCAAAGGCAGACGGGCCTATGGCAAAGGTGCCATTCGCACCTGTTGCGAGAATGCTGCGAGCGTTTGCTATTTGTATGTCTAGCACGTTTATGACTACCGAAACGGAAACATTTATGGATGGTATGGTAGCAGTGATGGTGACGGGTCCTCCTGCTGCGCGTGCGGTGTACTGACCTCTTGAGTCTACAGAAAGCACGGAAGAATCATCTGATGCCCAAGTCACAGTTTCGTTTGCAAAGGCAGGCGGATTTATGGTTGCGGCAAGGGTGCCACTCGCGCCTATGACGAGATGGCGAGGTGCATTTTCTATTTGTATGTCTCGCACGTTTATGACTACCGAACTCGAGATATTCGTTGATCCTACGGTAGCAGTGATGGTGACAGGCCCACCTGCTGTGTGTGCGGTGTACTGACCTGATGCATTTACAGAAAGCACGGAAGGAGTGTCTGATGTCCAAGTCACAGCTTCGTTTGCAAGAGATGCAGGGACCGCAACGTTGAATGTGCCTACATCACCTACAAGAAGATAGAGAGGAGGGTCTGTTATCGAGATGTTTTCTTCAACAGCATTGATCGGTGCCGGAGCACAGCTGAAGGATATTAGTATTACTGCGCTCGTTCCTACAAAAGTCAAGAACAAGAAAAAAATGTTTAAAAGTCTTCTCATAGGGGTATTATAGTAATGTATACATTTTTACACAACCGCCAACATGATTTGTTTTTTGTCTATTTTTATTTATTATCTGAAGGGTTCACTCTGCTTCGGCGGTACTTTTCATAAAGACTTAGGGTTTTTATGTAGATACTAATAGTAGTATCACAGAAGAAAGAGAGAGAAAAACAATGTCTAAGGTCTTACACTATATGCGCAACCCACTTCTCGCCGTTTTTTGCTTTGGCTTCTCTGTGTACCTTTTTCAGACGATCGGAAACGAATGGTTCGAGACATTGTTCTCGTATCCGCTTATGCGAAATTTTATAACGATATTTCTTTTCTTCTTTGAGGCGATACTCTATGTCCTCCTTATCACCACGTTGTTTATTTGTTTAAGTAGGGTCTTCCTTACGAAAGAAAGTCGTTCTCGTTGTCTTGCTCACGGTACTGCCATTGTTACCAGCATGTTGTTGCTTGCATTCTTTACCCTTCTCGTTTCGGTGCTTTTTTTCTCTAGAAAGGAAGAGCCAAACAAAGAAATCATATTAGACGAGGTTCAACGCATGGATTTGGAGGAAACGCTTTCCTCACCTCAAGAAGAGACAGTGTTAGGCTCGACTCTTTTGGGAGCAAAGCAAACGGGCATCATAGACGTTTTTGCAAAGAACAATCGGAGGCTTTGGCTTCACAAAAGATTTGAACTTCTGTTCTTGTCCTGTTTTATCTTAGTGCTGTCTTTGGGATACGCAAGTGTGCTTGCTACTTCTCGAAAGGGAGCCCACACTCTGACCAAGGGATACTTGATTATGGCCGTACAAGACCTGCGTTTTGCAGTGATAAAAGTAGTGGATAGCATGCTTGCGTTTGCTCCTCTAGGGCTATTTCTCGTTGTCCCTTATTTGCTTCGGTTTTTTCACAACAAAGCGATCAGCTCTTTTGTTTCTTCCTTTGTGCTCGTGTTTTACGGGTATGGTGTCGTTCTTATCGTTCTAAACCTGATAGTCTGTTATGTAGTTCATAAAGAAAAGAAGCTACGTACCCTTACAAAGGCTATTTTGTATCCTTCGGGAATAGCGTTTTTTACTGGAAGAAGTATAAGTGCATTATATAGACTCGTGCTCCACTCCATTTCCGATCTAAAAATCAAGAGAGAGACAGTAAAAGATTACATGCCACTGTATTTGATCTTTGCCCGTTTTGGTCATGTCGTGTACGTGATATATGCGATTTTTTTTCTTTCACGATTTTCGGTGCTAGCACTTACCGCGTTTGATTTTATCTTTCTTAGTCTGTTTGCCATACTGTTTACGTTCTGTACCTTTGCCACACAGGGAAGTGCGTTCATCTATATCCTGTCGATGTTTCTGTATCTTTTTGGTATTCCGTTAGAGCCAGCTCTCGTTGTATTGCTAGGATCAGATTTACTTTTTGCCCCTATGAGGAGTGCGATCACGATACACTGCACCATCACGCTCATTTCTATTTTTAACAAGAAACATGAAAAAGATATTACACGCACTTAAAAGAAACAAGCTTTTCCGTCTCAGTATATTTTACATGGGGATAGTTCTCGGTATCAGTCTGCTTGTTTTTTTAATAGAGAGATCGGGAAACGAGAAAATAGGAACGTACTTTGACGCAGTATGGTTTAGCATAGTTACCATGACAACTACCGGATATGGCGAAGTTACACCAGTATTTGTATGGGGAAGAATTATTAGCATTGTTGCTATAGCCGTAGGAATCGTTTTAATGGCCTTGTTGACAGGCACAATAGCTTCGATTTATATAAATAGAATATCAAAAAAAAGGAGTGGTTTTATGAAATACACAAAGATACGAGACCATCTTATTATTTGTGGATGGAGAGATGAAGTGCTTCTTCTCTTAAAGCAGATCATTAAATCGGGTCAGTTTTCGGCTGAGAAAATAATTATTGTTGCCGAGATCGAACAGTCCGTTGGAGACAAACTTTTTGAAGACGAGAGCTTCTATGGCATTAAGTTTGTCAGGGGGGTGAGTTATGACAAAAACATTCTTATCAGAGCAAACGCAAAAGATGCAAAGAAAGCATTGGTTCTTTCTGACAAGACAAAGTCTGTAGATGGATTCGATACCGATTCTCGTACGGTACTAACGGTTCTTGCACTGAAGACCCTCAATAAACACATATATGTTTGTGCTCAGCTGATTGAACGAGATTTTGATATCTATCTTCAGCGCGCGAATTGTGACGAAATAATCTACTCGAAAGAGATCGATACGAAGATACTGTTCCATTCCATAAACAACGATGGCATGAGCAACGTTGTGTATGAGTTGCTTGCATCATCGAAAGATACAGAGTGCGGGCTGTGCTTAGAGAGAGTGAAAGATCATTATACGAATCAAAAATACAAGAAGTATAGAGAGTATCACATGAAGAAGTACCCGCACGATGTGCTCTTGGGGCTTTTAGAAAACACAGGGCGAAAACTAGACATTACCGAGCAGGCAATACGAGATGCACAGAAGACAGCGAATTTTCTTCAGATGATCGACAATCTTAAACGTGCAAAGTCGCTAAAGCCGTATAATCCTGTTTTTGTTCCTAGCGATGAACATGTTATACTAGAAAATAGTTCTGCTATAGTTTTGAGAAAACATGATGCGTAAATTAAGTAAGCAAGAAGTAAAAAAACTCATTTCAAACATAGATTTGTTCAAAGGCATAGAAGATCATGTCGAATTAATCGACTTTATTTCGAACATAAGAAAGCAGCATATAAAGAAGGGAAAAATTCTCTTTCGAGAGGGTGATGTGGGGCGTTATGGGTTTATCATTCTTGAGGGAAAAATCGAGGTCATACGTAAAAGTGTTTCAGGAGATGATTTTGTAGTGGCAGTGGAAGAGGCAAACATGGAACGGCAGGTGCTTCCTCTAGTAGGAGAGCGATCTCTTTGTTCTGTTTCCATCCGTTCTGCCACGATTCGAGTGCTTGCCGACATCGTTGCGCTCAAGATTTCTCTTGAAGATTTTACAACACTTAGCGAGAGATATCCTGAAATAGGGTTGCACGTGTATCGAGTAATGTGTAATATTCTTCAAGAACGTCTGTATCTAGCAAACCAGAACGTGGTTGCCATGTTCGAGGCTTTCCTTGGGGAAATAACTTCTCTAGAAAAGAAGAATGAATCAAAGGTACTTTCAAAAAAATCAAAACCCGTTAAGCTACTTACCTAGGGTGCGGTGACTACTATGCGTATGGTCATACTAGATGGTGCATCGGTCGGTCAAAACGACCTTGGATGGGAAAGTCTTGAACGTTTTGGAGAGCTTCTTGTCTACGAGAGAACGCCCGCAGATCTCGTTTTAGAGCGGATAGGAGATGCCGAATGTGTCTTTGTAAACAAGGTGCGGATAGACAGAGAGATCTTTCAGAAGAGTAAAATTCGATATCTAGGGCTACTCTCCACGGGGTTCAATGGAATAGACATTGTTGCGGCACGAGAGCACAACGTCGTGGTCAGCAATGTGCCGAACTACAGCACACACGTTGTAGCACAGTTTACCTTTGCCTTGCTTCTCGAGCTTTGTCATAGAGTGTCAGATCACAACAGAGCAGTGCAAAATGGAAAATGGATAGAGTCAGAAGACTTTTGTTTTTTGGAGCATCCGCAGATAGAACTTTTTGGGAAAAGTCTCGGCATCATTGGCTTAGGCAGCATAGGCATGCAGGTTGCAAAGATAGCTGCTTCCTTTGGCATGGACGTATTTGTGCATACAAGAACAAAGAAAGAGTTTCTTCCGTACACTTTCTTAAGCTATGAAGAGCTCTTGAGCAAATCAGACGTCATCAGTATTCATTGCCCTCTTGATGATGCCACAGAAGGGATGATAAACGCACGGTCCATAGCAAAGATGAAGGACGGCGTGCTTCTTATTAATACCGCACGAGGTACAATACTAAACGAGCAGGACGTGGCAGATGCACTTGATACAAAAAAGATAGCTGGGTTAGCGGTTGATGTGCTTGCAGAAGAACCCATGAATGCGCAGTGCCCGCTTAGGCAAAAAGAGAATGCGATCATCACTCCTCATATTGCGTGGCTTGCTCTTCAAACAAGAAGGCGACTACGAGAGGCAGTGATAGACAACCTAGACTCGTATCTTTGCGGAAACCCTAAAAACGTTGTTTCTTGATCTTGCTAGGAACGAAAGCTCTGGTCTAAGAGAAAGGCGTTACCATAGAGCGAGGAATTATAATCTGTCACGATGTAGAGAGGCATTTTTTTATATAGTTTTCTTACCTCTTTGTTTTTGTTATAGAGAAATTGACGATGAAAGGTGTCTTCGTTGGTAAAGAAAGGCAAGTTCTTTGTGGCCACCCCGCCTGCAATGTATACACCTCCAAAAGGAAGGCAGAGGACTGCGGTTTCGCTAGAACATTTTGCATAGAGGGTAGTCCAAAACCTCATCACCTTTACGCAGGCACTGTTTCCCTTTAATGCGTGCTTGCTGACAGAAACCGAAACATTTGTACTTTTGTTTTTCGAGAGCAGTGCTGACAAGAATTTTTTTTCCTCTGCCGTAAGAAGCAGGTCGTGTTGGAGTTTAGATTTTTCTTGAGAGAGAAACGCACAGATGGATGGTAGGCCAGTCCCACCGCATATGGCATCTTCCCAAGAGCAAGGCTGTGTGCCGTTCTTCGAAATAAACAAATAGTAGAGCAAGGACAGCTCGTCACTAGGGCAGAAGTTTCTCCAGCCACCCTCGGTGGGAATCAAGTGGACTTCTCCATCTTGTATATGAAGTATTGCAACTCCAAGCCCTGTTCCTACTCCGATGGCTAGTTTGATTTGGGGGCGTTGCAAATCTTCTTTTTTCTTGGGACCAGCTATTTGTATGAGTTGAGGTTTCTCTGTCGTGTCGAGCACCACAAGACTGTATGCAATGGCTACAAAATCATTGATAAGCAGAACATCCGTTTTTAAATATCGTGCTATTTTTTTTCTTTCTATTTTCCAATTTTCTAAGTTGGAGGGATAGCAAATTTCTCCATCCGTGGGACCGGCTGCACTAATAGATAATTTTGGGGTCGTGATCCAAGCATGTTTTTTTTGAAAAATTGCAATGGTGTGAGAGAGAACGTGTTCAAGGTCCGTAATGCTTTTAGAAGGGTAACGTTTGAGTTCAAGAAGTGCGAAAGTACGTTCCTTTATTTTTTTCAGCAGTGCAATGCTGGTGTTTGTGCCGCCTATATCACAGGCAAGAAGTAATGCTCCGTTGTCCATGTCATCAGTATACTAAATGTGTGTCAAAAAAAGCAGCGACTATGTCTAGTTTTTTTGATACACTAGTATGTGATGCATAAACACATTATATATGCCCTGTTGTTCTTGCTATTCTGTATAGCGAGTTACTTTTTGAGTTCGATAATTCTGTCCCAAATAAGATTACGACACGAGCACTCTCTTCTTCTTTCACGCAGTGAGAAGACCGTTCAAGAGAAAAAACAAAGAGAACTAAGCATTAGAACCATCATGCAAGACAACAGGATTCCCGAAGACATTCAGAAAACCTTGCTGCGAGCACCGAGCACACAGACGTTTACGATGATACTGTCTTTGTATCTTGCATATAGAAATCACATCGAAGAAGTGTACTGGGACGATGAAATTCAAGATTTGGTGTTCGTGCTAAATGGAAAGAAAATTGCTCTTGCAAATGGTCGATTGATTTTTGTGGAACGTGTTTCAAAAGATCTGTTGAACTATACTCCCGTCATGTATTCGTATCCGCTTTTGCCACTCGCCGAAATCTACGATAAGATACCAGCAGTGGACGAGACAATCCACGAACGGCTGCGCTCTACGGATATTCAAAAATCTCTTACCACGACAGAGGACGTGTACAAAGATCTTGTATTCATATATTTTTTAGGAGTAAAGATAAAAATACACCCACTTATAAAAGAGAGCCTTCTTCGGGTGAACGAGGAGATCAATACTTTGGCGACCCAAGACAAAGAAATTAAGAAGTTCCTTGATTCTTTGCAAACCATTTCTAGCTATAGCAATAGAAAAATAAAAAAAAGTAGAAATACGAGCCTGCATTCTTTTGGGTTGGCTATTGATTTCCTCCATCCAAACTATGACTACAAGTCGGTATACTGGCAGTGGACAAGAATAGCACGTCCCAAGGAATGGCGGAAACCACCTATTGATGCTCTATGGC
>JACSEG010000157.1_pt1 | contig 12887 bp, 6 predicted proteins | sample 8225521 | NCBI WGS metagenome assembly JACSEG01 (sample SAMN15705060, study PRJNA637333) | viral metagenome | isolation source: viral RNA from sea star tissue | host: Pisaster ochraceus | place: USA:Santa Cruz | collected 2018
CCAAATTCCTTACCAACAAGAACAGAGGTATCAGACCTCCGTTAAAAAACATTGTCACAACACCCATGGTAAGAAAGAGGTTCCTCCCCACGAAACGAGTCTTAGAAAGACCGTAGGCTACGGTTGCGGTAAACAGCACATGGGTAAAGACACCGACTGCGGTTCTGAGTACGGTAACCGCAAAGGATCGTACTATCCCTGCGTTTTCAAAAACAACTTGAAAATTTAGAAAGGTTAGTTTTCTTGGAAAGAAAAATATACCTCCTCGAGCTGCGTCGAGCCCCTCGTTAAAAGAAAGAATGAGTACGTACCAAACTGGATAGAGTATGATGAGACAGAGCAACCCCATGATACCATAGTTGATGATATCAAATATTTTTTCTTCTCGCGATTTGATTAGAAGATCCCCCTATTGTTTAGCTTTTTTGATGTATAGTTTGCAGAGAACAACAAAACCATCGCGATGATGGACTTAAAGAGACCCACTGCTGCTGCATAAGAAAAACGACCTGACTGTAGACCGACCTTGTATACAAGGGTATCGATTACCTCGCTTCGACTCACGTTCAAAGAATTCTGCATAACCAGTATCTGTTCGAAATTCGTAGTCAATATGCCACTGATTGCCAAAATGAGTAATATGCTAATGATTCCGGTAATAGAAGGCAGGGTAATGAAAAATATTTTCTGTAATTTTGAAGCTCCATCAATGGTCGCTGCCTCGTAGAGAGAAGGATCTATACCCGCAATAGCGGCAAGATAGATGATTGCATTCCACCCCAGCTCTTTCCAAATATCAGAAAAGATGGTAAGAGACCAGAAGTACTTTGCCTCCGTAAGAAACTGTATGGGGCCTATGTCAAAGCGCTGGAGCACTTCGTTCACCACTCCTGTTTCTGATAGCAATGTGAGCAACATGCCACCCAAGACCACCCAAGAAAAAAAGTGAGGAAGATACGTTACGGTCTGTACGTATTTTTTAAAGCGCTGATGGTAGAGTTCGTTTAACATGATCGCCAAGAGTATGGGAAGCGGAAAACCAACCACCAATTTTAATATGCTGATGCCGAGGGTGTTTTGCATGACAAGCAAGAACTTGTCGTCCTGAAAAAAATCTATAAAGTTCTTCAGCCCTACCCATGGCGCCTCTGCAATCGAATCAAATATCGTGTAGTTCTTGAACGCTATAATGATTCCATACATGGGGATGTAGTTGAATATGATCATCCACAAGACACCAGGAAGAACCATGAAATATATCCATCGCTGGCTCACTATCGTTTTAAACAAATATGAAAACTTTTCTTTTCTTGTAAGAGAAGATTGCTGTATCATTTCTGATAGACCCGAACCCAGTCCACATAGAGTTCCTGAGGATAATTGCTTGAAACTGGATCAAATACGAAATGCCCTCCTACCGCTAGATTGAGAAGAAGAAAATATTCTTTTTTAAATTCTTCCTGTTCGGTACTAAAGTCCTGTACAAAAAAGACCTGCCCGTCTAGCGAGAAGCGAATAGAGTCCTCTGTCCATTCAGCCCCGTAGATGTGATACGCTGTGTTCGCCTCGCCTATGGCTGTATCCCCTGATTGATAGGTAGGTCCAGAACCATTGCTGTTATTAATTTCAGTCCCGGTACCATAATGAAGAGCACTCGACGTACGAGTGTATCCATGTTCGCGGTTGTTCGATTCCATGATGTCTATCTCTCCACTCCATGGCCACCCTACCAATCCTCCGTATTGACCATGACCCCAGCCATCAAAATTATTTCCGAGAAGCCAAAACGCGGGCCAAGTACCCCTATCTGTTACACCGTTCTTGTTGGAAGGAAGAAGTATCCGTGCCTCTATAAGCCCGTACTGTACGCTATAAAGACCGTGCGTGTGCAGACGTGCCGAAGTATACGATTTTCCACCTTTGCTTTCTGATCGCGCCTCTATTACGAGAGCTCCATTGTCTATGTATGCGTTGTTTTCCGTATATGCTTGTTTTTCGGTATTTCCCCAGCCTTCGTTGTTTCCTTTCGGGTCAGTGTCAAAATTCCATTTAGTTCTATCGATACTACTGCCCGAATCAAATTCGTCCTGCCACCTCAGTGTGTATCCTGCGTAATCGCTGTGCTCTGATCCAAGGGGAGGGGGTGAGCTGTCCGAGGGGGGGACTTTCTTCAATGGTGGGGTTTCCTTCGATGTTACTGAGCTACACGCAAAACCAAGCATCATGATACTTATAAGAAATGCGAACAAAAATCTGTTTACTAGTATATAATAAGTTCCCACGTCTTTATTATAGTAGAAAACAATGTTTTATGTCGTTGCTCGGTTGATTTTATGTCGTTACTAGTCGTTATTCTCTTAGTAAATACACTTCATCGAGATGTATCTCATCGTCCGTGTTTGTAAACAAGTACTTTATATTCTTGACTTGGGTAAGATTAACTCCAGAGAAGTCAACAAGAGGCATGACATACTGTTGCCAAGACCTGTTGATCGTTCTGGTCATGCTTGCTTCTCTGTTATTAGCATCCACGATGGAAAACGATATCGATGTTTGGACTGGCGTTTTTGCTGAAAAAATTAAAATACTATATGCTGAAAAATCGAAGAGGGGGGTATCTCCCCATCCACCGGCAGCCTGTGAGCCTCCTTTTCCTACCAATTTTAGATAGGGGCCAGAATCTGCACCACCATTTTGCACTACCGTGCTTTCAATCGTATCGCCATACCCTCCGGTATACTCCCATGAGTTAACCACGGTCTCTGTAAAAGGAGTGTCCATTTGACCAGTATCTCTTGAATAAAAATAATATTCGTTAGCGTCAGGGCCGTCGCTCTGGTACAAAAATGATTGACCTATGAGTATTTCTTCGTCTGCCTCAAAACTATACTTTATCGTAGTAACTTGCGAAAGGTCGTCATCACGAGCATTTCCAACCCCATCAAAGAAGTCTATCCTCGATGTTATCCAAGAGGAAGAATTAGGAAACAAGCGCTCTCGAGCGATCTCCTGTCCTCCGACACTTTCGAATATGACGTCTATGGAGTTCGCAGCTACCTTGCCTGAACTTGCTGTCTCGGGTTGTCTTAGTTCAATTGCAAACCCTTTATAAGACTCTAGATCTACTGGATGACCACTCCAACCACCGAAAATCTTTTGTGTGCCTCTTCCGGTTAATCTTCTATATTTGAATCCCGTACTCGTAGTCTCGTCCGTAACTTCAACAGAACCTTCTTCAAAACCTCCAGAATACTTCCATGTTAACACATCTGTGCGGGTCAAGTTACTAAGATCATTGACTATTCCTACCTCAGATCCGTACAGATACTGCCTATCCACGATATCAGGAGGAGGAAGAACCTCAACCCTGACACTTGGCCCAAGCAAGCTTGTCCCTGTCAGCGTGCCTTGAATGGTAGTCGATCCTGTTAATCCTGCAGTGATCTGTCGACCAGTTATCGTCACTATGCTTGTATTCTGAGATGCCCATGTAAGTGTGGACTCGGTAGTGTCCACAAGCACTGCGTCTCCTGTGCCCATGTCGTTTAAATACATGTAGACGTCTTTTGGCAAGTCCGAAATGGTGTTTAATCCCAAAGAAATCGTAGCATCATCATAATCGATTCTATCGATAAGGGGCCTAAGATTGTCTATTTTTTCGTACTTTAGTTCGTCTACATCTAGTCTCGGCCCTGCTCCGCCTCCTCCATCAAAATCATGGATCAATTGCACTGCAGTGCTCGTATCACTAAGATAGTTGCTATCAAAAATGGGAATCGTTACCTTACGCCATTCGGTTCCAAACACGTTGTTGTTTACTGTGTCGAGAACGCTCTTTCCAGAATGCTTGAGTAAAAAATACTTTGTATCATCTTTCCCGTTTGTTATGACAATCTTCCCGATCTCAGAATCAGGTGCATCTGCTCTTGCCCAAAAGGATAGGGCATTGTATTCACTAAGGTCCTTATTCGAATTAAAAGTCACGTTCATCCCGTTTTCCCCTCCTCTTCGAAGCTGACTAAAATCTAGCTGTAGCACCTGTCCTTCAATGTTTGTTCTTCCTCCAGGTAATTCTGTCGTTGTAAAAATGTTGGGGGAAATGGCTGTTTGTAGATTCAATGAGCTCGTATCGACGTCCTGCTGCCAAGCATCTAGGTACAAAAAGAAATCGTTTTCTGATTGAAGAGAAGTAACCGTCACCATAATGTCTGGCCCCACGATGCTCGTTCCGTTGAGTGTTCCACGAATAATCGTGGTCCCTTCAACAAGTGCCGTGATTCGATCTCTGTCTAGTATCGCTATACTGGGGTCAGTGGATGCCCATGTCAGCATGACTCCTGTTGTATCTTCCAACAGAGCGTCTCCCGTCCCCATGTCGTTCAGAAACAATGTAGCACTGCTTGGCAACGATTCACTTAATCCAGGAACTAGCTCGATAGCGCTAGAGTTATATATAACACGGTCAACATATTCATGGATTCCATCAAGCCTCTCGTACTGTAGTTCGTCTATGTCGAGTCTTGCGCCTGCGCCACCTCCATCGTCAAAGCTGTGCACAATCTGTACTGCGGTGTTTGTTCTACTAAGATAGTTACTATTAAAGATAGGAATGATGACTTTTCGCCACTGCTCTCCGAATACGTTGTTTTCTGATCTGCTAAGGGAAGGTTGTCCAGAATGATTAAGGGACAGGTTTTTACTGTCATCTCTTCCGTTTGTCACTATGATTTTTTCGATCTCTGAATCAGCGACATTGGACCTTGCCCAAAAAGTTAAGGCATTGTATTCACTGAGGTTTTGATCATCACGAAACATTACACTCATTCCGTTCTCTCCCCCAGCCTCTAGCATGCTAAAGTCCAAACGTAAGAATTGTGACGACTGTGTTTCTCCGTCTCTCCCTCCGGGATGCTCTTCTATTGTAAATTTATCAGGAGAGAAATTCCCTTCTTGAGAATACAATCGATCTGTGTCGATGCTCTGCCCCCAATCATCAAAAAAGATGTGTTGCTTGTCTTCGCTTCGTTCGGCAATAGAAGTGATATTGATTGCCGGACCCACAATGTCTGTGCCTTTTAACTTGCCTCGTATGGCAGTCGTTCCTGCTCCAACTGTTGTTATCTGACTACCATCTACTCTTGCTATGTTAATATCGTCCGAGATCCACGAAACCATCGACTCTGTTGTATCTTCCAACAGAGCATCTCCCGTCCCCATGTCGTTTAGATATATGCGAATGGTTTTTGGTAAGGATGCGTTTGTTCTGATCCATAGGGACAGAGAACTCACTTCGTAGTCGATCCTATCCACAAGAGCGTTAAGATCTGCTCCCTTCTCGAATTGCAAATCATCTATGTCTATTTTTGCGCCCGTACCACCAGCATCAAAGGTGTGAACAAATCTCACCGCTGTATCTGTAATACGAAGATAGATACCATTAAAGATGGGGATGGTGACTTTACGCCACTGATTTCCAAACACATTGGAACGAGATGTATCAAGGGTCTCTTTACCAGAATGATTGAGCGATAGATACTGTGTATCGTCTTCTCCATTCGTTATGATGATCCTCTCGAGCATCGAGTTCTCGCTATCGGATCTTGCCCAAAAGGTTAATGCATTGTATTCTCTAAGATCTTGATTAGGCGTGAACTTTACGTTGACTCCGTTTCGACCTCCCGCAGTAAGCAAGCTAAAGTCCATGCGAAAGACTTGATCACTTTCATCTATGTTGTCTGGGTTGTCTGGGTTTTCTATATCTTTTTTGGGGACAAACTCTTTTGTGAACAAACTAGGCACAATCGGTTGTTGGATAAAAAGCGTATCTATGCCATTTCCCCAAGTATCTCGAAAGACATGCAAGATATCTGCTTGATCGGTCTTTCCTGCTTCTGTTGGTGCCAAACAAGTAAATCCAGAAACTCCTGCGAACACGATCGCTAGTAAAAAGAAACAAGATCGTTTCATCATAGTATTTGTGACTCCATCAAATTTTTGTTCTCTCTTCATCATGATCGCTTTATTCAAAAATGTAAAGAGCAAACCCTGCTCTCCTTACACAGTACTATTACTCTATCACATACTATAACGAAAGAAAACACCAGAACCACCAAATAATTTTAGGCGGCACTGGTGTTTTACAACTTTTTTTTGTAAAGCTTTTTTTACAAAACTTTTTTCTTAGTACTTACTGCGACTTTCGTAGATATATCTCATCGATGTCTACTATATCAGTATTGCTAGAAAGCACATACCTTATTGTCTTTGCCCTCGATGAATCAATCTCCATATCATTGTGAGTAAACTCGGTAAAGGGTATAGTAAACGTCTGCCACTCAGCAGTGATGGTTTTGATTACATTAACACCTCTATCACCTTCCTCTACAAGACCAAACTCAATAGAGGTTGCAGCGTCCGACTTTGCCGAAAAGACCAACGCGTCGTAAGCGCTAAAATCAATGATCGGCGTATCTCCCCAACCACCGGCAGCCCAAGATTGCGCTGCTGTTCCTGTTAGTCTGAGAAAAGCGCCTCCGTCTGCACCACCTGATGCCTGTGGATCTACGGTGAGAGTACCCTCATAGCCTTCATAGTGCTGCCATTGTGTCGTCACCACTGAGGAAAAGGGAGCCTCCGTTACATCTGCCGTTACACCTGCTTTGTCTGAATATATGTAGCGTCGTGTGCTTGCGTCTGTGTCCGTTCCCGTGTACAAATACACCTCGTCTATGAGGACTTCTTCGGTATTGCCTACCCCTTCGGTGTACATCCCTAGTTCGTATTTAATCACATCGATCTGTGTATAATCAGCAGGAGGAGCTGCAGCAAAAGCGAAATCAATTGGGACCCAAGCGTCAGGCACTGTTACGTCAGACATGCTAACCGGTGAAGCACCTGATTCGAAAGTAACTGTCAGCTTTGTAACAGCCTTCTTGCCAGTAGTCAAAACTGCTGGATTCTTGACATACATCTTTAATCCTGAATAGGAACTAAGGTCAGCTTGAGCACCTTGCCATCCACCAGCAGCCCAAAATTGATTTCCTGTTGCGGTAAGCCTTCTATACTCTGTTGTTCCGTCTGCTCCACTTTCAGTGCTTTCATCAATAGCGTCAATTGAGTTTTCATAGCCTCCAAAATAATCCCATCCTTTGGTAGTACTAGTACTGGGCAGATCCTCGAAATTCTTTGTTATGCCTGCTTCTGAGCCATACAGATACTGTCTGTCTTGTACCATATCGATAACGGAACTAACCGCTGTAACCGTTACAACAATCATTGGACCTTTTATGGCTGTTCCTTTCAGTGTAGCCTGTACGTTGGCAGTTCCCTCTGCTACTGCGGTAATCTCAGATCCTTCTACCGTAACAAAATCAGTATTGTCAGAAACCCATGTCACCATAGAACCTGTTGTGTCTTCGATTAATGCATCTCCCGTACCCAAGTCGTTTAGATATACCTCCACGGTTCCTGGTAATGATGCTGTTGCTGGTGCTGTTGCTGTCTTCTCTATACCTATAGCGGCATCGGCATACGCGATTCTGTCCACGAGACCAGCAATGTCGGCTAGTTTTTCGTATTGCAATTCGTCTACATCGATAACCGAACCTGCACCAGCGCCGAAGCCATGAATAAACTGTACTGCAAATCCTGTCTCACTCAAATAACTACTATCGAAAACAGGAATGACTACCTTGCGCCATTCTGTGCCAAACGTGTTAAGGGCATCTTTATCGAGCGTAGCCTTGCCAGAAGATTTGAGTGAAAGAAGTTTATTAGCTTCTTTCCCGTTTGTTACAATAATCTTCTCGAGTTTTGAGTCAGCTGCACCAGCTTTTGCCCAGAAAGTAAGAGCATTGTAATCACTAAGATCTTGATTAGAACTGAACTGTGCGTTGACTCCGTTCCAACCGTCTGTAGTAAGCATGCTAAAATCCATGCGTAGAAACTTCCCATTGGTATTTGTTTTTCCTCCGTCTATGTCTGCGGTTGAAAACAGATGGGGAGCGACAGGTCCCATGTTTGTTGAATTAAAATACAGAGCACTTGTGTTTATGTCTGTACCCCAATTGTCCAGATAAATAAAACGAGAATTACCTCCCGTCATGCCTCCATCTCCTGTATTAGTAGTAGTAGTAGCAGTCGTACACGCCACACTCAATACAGAGATTCCTATAATAAAAATCATTGATATATATAAAATGATTTGTTTCATAATAAACTCCTTATTTCTTTTAGTATACTATAGTATTTTTTAAGAATATTGTCTAGTTTAATAGACCATATACAGTGCGATATTTTGCTAGGCTTGTATGAAAAAGTATGGAAGAAAAGCACCTGTTGTAGTAGAAAGGTGCTTTTGGGGTACAAAGTCATACATTTACTTGTCTTTTTATGTATACATCAGTGCTATCAGTGCTATGCATGTATCGTTTATCAGAACCGAGATCTATAGCCGACTAGAAACGAAACCTATGTCGACTAGAAACGAAACCTATAACCGAGACTTACTTCGAATCTCATGCCATCACCTATGTCCCCGAGAGGATTGATAGCTCCTTTTGCAGCATCATTGCTTTCTCCGAAATTTCTAAACCGAAGCTGCAAAAACATGATCTGTTGTGGTTCTAGACTCGAGACTTTGTCAAAATGATATGCAAGATAAAAACCATACTGCCATGGAATAGTAAGTCCAAACTCTCGATGCCAGTCCTCTGGTCCCCAGATGTTTCTGTCTAACCAGGTTGAGATTTCGAACTGGTACAAAAAGTACGTTACCTTTGCAGAAAAACTAGTTTGAATATCCACGCTAGGATCTCCCGTGTTTTGACTGGTGCCAGCAAGGCCCGAGAAGATTAACTTTTGTGAAGGCGCAAAAGCAGACACAACCCGTAACTTTGCAGCAAAGAGATTGTCCACTCGCTTTAAACCTTCAGGAAAAACAAAGGTAGCGCCGTTTACATCCTTGAAACTAAGTGCGTCCGTCCGTCCGTTATAAACCGTATAATGAAACCCAAAGGAACTTGCAAAGAGAGCATCTTCTTTGTCATCGTTGTCCCAATCATGAAAATAGGTTGCTCCTGTAAGATCGTAGTTTAGAAGTAGTTCCAGTTGCAGCGAAGAGCGATTGCCATTCACCGTTAAGTATTCATTTATTGGATCTCTTGTTATCAAAGAACCTGATACAGATGTGTTTAGGGCATCCTCAAGTGGGTTTCTCCATAAGACGTTTGCCATGATATTAAAATCGCCATAGAAGAGGGCTGCCCCCCCCGTCAATTCTTGCTTGTTTCCACTACCGTTGCTTATGATACTGCTTCCGTCTCTGCTTGCTATGGCGCGAGATTTTGCAAGCAAGCCTGCATACACGTACTCTGCCCAAAAGGAAAGTATTGGATTAGTGGCAAAATCAAAACTGACCCTTCCCTTGTAGGCAAGGGCATCCAGAATACCAAAGCCTGCTTTCGTGGTGCCTGGTATACCATTCGTAGTGGCGTAGCCAGACACGTATTCGGTGTTCGTCTTTTCTAGACCAGAAAGCAAAACTCCAAAATCCGTATTGATTACTACTGTGTTGAAAAGCAAGGGAGTGCTTACTCCAAACAAAAGTGAACTCTTTCGTGCAAGGGGCTCGGTAGTTCTATCTACTTCGCGTACTCTTAATGCGAACTCTTCCTCGTGGAGCAATCCAATGCGATACGCTCCTGCCTCTGTGTTAAACTCTCTATAGTACTTTGCCATAAGTGAGGGGCGAGCTCCATTAAATATCTCAGGCCCAAGATAGATTTTTAGCCCTTCAAGATACGAGTGTGCGGTAAACTCCACACCAAAGGGGGCCTTAGAAAGTACAACATCTGTTTCGTGTTTATAAAACGTCTCTGGGAGCAGTCCGAAAAAATCACCCTCTGCAATCCAATCGGTATGCCCAGGAAGAAGATACCCATCATGAAACAATCCCTCGATGTCTAGCACCTCAGAACTAAAGAAGAAAGCACTGCTGTACAACTCTGCGGCAAGCAGATAGGTATTAGCAAAGTTATTTGTAGCAAAGTCACCCTTTGTAATAAGGTATTCATAACTATCGTAAAATACATCGTCCTGTGCCTCGTACTGAAAACGCAAATCGAGTTTCGCCTCTAGGTTTTCAAGTGGTCGTATGGTGGTCCGAAGGATTGCTGTTTGACCATAAGAAAGGTTCGCAGCAGCAGCCTGTTCCACGTCCTTGTCTGACCAGTGAAGACGCAAGCCTCCTGCTAGGTCTGTAGAGATGCTGACCAAATCGGGTTTCGAACTCGCTGTTTTATCTTTTAGCTCTAAGGATCTTGCCAAATGCCCTTCTATTGAGATCGTGGAAAAATGGTCTCTCACCTCCGCGCTACTGAGGTCAAACATGTTTTCTTTCCACACTTCGCCAAGCATGAAATAGGCAGCCCGTGGCACTCGCTTGTTTATCTTCCCGTAATAGGACGGGTAGTACTCGGTACTCTGAGCTAGGATACCCAGCCATTCTTCGTTCATGTTCTTGAACGTGTCCCATTGTTCAGAAATAAAATCAAAGCCATAGCCTCCGTTTGTCCAACTTCCTTCTGTGTCGTGTATGTCGAGTCTGGTGTCCAGCCCTCTCTTCCACCATTCATCCATCCATTGAAACACAAACCCACCTATCGCATTGTTGCTTCCTTCCTTGCCCGCACTCTCCTCGTATATTTCGTTCCATTGACTTAAAAGAAATTCTGCCTGATGATACTGATCTTCTGTTTTCGTAATCGCATTAAACGCGTCAGAGCCAAACTCAGAAAAAACCACTGGTTTGTCCAAGATCTCCTCTATTTTTCCAAAGAAGGGAGTCGAGTACTCGTTCTCTGGTTCGTACGTACGCTTTCCTCTATATACGTTTGTCGCAAATATATCTAGGTTTGGAATGTATTTTTGTACGAGATCTATGTATAAAACATCTCCATTTACGATTGATATAGGAAGCGAGGTCCTTTTTTGAGCCTCGGTAACGGCCTCACCAAAAATAGAATACAGGTACTCTGCCTTTGCCTTGTGTCGTTCCTCTGACGGAAGATCTTGTACTTCGTTGCTCTGCCATTCTAGTCCATAGTTGTTCTCGTTTCCCAACATGAACATCATGACTCCCTTCACGTCTTTGTATGTTTCCACCGTTTCTATTGTTACTCGAAGCAGCTCTTCTCGTGTTGCTGGCATGGCGTAATTGGTCTGCGGATGCCATTTGTTCTCCACGGAAATACCATAGCGTCCAAACAAATAATTAATCGCTGTGTAGATCCCGTAGTTCTCATGGATGTATTCGACCCACTTTGGGGGTATGGTAGAAAAGCTTCGGATTACGTTGACCCCGATGTCTCTCATCAGAGAAAAATCTATGTCAATCACCTTCTTGATGTGTTCTTCGCTCTGTCCCCAGAGGTTGTAGATGTACTTTTCTCCAATCGGTGTAAACGACCATACCATGCCGTAGATGGGAAATGGTTCGCCATCTCGAAGAAGCACCCAACCAGAATCAGTCTTCTCTGTGGTAAAAGTCTGTGAAAAAGCCTGCGTAATTACACAAGTAAACAAGACAGTCAATAAAAGTATTTTTAGAAACCTCATAATAAATATCCTTCCTTTATCTAATTATAGTCTATAACCCGTTAATTCGTTAGGGCACTAAGGCACTAGGGCGTTAGGGCACTAGGGTGCTAGCGAAAAACCGCTAGAGTGCTAGCGAAAAAACTGCTAGAGCGCCAAATCTCTTTTAAGCATTGCTTACGAGAGAATGGAGCAGAGTACTGCAGTGACAACTACCATGATCACTCTATAAATGGTATCCACCAGTATGACGTTCTTATGTGTGCCACGAAATAAATCTGTAGCAATGCTTATAAGAACAAAGGTGACCGTAGCCAAGCCTACTGCAACATATCCTGATTCGAGAACAAAAAGAATAAACCATGTGAATATCACGGTTGCAATGAGTTGAACAATGAAGGGCACTACTGGTCTCTTCATCTTCTTCGCATCTCCGGTGCCTTTCAACCATGCCTTTGAAACAACGGGAATACTATACCATATAGCCCCTATAATGAAATTTGCGATAGAAATAATGATAATAAAAAAGATACTTACATCAAAAATGGTATGCATAGAATAACTCCTCAAGTAGAAATGAAATACACTATGTTGCACTGAATCACTCTGAATCAGATCAACGTACGTGTTTTGCTACTTGTTTTATGATATCGTGAGTTCTTGTTTGTGTCAATCAAGTACACAGAATGCTGCCACACTACTATGGCGATCGCTGTTTAGAAAGATCCTTCTTCGTTGCGACTGTCGTCCTCGGTCCGCACTTCAGACCGCTCGTCGGTGCTGTCTTGCTGTTCGTCTACACTATATCGCTCTTCGTCCCGCTCTACGACTCCATATCGCTCATCTACGCTGTCGTCCCGCTCGTCGACCCGATTGTCGGCGTCCTGCGCCTCGACACCACGCCGCTCGTCTACACCACGCCGCTCGTCTGCACCCTGCTCTACACCACCCTGCTCGTCCGCGCCCTCGTGCTCTGGCTTGTATTCTTGTATGGGAACCAGATCTGCATTTGAAACAAAGGCCTTCAACGCGTTCACAGGAAAGTCATTCTTAAGCACAATCAAGATTTTTTGCAAAGTACGAATGTCCTCCTCGTCATTTGCAAATATAACACAGTAGAAGTTCCGTTCTGGCCAAACACCATCGCCTCGTGCTTCTCCCCTTCTCCCCTTTCCACGCAGAACATCCATTATGGTATAGTACTGATGAGAAAGATGTTCTTGGAGTTCCGCAAGAAGGTTCGTTAGTAGTTCTTGGTTTGCAAATATTTCTACTCGTTTCATATCTTTTCC
>JACSEG010000158.1_pt1 | contig 12829 bp, 9 predicted proteins | sample 8225521 | NCBI WGS metagenome assembly JACSEG01 (sample SAMN15705060, study PRJNA637333) | viral metagenome | isolation source: viral RNA from sea star tissue | host: Pisaster ochraceus | place: USA:Santa Cruz | collected 2018
TCGTTGTGGTATCTGATACCGTTGTGGTGGTAGCATCATCCGCAGTCGCTGTGGTAGCAGGCTTGCTCACCGGGGGATCGCAGCTGGCCGCCAATATCAGAGCCATGATAACTGTGGAAACTAGTCTTGCTGTGTGCATGTACATCTCCTTTAGTTTGGCAGATGTACATCCATTTTCTCGATGTACATCCATTTTCTCGATGTACATCCATTTTCTCGATGTACATCCATTTTCTCGATGTACATCCATTTTTATGTCTCAGATTAATACTGTTAATCTCAAAAAAGGATTGTAGCGTGCCTTTACAATTTTATCAAGCATATGGGCACAATTTTTTATCAGGCATAAACACTAGTACAGAGATTTCCAGCTGTGAAGAGTATTGTTCATGGGATTCAGGATTGAAAAATGCGTTTTGATACGGTAGTATATTTTTATTTGGGAGAAATAAAGTGAACCTTAAGGATGACATAAAACCTGTCTCGTATATCAGGACAAATGCAGCAGACATGCTGAAGCGTGTGAATGAAACCCATAATCCAATGGTGATAACTCAGCACGGTGAGGCAAAGGCAGTATTACTTGATATCGAATCCTGGCAAGAAATGCGGAACAGTTTGGGAATTCTTAAAATACTGACAGAAAGCGAGAAATCGGCAGATATCGGAAAATTAACTTCTCAAGATAAGGTGTTCCATTCTATTGAAGCAAAATTCAAAAATAAAAAAGCAAATTTATAGATGGGAACGTACAAAGCATTTTAGACAGACATTGCAATTGATGATCTGGAAGAAATCATCGAATATATTTCCATTGATCCTATCGACATTGCTATTGCACAATATGAAAAGATAAGAGAAGCAGCCAGGAAATTATATCAATTTCCCGAACAAGGCCGGATAATTCCGGAATTGCAAAAGCAAAGCATCTATAAATACAGAGAAAAAATAATCGGGCCATGGCGACTCATGTACAAAATAGAAAATCAGAATATTTTAGTAGTAGCGGTGATTGATGGTAGAAGAAATATCGACGAAATACTAATCAATCGGCATTTACGGATAGCATCCAAATAATTTTTCTGAAAAATGGGACGCCAATACGGCTCGATAAGCCAAATATGGAAAAGGCATTGGGAATATCTGCAAAGGCAGTATTAATCCGCCACAGGGGCGCCCCAACTCACTAGCCGTTTGCGGATAAACTTCACAACCTGATCCCGGGTTTCCCTTCCCCGGCCTTTGGGCTGAAGGGCCGGGCCGAACTCCATGTGAATTTCCCTGTTTCTGCGGATGGGGCCGAACCCGCGTATGATTTTACTGTCCCCCCAAAAATCCGTCTTTATGGCGATCGGGATAATGTTGACGCCTGCTTTTACCGCCAACTTTACGCCCAGGCTGTTGAATGCGGCGGGATCGAAAACCGGACTCCTGGTACTTTGGGGAAAGACCACTACGGATATGCCGTCCTTTAATTTCTTTTGGCCTTCTTCGAGTACGGTGATGAGATCTTCCCGGGGATTTTTCCGGCCGACGCTAACGGGATTTGTGGAGCCGAGGATATGCTTGAAGAACAGTGCCTTTAGCAATTGTTCCTTTACCACGAAGCTCAAGGGCATGTGAGGCACAATTATCCCCGGAAATATCAGCGTTTCCAGCGAGCTCATGTGATTGGAAATGAATACATATGGTCCCCCGCCGGTGCGCAGGTTGTCCATGCCGGAGATATGGAAGCGGGCACCGAATGCCTCCATGCGGCTGAGGGCATATCGGGAGCTGTATCCCCATCTGTTGTGGTCGTAAATTCCCCGTTTAACCTCGTTGCTGAAACGAACGAGGATATCGCAAATAACCATAATATAAAATCCAGGGCTGCTTTTGAAGAGGAGGTAATCGTACCAGGGCGCGTTGGCGCTTCCGTCGCTGTGATATTCGTCCCCGGGGAATTGCGGGGGGATGGTCGATGCCCAGTCCTTGGCGGGGTTCAAAATAATTCCTTTAATATGGTCACCGCGTTGTCTACCGACATCTTTTCTGTGTCGATGCAGATTTCCGCATTGTTATTTGCCTCGTAGGGCTGATGAACCCCGGTCATATTGGTTATTTCCCCGGATTCGGCCTTTTTGTAGAGGCCCTTGGGATCCCGCTTTCTGGCTTCTTCCAGATCCACCTTTATGTATATCTCCTTGAATGCCCCTTCGGGGAAGAATGAGCGCACCATATCTCTCATGGCTTTTCTGGGGGATATAAATGTACAAAGAACAATAAAGCCTGCGTCGTAGAGCAGCTTTGCCATATGCCCGGCCCTTCGAATATTTTCCTCCCTGTCTTCCTCGGAAAATCCCAGGTTCCCGTTGAGACCGTGGCGCAGGTTGTCGCCGTCCAGGAGAAAGACCTGCTTGCCCTTGTCGAACAGATATTTCTCCACTGCCTTGGCTATGGTGGTTTTTCCGCTTCCCGAAAGGCCGGTGAACCACAATACCTCCGACCGATGTCCGTTTCGGGCAATGCGGGTCGCCAGATCAACCTCGGTATTTTCCCGGCGTATGTTGCTGGACTTGGGCTGGAACTCCGTGGGCGGGCCGATTACCGGCCTGGTTTCCGGGGACGGCGCAATATCGGGGTCGGCGCCTTGCTGCACGTTGCGGGTTTCGTGGCGAATGATGCCCGCAGCCACGGTCAAATTGCTGGCAGGGTCGATGAGTATAAAGCTTCCCGTTGCCCGGTTATCCATATAGGGGTCGAAAAACAACGGATGAGCGGTTTCGATTTCGACCCGGCCTATTTCGTTGAGATTCAATTTGTCGGATTTGATCCGGTGAAGGTTGTTCACATCTATCCTGTAATTTAAAATGCTGATCACCGCCTGAACTTTGCGCGTGGTCTGCTGGAGAAGATAGCTGTTTCCCTGCCTGAGGGTTTTAGAGTCGTCCATCCAGCAGATTATGGCCTCTACCTTGCTGCTTTTGATGGGAATGTTGTTTTTGCGCACCAGCATGTCGCCCCGTGAAACGTCGATTTCGTCCTCCAGGCTGATGGTAACCGATTGGCCCAGAAACGCGGTATCCAGTTCCTGATCGTACTCCAGTATTTGCTTCACCACTGATCCCTGACCCGAGGGCAGGGAAATGATTTCGTCTCCCTTGTTTATGGTGCCACTGTCAATTCTGCCGGCGAAGCCGCGGAAATCCTGATGGGGCCGTATTACGTATTGGACGGAAAATCTGAAATCCTGCAGGTTCCTGTCGGCGGCAATGGTCACGTTTTCAAGATAGGACAGTACCGAGCGACCCTGGTACCAACTCATTTTTTTGCTTTGTTTGACCACGTTGTCGCCGGTGAGGGCGGAAACGGGAATAAAATCTATGTCTTTTATATCCAGCTTTTCGCTGAATTGGGTGTAGTCCGAAACAATTGCGTCGTATACACTCTGGGACCACTCCACCAAATCCATTTTATTTATGGCCACCAAAAGATGGGGAATCCCCAGAAGCGATGCAATAAAGCCGTGGCGCCGACTTTGGGTGAGAACGCCTTTTCTGGCGTCGATGAGGATAATTGCAAGATCGGCGGTTGAGGCTCCTGTAACCATATTTCTGGTATATTGCTCGTGTCCCGGTGTATCCGCGATAATAAATTTTCTCTTGGGAGCAGAGAAATAGCGGTATGCAACGTCGATGGTAATTCCCTGCTCCCGCTCCGCCCTGAGTCCGTCGGTAAGCAGTGCCAAATTGACTTCTTCTTCGCCCCTCAGTCTGCTGCTTTTTTCCAATGCCTCCATTTGATCCTGAAATATCGATTTGGAATCGTACAGAAGCCGTCCTATTAATGTGCTCTTGCCGTCGTCTACGCTGCCGGCAGTGGTAAAGCGCAGAAGTTCCCTGTCCAGATACGCATCCATGGAGAATTCTTCAGCCTGGCGGCGGGCTTTGCGTGCCCTGCGCCTGGCCTTTCTCACGGTTTTACCTGGAGCGACATTGTGGACGAATTTTCTGATGGGCCCGTTGCTCCGATTGCCTCCCGGGCTATTTACCGGGTTATTCGAATTTTCCTGTTTATCTTTGCCCATTGAACCATGCCTTGAATGTGGATTGAGACATCATATTGGATAGTAGGCGGGATCATCAAGGGGCGAACTATCGCGAAAATTCAGAGCAGGAAAAATCCTCCTTTGCACATTGTTGAATAACGGAATATGGTAGAATGGAACTGTACCGGAAGCTGTTGGATGGGGAATGCATGGGGGCCAGGGCGATTGGCTCCTTTCCATGGAGGTAGGGAAATGATAGAGGGTTTGCGCAGGGAAAATATCTGCATAGTTGAAAATGAAGCGCTAGACAAGGCGGGGGTGCTCAAATTGATTTCCGACATTGCCGCCAGAGATGTCCTGCTCAAAGGGCGCAAAGCCGACGATATTTATCGGGCCTTGAGCCGGAGGGAGGAAGTTGGCTCAACAGGCCTGGACCGCGGGGTGGCGATTCCCCACTGCAGCTTTCCCGACCTCGAAGGTTTTGTCACCGGTTTGCTCATTATTCCCCGGGGGGTCGACTTCCACTCGCTGGACGGCGATCCGTCACGGCTTGTTTTTTTTATTGTGGGGCCGGAGGACGCCCGAAACACCCACGTTCACATCCTTTCGACAATTTCCAAGCTCTCCCAGGACGGCGCTCTTTTGGAAAATATAAAGGCGGCGGCAAGCGAGGAACGGGCAATGAAACTTCTCGAACCGTTCCTGCGCCAGGTTGCAGGCGGGGAGGGCGGAGAAAAATGCCTGTTCACCATAGTCGTTCAGGCAGAGGAGCTTTTCACCGATATTCTCGAGATATTGTCTTCCGAGGTGGAGGGCGCGGTGACAGTGGTAGAGGCAAATCGGGCGGGGAGCTACCTGAACAGGTTGCCTCTCTTCAGTGCATTTTGGAATGACGAGGGCAAGGGATTCAGTCGAATTATTTCGGCCGTCGTAAACAAACGCATGATGAACGATACCATACGCCGCATAAACATAGTTCGCCCCGATGATGGAAGAGGCGTGCTCATTACCGTAAATGAATTGTTGTATCTGGACGGGAGCATCGACTTTTAGGAGAAATGCCTTGGTATTTCAAAACATACAAAATTTTATAGCTTCGCTGCATATCCATCCGATCCTTGTTGTGGGCATAATGGTGTTTCTCGGAATCTTTTCGGGAAAGGCCGTCAAGCTGCTGGGCCTGCCGTCGGTAATCGGTTTTATGCTGACAGGGGTGGTACTCGGACCATCTTTGTTCAATCTGCTCAATGAGGAATTTCAACAATCCATTGGTTTCCTTACGGATGTCGCATTGAGTTTCGTGGCGTTGAGCATTGGGCTGGAACTCAGCTTTTCCAGTCTCAAGCGGCAGGGTGGCGGAATAGTGATCACCATTTTTACCGAATCTTTTTTTGCTTTCGGGCTGGTGGCCCTCCTCATATACCTGGTCACCCGGGATTTGGCACTGGCCATACTCTTTGGAGCAATTGCACCTGCCAGTGCGCCAGCAGGTACCGTCGCCATAATACAGGAGTATTCCGCGCGGGGCCCCCTTACCAGGGCCATGTATTCGGTTGTGGGGTTTGATGATGGATTGGGAATTATCATTTTCGGTTTTGCAGCGGCATTTGCCAAATTCATGTTGGCAAGCGAAATCGGAATGGAAAGCCAGGGTTTTGTCGCCTTGATTGCCGAGCCGCTGATAGAAGTGGGGTTGAGCATAGGCGTAGGGGCCGTTGCCGCCTTTTTGTTTGTTCTTTTGTCCAGGAAGCTGGATTCGGGAAGGGATCTCTTCCTTTTGCTTTTTGCCTTCGTTTTTATTTCAGCGGGATTGAGCGTTATGCTTCACCTTTCGGTAATTCTCACAAACATGGTTCTGGGCATAGTCATCATCAATACCCAGAAGCGCAGCGTTTCGGAAAAAATTAATGTCGAGCTGACGAATATAATGCCGTTGCTTTTTGTGTTGTTTTTCGTACTCGCCGGCTCCAATCTCCACATTGGAGCCATTCCTTCCCTGGGGCTTACGGGTCTTGTTTACGTGGTCGGTCGCATTGTCGGGCTGGTGAGCGGTGCCACGCTGGGGGCGAAATTGGGTAGATTGCCTGTGGTCATTCAGAAATATCTCGGGTTGGGCATTCTGTCCCAGGCAGGTGTCGCAATCGGACTGGCATTAATTATCAAGAAGGATTTCCTTCAATACGGCGCCCGGGGGGAGCGAATAGGCAACCTGATAATTACCACTGTCACGGCTACTTCCATATTTTTTGAATTGATAGGTCCGCTTTTGGCGAAAATCGCTCTGAGAAAAGCCGGCGAAATCCAAAGCACCGGGAAATAAACAGCGGGACGCAGGAGCGGTCGATGCCGACGAATTTGAAGTCAAGACATTTTCTCAGCTTGAGGGATTTTTCCCCGGAAGAAATCAACTATTTACTGGAATTGTGCAGAGATCTGAAGGAAAAAAAGCGCAGCGGCATACGTGGGGATTTGCTCGAAGGTCGAAATATAGTATTGATATTCGAGAAAAGCTCCACCAGAACCCGTTGCTCATTCCAGGTCGCCGCATACGACGAGGGGGCCAGGGTTACCTTTCTCACCAATTCCCAGATGGGAAAAAAGGAATCCATTGAGGATAGCGCAAAAGTGCTGGGTCGTTTGTACGACGGCATTGGTTTTCGGGGATACCAGCAGTCCACGGTGGATGCCCTTGCCAGACATGCCGGCATTCCGGTTTGGAACGGCCTCACCGATCTCTATCACCCCACCCAAATTTTGGCTGATTTAATGACCATTCGGGAGAAGGTGGCAAAGCCCCTGAGCAAAATTAAACTGGTGTACGCAGGCGATGCGCGAAACAACATGGGTAACAGCCTCATGATCGGGGCGGCCCAGACGGGAATGAATTTTTGTGCCCTGGCGCCCCGTTCCCTTATGCCCGACGAATCCCTTGTCACAGAAATGCGCCGGATCTGCCGGAGCACCGGAGGCTCGATTGAGCTGAGTCAGGATACAGGCTCTGCGGTGAGGGGCGCAGATGTAATTTATACCGACGTCTGGGTATCCATGGGCGAGGAAAAGCTTTTTGCGGAAAGAATTGCCCTTCTGGAACCCTACCGGGTGGATATGAACATGATAGAGGCAACGGGTAATCCGGATGTAATTTTCTTGCACTGCCTTCCCGCATTCCACGATCTGGAAACGGAAACCGCCGTCAAAATACATCGGGAATTCGGCATTTCGGAAATGGAAGTGAGCGACCAGGTTTTCCGATCACGTCATTCAGTGGTTTTCGACCAGGCTGAGAATCGAATGCACAGCATCAAGGCGGTAATGGTCGCCACCATTGGTCTTGACTTTTCCCCGGTAAATTGATAAACTCTTAAACGTATAGTATGTAAAAACGGGGTATCCATGCATTTTAATATAACACAGCGTCTTGTTTTTATTATTGCATTATCACTGGCGGCTCTTGTCGCCCTGACATCAGGCGTTCTGCAGTTGGCAGCGTCTTCCCTTGAACAGCTTCGACTTGAAAAGCTGGCCATAATTCGGGATCTCAAGACAGCGCAAATAGAAGAATATTTTGATGGGATCAATACCCACATTATTACCCTTGCCGAAGATCTCATGGTAATAGACGCCATGAAGGACTTTACCCGGGAATACAACAGGCTGGATCAACGTCCCGTGGAAAATCTGGCCAATCAGCTGATCCGGCTTTCAGATTACTTCGAGCGGGAATATTTGCCGCGAATTCCCTCCAACGCACGGCCCACCGATACCAGCCGGATTCTTCCCGGAAATAGTGCGGGAATACAACTCATGCATCGTTACATCAGCGAGAATCGCCATCCCATGGGATCCAAGGACAAGCAGATCAGCGCAGGCGTTGACGGCTATGACCGGATACACGAGCGATACCATGCGGTTTTCCGGTCAATCCGGCGAAATTTCGGATATTACGATATTTTGCTCGTGGAACCCGAATCTGGCGTAGTTGTGTACTCTGTATTTAAGGAATCTGATTTTGCTACTGAACTAAAGAGTGGCAATTACAACACTTCCGGGTTGGGTAAAGCCTTCCAGGGGGCAGTGGCGGGAGAGAAAGGCAAGGCCGTGCTGATGGACTTTCGCAATTATCTGCCGTCGTATGGAGTGCCGGCGGCGTTTATGTCGGCGCCCATTTACGAAAACGAGGAGTTATTGGGCGTCCTCGTATTTCAAATGCCCATTCAGCGCATAGAAGAGGTGATGACCGGGAACAGGAACTGGGAAACTGAAGGCCTTGGGGAAAGCGGGGAAACCTATATCGTCGGATCCGATCGCCTGATGCGTTCTGAACTCCGGCTGTATCTCGAAGACCAGAAAGAGTTTAGCCGGGTTCTGGAAGAAGATATGGGCAGGATGGAGCTGTCGAGGGAAATAGCGGACGTGGGTACGACCATACTTAACATGCCCATGCGCACCCAAGCCATATCCGAAGCACTCAGCGGGATGGTTTCCGAGCGTAAATCCTTGAGCTTTCGCAATATTCCCATGCTCAGCGCCTATCGGCCACTGAATTTGAGCGGCGTAAACTGGGTGTTGGTGGCGGAAATTGAACGCCGGGAAGCCTTGGGTACACTTCGATCAATGATAATTTTAGCCGTATGTGTTGCCGGGGGAACTGTCGTGCTCCTGCTGGTCAGCGTCATGCTGATAGCCCGAAGCATTACCGGACCATTGCGCCGAACGGTGGATATTCTCAGGGATATATCCAAAGGAAGCGGAGACCTTACCGTTCAAATTCAGGCTCATGAGCACGACGAATTGGGACGCCTGGGCGGCTATTTCAATATCTTTGTGGCCAAGCTTCATGATATCGTCCTGAACATCAAGGAAAGTGTTAACCACACTGACCGAATTTCAGACAACTTGCTGGCAAGTTCGGAGGAAAGTTCGGCGGCGGTATATCAAATATCCCATAATCTCAGTTCAATTGCGGCTCAGGTGCGGGGGTTGGACGAGAGCATCAACAATAGCTTTACCCAGGTCGAGGATATACAAGGCATAGTAGGAAGTTTGGGAGGGGCCATTGATATCCAGAAGAGTTCGGTAAGCAGTTCTGCCGCTGCGGTGGAGCAAATGGTGGCCTCCATCAGATCCATCGGAGAAATTACGAGGCTGCGGCAAGGGCGGACAGATGAATTGGTGAGCGTCACTGCCGAGGGCGGCGATAAACTCCGGGATACCATGGTGCTGATCGGCGAGGTCCAGAACGCTGCTGACACCATTCTCGAAGCCGTCAACATTATCAACAATATTTCTAGCCAAACGAACCTGCTGGCGATGAATGCAGCTATAGAAGCGGCCCATGCAGGCGAGGCGGGACGAGGCTTCAGTGTGGTGGCCGATGAAATCCGGAAGCTTTCCGAATCCAGCAAAGACAATACCAAGGTAATAACGGAAAGCCTTACCCGGTCGGTAGCCATGATACATGAAGCGATGAATACGGCACAAGATACGGAAAACAGCTTTAGCAAGATCAATGAAGATGTGCACGAATTTGCAGGGGCTTTTTCGGAAATCGGCGAAAGTATGGATGAATTGAACACCGGTAGCACCCAAATTCTTCAAACCATCAATTCCCTGAATGACGTTTCTGAAAATGTGGGAACCCAAAGTGCCCGCCTTGGCAAGGGAGCCGAGGAAATTTTCGGTAATATCAGCCGGGTAAAAGAAGTGTCTTCCAACGTCAGCGGGAGCCTGGAGGAAATACAAACAGGCGTGGCGGAAATTAACAGTGGCGCCCGGGAACTGGCCAATATGGGGCAAAAGAACAGGGAATATCTTCAGGTAATAAGTTCCCAGGTAAAGGGTTTTACAGTGGGCGACCGGGCTCCGGTAGCCAGGGAAGAAGAGCAGCTTTTGGAACTGCCTGAGGCAGAACCCCAAGACGAGGAATAAGCTCACCCGGTCTTCAAGGGCCAACACCGCTCCATGCCTGAGGCAGAACCCCGGGACGAGAAACAAGCCACAATCGTTTTTTATCTGATATATTTATATTCTGCCTGCGATAAAAATGGAATTCCATACTGACTCCGGGTATCATACTCTGACAGGGGGATATTTGGAAAGTTTGCATTTGTTCACCATATATCGGGTTGGTTCGTTAATTAATCTGCTGTTCACCGCGTATCTTTGTGCTGTCTGGATTCTCTACAGGAAGCGATTTGCCGGGATGGAACTCGTTATGTTTGGGAAACTTGCCATGCTCTTTAGCCAGTGGCTTTTGTTCAAGGAGGGGGTTCTCCATGAGGTTTTTACCATTGTTTTGAGCAATACCATTCTTTCGGTGGCTGCCATACTTGTGTACCTGGGGTTGGTGCGTTTCAGCGGGAAAAAAATCCAGATTCAGCACAAGGTCTTGTTTGTTATTCCCTTTTTGCTGTTGTTTGAGCAGCTGATATTTACTTTTGTGGTTCCTCATTTTGATGTTCGGCTCATTGCGGTTACTTTTTGCCTGAGTCTCCCCTTGATATTGTGCGCCAATTACACTCTTTCCGATGCGGCATTTAAAATGTTGCCCGGTCGTCTCCTTGGCACCGCATTTGCGTTTATGGCCGTGCTTGTTTTATCACTGCCGTTTTTGAGATTTTTTTTATATCAGGACGGAGATCTGGTGAGTATCAATTTGCTCGATGAGAACTTTGTTCTCGCCTGGCTGTTGTGCGGGGCATTAATTGTGTTCGCGTTTGCCCTGGTCGTATCCGAGCGCCTGAGAATGGAGGAACGGGTCATTGCCAGAGACCGATCCAATCTTCTCAATGAACTTCACCACCGGGTGAAGAACAATTTAATGAGCATAGAGGGGCTTTTGTCACTGCAATCCGCCAAAAGTCGGACTCCCGAAGTAAAAAGAGCCCTGGAAGAGTCGCGGCAAAGGGTTTCAACCATTTCCACCATCCACAAACTGCTTCAGAGTGAAAAGAACGTGCTGCAGGTATTTTTTCCCGATTACCTGAATAGTGTAGGGAATGCCGTTCTGGAAAGTTATCCCCACAACGGAATTAAATTTGATTCCCAGGTCGTCGGAGAATATCTGGATATCAAAAGGGCCGTTGCCTGCGGAATGATTGTTTCAGAATTTATCAGCAATAGCTGTAAATACGCATTCGACAATGTGGAGGAGCCGTGCATAAGCCTGCGATTTGGTATTGACGGCTACAATTTCCGTCTCGACCTGGAGGACAATGGGGTGGGTATTGATGAGAAGTTTAGCGTCCAATCGGCGGGGACCTTGGGGTTCAGTCTCATTCGATCTCTTGCGACGCAGCTCAGCGGAGAATCTCATATAGGGGTGGGCTGCGGAGCCAGCTGTACGGTGCGTTTCCCCGTTAAAACAGAGTAAAGGATGGCGGCAAATCTTCCGCCATTTTAGCCCGGATTTTTGATCCCGATTTTTAGTCCCGATCTTTAGCCCGGATTTTTGATGCTGATTTTTAGCCCCGATTTTTAGTCCCGGATGATCAAATCCCCTAGTTCGTTGGTATCGTCACTTTTTACCGGAAAGTGCGTTGCGAGCATCTCGCCGATTTTACCGATGGCCGAAGAGAGGGCCCGGCTCAATTCGCCCTTCTTTATTCCAGTTGCGATTTCATCCACTGCTTCTTTCCAGGCCGATTGGTCGACCTTTGCATTAATTCCGCTATCGGCCAGAATTTGCACCCTGCGTTCGAATAAACTCACGTAAATGAGGACTCCGCTGCGATCCCGGGTATTTACAACGTCATTGACCATGAACTCCCGGAACACGGCGTTGCCGATGGCATCGTCGATTTCGGCGGAGCTGCTGAGCAGACGCTCCAGAAACGGAATGAGATTTACCGCAAAATAACCTGCGGCAAAGGCGCCTGCGCACAATACCAGCGGGAGCAGGTAGTCCAGCGTTTTCGGTTCCGACCAGGCCCTCCCGGGTAGCCAGAAAATACACAGCGCCGCGGCCGTTAGTACCGCCGTTATGGCGCCTCCCCGCCACTCGGGAGCGGGATAACTGGAGCTGCGCCTTGCGATCACGGGCATTATTTCGCCCGCAGTTTTGTTTTCGGCCGATGCCACCGCGGTTTTTATCTCGTTCTTTTCGGTTTCGGTCAGTATGCTTTTTTTGTTTTTTAAACCCATAAAAATCTCCACATTATTCTTGTTTTTGACCAGTCATGCTACCAGCCACCGGAGGCACCGCCTCCGCCGAAGCCGCCACCGCCGCCAGAGAATCCCCCGCCGGAAAATCCGCCTCCGCCAAATGAGGAATGTCCTCCATGCGTTCCCCCGTATCTCCTTCCTGTCCCCATGCCCAGAAGCGCCCATAGCAACAATGTACTTCCACCCCTGCGACCCCGATGCGTACCGGAACTCATAAACATATTCAGAACGAGAAAAATCAATAATGGGGAAAAGAAATATATGGATGATTGTCTGCCGGTGGAAGCTTGACGTTCGCCGGGCAGGCTTCCGGTACCGGTGTATTCGCCGCTGACGGTGGCCGCCATTGCTTCCACCGCTGATTCGAACCCGCCGTCAAAGTCGCCCTGCTTGAATGCGGGAGAAATGATATTGCGAATTATCCTGCCGGATACAAGATCGGTGAGACTGCCTTCCAGGCCGTATCCGACTTCAAGCCGGATTTCCTTATCTGCCCGTGAAACAAGGAGCAGGGCTCCATTGTCGGTTTCCTTCCGGCTGGTTTTCCAGCGCTCGGCAAGGCCCAAACTGTATTGCTCAATGGAATAGCCTTCAAGGGAGTCCACAGTTGCTACCACGATCTGAGTGGAATCACTG
>JACSEG010000159.1_pt1 | contig 12772 bp, 7 predicted proteins | sample 8225521 | NCBI WGS metagenome assembly JACSEG01 (sample SAMN15705060, study PRJNA637333) | viral metagenome | isolation source: viral RNA from sea star tissue | host: Pisaster ochraceus | place: USA:Santa Cruz | collected 2018
GTTTGGGATTGATGTTAAGTTCTTTGTGGTTACGCTCCTTGTCTCTGGAAAATACAGCCGGTGCAAGGGCTATTGAGATTCAGCTGGATATTACAAATGAGATTCAGCTGGATATTACGAAGAATAGTGGCATTGATGACAATCTTTTTGAAGTAGAGCTTGAAACAGTAAAAGAAAACAGCTTCAACATACATCAAAAAGGTGATCGTCTGGTTTTTTTAACTGAAGAGAATCCTGAGGCTAAGCTTATGGCTCATGCAAAAAATGATAAGCTTTTTCATACAGGTTTGCATACAGGTAAAGATATCGAACATTTAGCTAATCAAATCAGATATAGCCTTGGAGGGAGTGAATCAAACAGTTCTTCCAGCCGAGTCATTGTACTAAAAAAAAACTGGCAACAGCGTCCATGGGATGATGTTAAAGAAAAAGATCTACCAGAGAACTGGGATAGCTGGGATAACGAAATCCCATATGTGGTGATTCCCGAAGGTGATGTCAAAGAAAAAGAATTAGGTCGTTGGCTCAAAGAGAATATTTCAAAGAATAGAAATACCGTTCGCTTCATTATATCAAAAGCAGGATTTGATCCTGTATTCAATGATAAAAATCTTCTGGTGCTTGCTCGTGCGGTTCATTTGGCTAAAGAGTGGCAAAAATCAGATTCGCACTATCGCTCATTACAGGAGAAATATCAGAAAGAACTGAGAAAACAGCTTGGATCAAGGTTTGACAGATATGCAGTACTCGATACATGGAATTTTGGCCAGCCTGAGCAATGTACATTTGAAATAAATGGACATAAAGCTGAAGGTGAAAGGATTCTTCCAGCTATCCACGAGAAAATTAGGACTGATCTGTTTTTGATAGAAAATTTTGAACAATTGGTTTTGTATGCAGCAAAGCAAAATGATTCTATTCATGCCCTATTAGAACAGCTGAAGGAGCCTATGAATGGCGGAAGAGAATGCATCCCCTGGTTGGGAGAGGTTGAATCAAAGGAACATATTCTCAGATTGTGTGCCACAGGTAAAATTGAAATAAACCTTGAAGGCAGAGAAATCCTATGTAGTAGACCAGGAGAATCTGAGGATGCAGCCTGGCAACGAATGAAAGGGAAAATTGGTAATGGTCAAGTTTTGAAAAAAACCTTTATCCATGAACCTGATAGCACTGTGACTTCAGGAGGTGGAGAATCGACAGAGACTCCAAGGAAAGGAGAATTAACATATCAACCTGCTTCTAATTCGCAAAATCCAATGGGTGTGAATAACTCACCAACTATTCCCGGAAATTTATTCGGAGGAGGGGCTTCAACTTCTAATAGTACACATTATTCCTTAGCGAATACATCGTCACTTTCTTTATTAGGGAAAATGGAATCCTGGGGGATCAATACTGGAACGAGAGTTCGGGATGTTCAAATTTCGATTTCCAATCTAACTGGAACTCAATTACAGGATATCATTAAAAAATTACCAGATGATGTCACATATGGAATCTCTTTACAGAAGGAATAACAATGAAAACTCAAATATTGAATTCCATCATGACAGCTTCTCCTGCTGAAGCATGGGACGTTATTTTGCAAGAACTTTGGGATGAATTCCAAGACCCTATTATTCCAACTAATGCTGCTGCCATAACCACGAAAAAGGACCAAAACATAGGAGCATTGGATACACTTATCTCAGGATCGGCATGGGAATTATGGTTCCATGTCCTGGATTCCAATAGAAAAACTTCCAGATTATTAAAGGATTTCTGGCGTGAGAAACCAGACGGTAAGGCAGTATTGATACTTGATGCTTTATCTATGAGGGAGACAAATTGGATCCTTACCCAAGCTGATTCAAGGGGATATAAAGTTTTAAATTCCAAAGCCTCTCTTGCAGAAATACCTGGCGATACTACGCCTTTTGCAAAAGCCCTTGGTTTTAATCAACGTTCTTTCCTGACAGATAACGGAGGCACATCCTCTTTCTTTCCAGGAGCTTACACGGAATGTGCGAACCTACCTTTTAAGGATTGTCACAGTCTCGTCAAATCGGAACCCAATATTATCTTTTGGAATCATTGGCCCGATAGTGCCATGCATCAGTATGCAGCTGATGGCGATGGAGGGCAAAAGCTAACCAGAGATTCAGCAGAGATTTTGACAAGTGATGATTTCTGGAAATTCATAGAGCGTCTTACGACTGGTCGAGAGCTGATTATTACAGGCGATCATGGTTATGCCAATTCAGGTCTTTTCAAAGACATACAAGAGAAAGAGCAGATAGATTATATGAAAAAACTATTCAGGAGCGGTCGTTCTACTCCTGCCACATCGGATAACAGCCACAAATGGGTACCTCCACTAACTCTGGATCTCAAAGAGAATACCCTTGCTTTGGGAAGACGAAAATGGCCAAGTCAGGGAGGATACCCGACTTTGACTCATGGGGGATTATCTCTACTTGAGATGGCTGTGCCGTTTATACAAATCGAAAGGACATAGACTAAGCAATATGGCAAAAGGTAAACAGACAAAGGCAGAAGAAATACAGAAAATGGTTGAAGAAGCCGTGGGAGCTGGTGAACCATCAAATCTTGAAACAGTAGATTTCAACGATCCGAACAGGGACAAAACATGTCTTGAAGTGGATTTTCCAATACTTCCTGTCAATCAGATAGCGCAAATTGAGGGGAATGCGGGAAAACCGATCTATCAGATGTCCAAATGGTGGGCAAGACGACGATCCAGTATTTTCCGCTCCATCCTATTGGCCGCAGCAACAAAAGCTCCTGCAGACTCTGCTGAAGCAGCAAAGCTTATATGGGAAAACTATTACAAGAACCATCAAACCAACAATGCATTTAAGGATTTAAAAGTTGCTGACATCTTCATGGGGGGAGGAACTACCCTTGTCGAAGGTTCCCGCTTAGGAATGCAAATGTTTGGCAATGATCTGAATCCAGTTGCCTGGCTTGTCGTCAAAAATGAACTTTCTGACGTAGATATCGATGAAGTAGAGAGACTCCTTAATCACATAGAGGCAGAAGTAAAGCCACAAATTATGCCATTCTATGCTACAGACGGACCAGATGGAGAGGTTGGTCGTTGGTATAGTGTGGAAACAGGCAAGGAAATGGATGCAGATTTCGACCCTCTGACCATCCCGCCGGAAGAACGCAAAAGATATAAATATAAAGGCCCTGAAGTTATCTATACATTTTGGGCCAAGCATGGACCTTGCATTGCTCCCGGATGTAACCATAGAACTCCACTCTTTCGCTCTCCGGTTGTCGCAGTGAAAGAACTCAGTGTTAAAGCTATTATTGATCATAAATGTGATAGCTGTGAGCAGGTATTTGATATTGAATTAGCTGAAGCACGTATGGCACCAGATGAGGAACTAATTGTCGCCGAATCAGAAAAACCATATGTAATTGCTGACAATGAAACCTGCATGTGTCCTTCATGCCAGAAAAGGCATTATGTTGATGACAGTAAGAAAACGACGAACAAGAAAGTCTCACTTTCGCTCTTGATACATCCGGAATGGATGAAAGGTGTTACTGAAAGTGACAGTGAAGGAGGCATTGGGGGTACAGTCACAAGTTCTGTTGAAGATACGAAAAGGTGGAATGAGCAACGTCAAGATAATTTAAAGTTGATTGAAGTTCGAGGGAAACTCCCTACAGAAATTGGGCTTGAAGATACAGATGAGCTGATGTCGACTCAAAAGGGTACCATTCCCAAAACGGCTACTTTTACATGTCAGGGAGAAACCTGTGGGCGCCAGCAAAATATTATGCCAGCAATTCGACATACAAATATGTCGGCTCCAGTAAGCTCATATACAATTCAAGGCTATTCTCCAGAACGAAGCCAGAAGAACCACCCTTACAATGGTCGTTTCTTTAAGAAGCTGTCAAAAGAAGATATCCGTAGATATAGTGCAGCATATAAAGAATGGGCAAAACGATCAGAAACAGATCTGTGCCCATACTATCCCAAAAGCAAATTACCCTTTGGCTTTATGACTCATATCGCAAATGGTAATTTACCTGAAAATTATGGTTTCACACATTGGCATACAATGTTTAATCCACGTCAATTATTGGTGCATGCACTTATCTTAAAAGCAATTAATACATCTGTTGGATTCTCTGACGAAGCGAAATCTCAGGCACTTGGTGCTGTAGAAAAATTTCTTGCTTATGAAACTATGTTCTGCTTTTGGGATAAAACTTACGATAAATTGACCTCGAATTTCGCAAATAATAATTACCACCCAAAAAATACTGTGATTGAAGTTGGTCCTTTCTCTCCTAAGGGGCTAGGACCATGGAAATCGGTGAAAAAAAACATACTGAATGGGTTGACATGGAAGAAAAATGCATCAGAGTTAATACCAAATAGTCAACTGAATGATTTAGCAGATTTTACCAACACTACAACAGGAAAATCTCTATTATCAGGAAAAAGCACAAAGGTATTAACAAAAGATTATGTACTACCAAATACAACTATTGCTTGTGGTTCATCGACAGAACTAGATTCCATTGAAAATGCAACGTACGATCTGGTAATTACTGACCCACCATTCGGAGGGCTTCTCCATTACTCAGAACTTGCAGATTTCTTTTATGTATGGCTTCGTTTAGTGTTAAAGAATACGTATCCTCAGTATTTTTCTGGAGAATATACTCCTAAAACGTTAGAAGCTGTCGCCAATCGCGCCAGAAACCCAGAGGATGCAGATAATTTCTATAAGCGGGTACTCACAGATTGTTGGAGAGAATCACATCGAATTTTAAAGCCAGGAGGAATCCTTGCCTTTACTTTCCACCACAGTGAAGATGAACCGTGGGTTAATGTATTGGAAAGTCTTTTTGATTCAAAATTCTACCTTGAAGCGACCTATCCAATTCGTTCTGATGAGACAAAAGGAAAAGGCGAGTTTGGTTCTAAGACTATTGAATATGACATTATCCACGTATGTAGAAAACGAACAAAAGAGCCTACTCAAATCAGTTGGCCGAAATTGCGTCGTCAGATATTGCGTGATGTTCGACAGTTACAGGAGATATTGGAACACCACCAACAAGCAGGATTACCTGAGGCAGATATCGAAGTTATTAAACGCGGTAAAGCTCTTGAGTATTTCTCCCGTCACTATGGAAAGGTATATATTGAGGAAGGACGAGAGTTCACAGTAAAAGAAGCTCTTGCCGGTATCAATGAAATTATTCAGGATCAATCTGGAAGCAATGCCATCAAGACCCCAGATAACGCTGAACCTCACACCCGACAATTCCTAAGGATATTTGCCAAGAAAGATCAAATTGAAAGAGACCAAATACAGAAATATCTTCGTGGTTCCGGTGTTAGCCCAAACCTTTTTCTGGACAATGGATGGTGTTCGGAAATAACTCGTCCAAAGGCATTCCTATGGGTAGACCCGCTGAAATTTGCTAAGGAAAAGAAATCTCTCAACTGCCTAAGCAGGGATCTCGACCAAGCCCTTTTCTTAATCGGTGCATGTACAGATGGAAGTGGTATCCATGCAAGCAAAGAAATGAACAAAAATGAATTCAAACCAAATCCATTTCTGAATGACCTTTTGAGTTGGCTTGGTATAAATGGCCCAAATCAAAACTTCTGTCCGGCGGCTCAAACTGGTCAAAGGTTATTCCACAAATGGTCTGCTACGAACCAAAGCATAATGGATCATCAGCTAAGTCTCTTTGGTTTGGAAGGAGAATAGGATATGAATCCTGTATTAAATGATTCAGTTTGGTTACGAAAAGGAATCTCTGTTCTATGGGATAATGAAAGATTAACCGAACTTCTGTCTGAAGGGAAGGCTATTTCCCTGCGTGAATTCTTCAACCTTTATGAAAAAAGATGGCCTAAAGACGAAATCTCGATTATCAACGAAGATACTCTCCTCGTAATCGGTCTGGATGCAGCTCTTGATACTTTAGAACCGGAAGGTGCTGAGAATTGGTCCAAAAAAGAAGTATATAAACGCATTTATGATTTTCAATCCTGGGCAGAAGGTCAATATGGCTTGGTTTTCTGGATGAGTAATAAAAAGAGATGGCACGAACATCTTGATGAAAATCGCTATACCTGGCGAATTGATGGCAAAGATCGCGGAACAGAAATTGAACTGGGAAGTGGAATTTGGAATGGAGCCCAGTTAAGTGTTCGACGCATCGAAATTGAAGGAATATGGATCGGACTCTATTTGGACAGGATAAGCTAATAGTGAGCGGAAAAATCAAACCTGGAGCAAGGGTATCCCATAAGGAATTTGGACAAGGTGCGATTCTTTCGATCTCTGAAGGATTTGCATCTGTATTCTTTCCCGTTGGTGAAAAAAGAGTTCCCTTCCAAGAACTAACACTTTCTCTCAGTCGTAATGAAACCATTGTTGCTAATGTTTCTTCCGGTAAAGAACGGCAACAAATAGCATGGCTATGCTACAAGGCGCATGAACTTCCTCTACTGGATAACGCAACTTCCATGACAGCCGCGCGAATTGACCTCTTACCACATCAGGTTGTTCTTACTCATAAAATAGCCACTTCTGGGCCCCGTAGATTCTTAATTGCCGACGAAGTAGGTCTCGGGAAGACCATTGAGACTGCTCTTGTGTTAAGAGAATTGGCCATTAGAGGCGAACTAAACAGGGCTCTAATGATCGTCCCTGCCGGTTTGGTTAATAACTGGCACCGGGAATTGAATGAAGTATTCAATCTGAATTTTGAAGTTTTTGGGAGAGATGGAGACGTTAGCGATAGAAGAGCTAATGCCTTTGAGAAGCACAATCTTCTAATTGCCAGTATAGATACACTTAAAAGACCTCCAAGAATTAAGAAATTACTGGCAGCGCCTCGTTGGGATCTTGTAGTTTTTGATGAAGCCCATCATTGCACTGCATATAAGCAGGGGGGCAAATCCAAAAAAACACAAAACTATAAATTGGCAGAAGCCCTCAGGGATCATACCCGGGATTTAATCCTTCTTTCAGCTACTCCACATCAGGGAGATCATTATCGATTTTGGAAATTAGTTCAGCTGCTTGATCCAACAGTATTTCGAAATGAGATTGAAATGCTGGAGGAACGACACAGACTCAATCCATATATATTTAGACGAACCAAAGCTGATGCCTGTAGACCAGATGGTTCAACATTATTTGCCAGAAGAGGGGTTCATACCGACGCCTTTGTAATGTCAGACAGGGAACGGGATTTCTATCAGGCCCTAAATGATTACCTGAGAGACGGCTTTGCCTTAGCCAAGAAACAAGGCGGTAAAGGCCGGGCTTTGGGTTTTGTTATGACTATTTTTCAAAAAATAGCGGCATCCAGTTTTGCTGCTGTACACAGAACTCTTAAACGCCGATTAATTGCACTAACCGTTCATGAAGGTATCATGCATGATAACAACCTGGATATTGATTCTCGTGATGAAGCTTTCACAGCTGCAAAAAAATATATTAGACAGGAATTCCATTTAGGAAATGATCAGCTCAGCACCCTGAAAGCTGAGAGTATCTTGAATGAAATGAAAAGAAAGCAACTCATAAAAATCAATGAAGAAGAACTTGCCTTGGCCTCGAATACTTTTTCAGATGAATTGACCACGCAAGCCGCAGAAGATGCTGCTATGAATGCAGTAGCTTTTGCTCTGCCAGAAGAACGTCTGAGAATTGTTCAATTATTGGAACAATTCCCCAATATTCAGGAAACAAAAATAGAAAAGCTCATTTCCGCATTGGGTGTTCTATGGAATGCAAACTCAAAAGAAAGAGTCGTTATTTTTGCAACTTATTTGGGTACTGTAGAAATGCTTAAAGAAGAAATAGAACGAGCATTTCCAGGTCAAGGTGTAGTGGTCCTTAAAGGTGGGGATCATGGCAGTAAAACTACAGCGGAGAAACGGTTTAAACAACCGAATGGACCAAGAATCATAATCTGTACCGCAGCAGGCCGTGAAGGTATAAATCTCCAGCATGCACGAGTCTTATTTAATTTTGACCTGCCATGGAATCCAATGGATATGGAACAGAGAATCGGTCGTATACATCGCTATGGGCAAAGAGATACGGCTCAGGTATACAACCTCGTTCTCGAAGATACTATTGAAGGTAAAATCTTTCTTCTACTTGATGATAAATTAAAGGACATCGCGCAAGCCTTGGGAAAAGTAGATGAACAAGGAAATGTTGCAGAGAATTTACGTTCTCAAATTCTTGGACAGTTACAAGAACAAATTAACTATCAGAAACTATACTCTGAAGCATTGGGAGATCCAGAACTTCATAGAACTAGATTGGAATTAAGTGCTGCTATGAACAATGCATCTGAGGCAAGAGATGCAGTGTCAGAACTCTTCCAGGATTTAGACCAATTTAACCTTGATGAATATAAGCCATTATCAAATATCGACAATAGCATGGCAGAGCTTCTGTCCTTTACAGAAGCCTGTACAACCATTGAGGGCAGTTCTTTCAGAAAAGAAACCGACTTCTATATTCTCAAAGATAAAGAAAATCCAAAGGGCCTCACTTTTTATATCAATAGAGATCAAGCCCTTGAAAATGAAGATATAGAACTTTTAGGAATTGACCATCCCAAAGTTGAAGGATGGATGAATATGTATAAAAATATACCTTTAGATTCAATTGGTTGTGCAGTAAAGAGTCATCAGTTTCCAGCCGGAACACTTGCTATATGGGAAATAGAAACTCATAATGAGAAAGGTCATAGTATCAGATCTGTTGTGAAGATTGGTATGGATAGAGACGGGCAGAGATTAATTCCTTTAGAAAGGAATGCGGATGAATTATTCATGCTTCCATCTTCGGAAATTTCAAGGCAATCAGATCAATTAAACAAGATTGAACAGCTATTGGAAAGGGAGATTCTGCATCGAGGAAAGGCTCAGGATGGGCAATCATATAGTTCTAAGTTGATTGGTTGGATTGAGGTAATTAACCAAAGCTTATAGGAGACAAAAATGAAATTAGTAAATGCGCGGATTCAAATGTTCAAGTCCATTGAAGATTCAGAGATTTTTTCTATTGATCAGGTGACTTGTTTAGTAGGAAAGAACGAATCCGGAAAAACAGCTATTTTACAAGCTCTCCAAAAACTAAACCCAGTAGATAGTGAATACCCTGATTTTGTAGAGACCGAATACCCCCGTCGGTTTGTTTCAACATATAGGGAGCGTCAAAGTAGTGAGTCAGACAATGTACTAACAACAGAATGGGAAATCGAGTCCAGTGATGTTACTTATTTTAAGGAAAAGATTGGGATTTATCCGTTAAAAAAACAAAAAATAACTGCAGAAAAAGGCTATGACAATATTATTCGTTGGAAGTACGCACTCGATGAAGCCACAATTATTAAAAATTTGTTGGCTGAAGCTGAGATTAGTGAGGATATTCGGAATAAATTACAGGCAATCAAAACGATTTCAGAGCTTCAAGATATTAGTAGTAAGGATGATGAGGCTATAAACCTCAAGAATCTAATTGATAAAAGATTTCCTTCTGGTGTAGATGAAACTATTACAGAATATCTGAATAAGCGCCTTCCAAAGATGTTGTATTTTGGGGAGTATGACAAACTTCCTGGAAAAATATCAATGACTCAGATATCTCAAAATAAGTCAAAAAATGCGTTAACCAGAGCAGATCATATTTTTCTTGCATTATTAGGTCTTGCAAACAGTGACATTTATCAAATACAACAGATAGCGCAATCCGAGCAATTAATTATGGAACTGGAAGCAATATCAAATCGTTTAACTGATGAAATTTTAAAATATTGGTCACAGAATCAACACCTTGATGTTCGATTTAGATTTGATACAGCACACTCCCAAGATCCTCCCCCCTTTGATACAGGACAAGTATTCAGCACCAGAATTAATAATAGAAGACATGGGGCAACAGTCAACTTCAATGAGCGAAGCACTGGATTTATATGGTTCTTCTCTTTTCTTATTTTGTTTTCACAGGTAAAGAAGATATATGAGAATAATGTCATCATTTTGCTTGATGAGCCTGGATTAACACTTCATGGAACAGCCCAGAAAAATCTTTTAAAGTACATTAATGAAAAGCTCGCATTAGATCACCAAGTCCTCTACACAACTCATTCTCCATTCATGCTAAATACAGAAGAAGTATATTCAATTCGTACTGTAGAAGATGTTGTAAAAAGCGACCAGCCTGACCAAGACAAAATTTTGGGAACGAAGGTAGGAATGAAAATTCTCAGTCGTGATAAAGATACATTATTGCCGTTACAAGGAATAGCTGGATTTGATATTGCCCAGTCAATGTTTGTTGGACCATATGTTCTTGTTGTAGAAGGTCCATCAGAAGCAGGTTATATTAATTGGTTTTCACGTGTCTTAGCCACTAAAAAGCGAAGTTCGCTTGATTTAAGGTGGGCAGTATGTCCTGCTGAAGGAGCTGCCAAGATTAGTAGCTTTGTCACTTTATTCAAAGGACGAGGCTTGAAAATTGCTACTTTGATGGATTTCCATGATGGGGAGAAAGCGATGGTAAATAAATTATCAGAAAGTGGCTTATTAGAAGATGGTTGCTTGTTGAAAACTGTAGACTTTGTATCACAAAAAGATGCTGATATCGAAGATCTTGTTGGCTGGTCCATGGTAAGCGATTTAATCCATAGAGGCATGGAACTCCCGACTGCAAATAAAATTCCAGATGATAAACCAAAAACATCAGAAGTAAGGGTTGCCAAACTCATTGATGAGCATATGAAAAATTTACCTCCTCACTTTTCTGAATACAATCACTATACTCCCGTCAAGTCGTTAGTAAAAATCGATATGGGAGACGTGGACTCGATCAAAGGGATTGAGGACGCATTAAGCAGATTTGAGAAGCTATTTAAGTCTTTGAATACTTTAGTAGAATAGGTAGTGTCTAAAATCTTGCGCACTTTCAATTCTCCACTGTTGAAAGATCCTTATCCTGTTCTAGCGAAATGCTCGCATGATTTTGGCCACCCGGAATGCCTCTTTATTGCTTTGGTGCTGGCCCGAGAACGAACCGGGCGCGTTCACGCCGGAGCATTTCATAGGGGCTGACGCAGGTGATATTCAACCCGACGCAGGCGTTAGGGATTTTGATCTTGCCCGTTGAATTAGAGGGTACTTCATGTGTAACGACAACGAAATTATGGGCCAGCGCGTGGGCAACCAGCCAGTAATCCGCAACCTGAAGGAATGTTCCAATCGCTGCAGCCTCATAGTTCTGATTGGTTGCCCAATCACTTACTTTACCAAAGGCGGGTGTGACGGGATCATCGGGTGGCAAAAAGAAGGTACTCCCGCGTTCCTTGACCCACTTGGCAAGATCATCTTCGCCTTGGAGTTCACCGCTGACCTTTTCAATACTGGCGACGCGTTTTTCCGCATTTTGATCAATCAGCCAATCCCAGAACGCCGGGCAGAAATCGAAGCCGTAATGAAGATTCTTTGCCTGGATGAAGATATTCGTATCGAGCAGATAGCGAGTCATCTCATGATCCCTGCTTCCCGTCCGATATTGTTAAACGTCTCCGTATTCCTGATGCCCAGCATGCGGAAGGCGTCGCGGTAGAGCGTCTGGCCTTCCAGCGTGCTTTCGACCAGTGCGCCCGCAAACCGGCGCCCCACGCGAGAAAGCGTCGTGTGGTAGAAGTTGCCGCCGCCCGGCCGGGTTTGGGTAATTTTAAACAGGCGTTTTTGCTCGTCTTTCCAGGCTTTTTCAAAGGCGGTCTGGTTCAATGCGCCCGCATCGAGCAGCCGACGCAGGATGACCAGCCTGCTGACCTTGAATTTACGCACCAGCTGTTCCAGAAACCATTCCAGGGACTGATCGAGCGATTCGTGCATTTGTATCTGATGGCGCAGGTCGCTGAGCGGCACCAGAAGCTCGGCGGCAACTGCGTTACACCAGACCTCTTCGCGGCCATAATCGCCATGCGGTTTGGCGCTGGCGTCCGACACCGCCGAAGACCCAAGCCAGAGATGCGCCAACTCGTGGGCTAGGGTGAACATCTGGCCGGATTTCGTGTCCTTCCCGTTGATGAACACCAGCGGCGCGCGCCTGTCGGCCAGTGCGAAACCGCGGAACTCCTCCAGGTCAAGGGGGCGTTTGTTGTTGGACAGCACAACGCCGCTCACCATCACCAGCACACCGGCGTCGTCGGCCTGCGCAATGAACAACCGCAGTGCCTCTTCCCATGTGCGACAGTTAGCCCTTGCGGCCACATTGAAGCCCAGCGTTTGTGCCATGTGCGCCGCCACGTCCTGTGGGCTGTCCTCAAGACGCGCACTGCCGACGAAGCCCAATTCGGGCATACGAACCACAGCCGCGAAGTCGCGATACCAGCCCTGCCGTTCCTGGCAGGCATAGAGCATGTCGAGCAGATCGGGACTGGCGCGCTGCACCCCGCGCCCGCTATGAGTGCGGAAATCCGGAATCGGGAGAGGCTCTTCGGGGGGCTTGGGGAGGAACAGATAGCCAATAGGCACATGAACCACCTGCGCGAATAATTCCAGCTGCTTCAGCGTCGGCTGCGCATTGCCGGCTTCCCACTGCCTGAGCTTCGAAAAGCGGCGCGCGCCTGTCGGCCAGTGCGAAACCGCGGAACTCCTCCAGGTCAAGGGGGCGTTTGTTGTTGGACAGCACAACGCCGCTCACCATCACCAGCACACCGGCGTCGTCGGCCTGCGCAATGA
>JACSEG010000161.1_pt1 | contig 12647 bp, 13 predicted proteins | sample 8225521 | NCBI WGS metagenome assembly JACSEG01 (sample SAMN15705060, study PRJNA637333) | viral metagenome | isolation source: viral RNA from sea star tissue | host: Pisaster ochraceus | place: USA:Santa Cruz | collected 2018
GGGTGTGTTTGGCTGTTATGGGAATCCCAACGGTAACATTGCCCTGTATGAACTTGCTGGCACCGTCCATGGCACCGTAGAAATCCACTTCCTTTTGCAATTCCTGTTTGCGTTTCTGCGCTTCCTTTTCGCTTATGGAACCGTTTCCGTATTCGGCGTCTATGGCCATTTGTTTGCCCGGCAGGGCATCCAGGGTGAACCGTGCCGCTACCTCTGCGACCCGGGTTGCTCCCTTGGTAATTACCAGGAATTGTACGGCAATAATTATGATATAAATGATGGTGCCGATTACCAGCCCTTCGGCACCTTCACTCCCGGTGACAAAATTGCCAAACGCTTTAACTATCTGGCCGCCAAAACCGCTTCCCTGACTCAAAATGAGCCGGGTAGACGAAACATTGAGCGCCAGTGAAAACACGGTACTCATCAAAAGGATCGTCGGAAAAATGGAAAAGTCCAACGCCCGAACGGTATAGAGCACGATCAGGAGTATGAGCAGGGAAAGCACCAAATTGGATGCCTGAAATGTATCCAGAATAAATGAAGGCAGCGGGATGATCATCATCATCACCACGATAATTACTCCCACAGCCACAAGCGCGTCGCTGCGCTCTCTCAAAAAAGCCGTGGAAAGCCGGGATCGAATATCGGCCATTAACCTGCCTCCTCTCGATTATTCATGCGGTACACAAGTTTCAGCAGTTCCGCCACCGCCTGGTAGTGCTGCACAGAAATCTGGTCGCCTATTTCTACATCTGCGTAAAGGGCTCGCGCCAGTGGCTTGTTTTCCATCACCGGAACATCATTTTCCAGCGCCACCGCTTTAATGCGCTGAGCCACATGATCCTGACCCTTGGCACTGACCATCGGTGCCTCCATACTCGACCGGCGATATTCCAGGGCCACTGCATAATGAGTAGGATTGGTAACAACGACGTCTGCCTCGGGAACCCTGCGTATCATGTTGTTCTGGAGAATTTCCCGCATCCTTTGTCGCAGGCGGGCCTTCACCTGGGGGTCGCCTTCATAATTTTTGCGTTCCTCTTTTACCTCTTGTTTAGTCATTTTCAGCGATTCCCGGTGTTGCCGGCGTTGAAACCAGTAGTCCAGCAAAGAAAATAAAAGCATAACAATCGCGGCCTGCAAAATGACAAGAAATGCCATATCGGAGATCAGAAAAAAACCTTCCATAAACGGCCGACGAACCAGAGCCGTAATTTCGTCGATTCTGGCCTGGATATTCAGGAATGAAATTCCCACGACGATTACTACTTTTACTATGCTCTTGATTAAATTGAACAATGCCTCGGTTGAAAACAGGGTGCGCTTGAAGTAGCGCGCAAAGTTCGGGGCAATGCGTTTGAAATCAGGCGTTATTGGTTTTGTGGCGAAAAGGAACCCCACCTGAATCACATTTCCCACAAAGGCTGCTATAAAAGATGCAATGCCGATGGGAAGGGTGAGCCGAACAAAAAAAGAAAAAAAGGCCCGAACCAAAATGCCGCTATCCCCCACCGGAGTGGCCGAAACATAGCCCAGATAGAATTTCATCATGTCCTGCATGGTGGTAAAAAGGTTTTTTCCCACAAGAGCCAGAATGCCTATTCCCGCCAGCAGGACGATGGTGGAACTCACATCCTGGCTTTTTGCTACTTTTCCTTCTTTCCGGGCTTTGCGGATTTTCTGTTCTGTAGGCTCTTCGGTGCGCCCTTCTTCTTCGGCGGCAAACCATTGGAGATCCATGTTTGAGAACAACTCGTTTTCTCCGATATATCGCCACTGGCACTCAGGGGTTTTGGTACGTTCGGCAATCATCGCGCCCCCCCCCGAAGATCCATGAGCAATCCCTCCATAATCGAAAAGGCATTTTCGAATACTGCGGCAAAGCTGTTCATCAACAGGGGAATTACAAAAATCAGCATCGAAAACGCAACAATAATGGCCAAGGGAAATCCGAGCATGAGCAGGTTCATCTGTGGAGCTGCCTTGGCCAGCAATCCCATGGTAATGGAAACCAGAAAAAGCGTACCAAAAATGGGAAACGCCATGGCAATTGCCTGGCGAAACAGCAGGGAAAGACCCCCGGCGAACACGCCCATAAATACGCCCCTGGCCCTGACCAAATCCGCCGCATGAACGGCATTAAAGCTGTAAAGCACGCCGCTGAAAAAAAGTTTCTGGAACCCGTCTACAAGAAGAAAAACCAGCATGGCGACAAGATTAAAAAACTGCCCCATAAGCGGCACTTCTTGCTGCGCAAGAGGATCGAATACCACTGAAGCGCCGAACCCCATTTGAGTCGAAAAGAACTCGCCTGCCGTTTGAAAAACAGCGGTAATCATTTGAAGAAAAAAACCCTGAATAATGCCGATAAACGCCTCGCCTACCAAAAGAAACACATAGCCAAGACCGAACTCGACCAGGGCTGCGTCGGCCACCGGAAGACCCAAGCCGTCCACACCCCGCAAATCAACGGAAAGATTGGTAATGTCAGCGGCATTCACGTTGGGGAGCATAAGTATGGAAACCGTCAAGGCGAACCCCACCCTCACCGACTTGGGCAAACTACTGGATGAAAACAGGGGAGCCACGGAAAACATGGCAAAAATTCGGGCGAATATGAGAAAAAAGACCGTTGCTTGTTCACTCAAATCACCCCAGAACACTTTATACTCCCATGACCGAAATTCTCTCGAAGAGAGCGATTGTAAAATTTGCCAGGGATGCAAGCATCCAGGGCCCCAAAAACATCAGGGTAATGAGAATGGCTGCAATTTTCGGAACAAAGGTAAGGGTTTGTTCCTGTATCGATGTGGTCGCCTGGAAAATGGAAATAACAAGTCCTACGACCAATCCCACCAGCAACAAAGGAGCAGCGAGCATGAGTATTTGCGCTATCGCGCTTCTGAGTATATTAACCGCCATGCCTAAATCCATTGCAGAACCTCCTAGTTAAATCCCGCCACCAGCTGCTGGGTCAGCAGCCCCCAGCCGTCGATGAGAACAAACAAAATCAATTTAAATGGCAAGGAAATCATTACCGGCGGCAGCATGATCATGCCCATGGACATAAGGGTAGAGGCCACAACCATGTCGATAATGATAAACGGCACGAACAGCAATATGCCGATCATAAACGCCACCTTGAGTTCATTGAGAATAAACGCCGGAATCAACACATGAGTGGGTACCTCCGCCAGTGTCTGGGGACGGGGCAAACCGCTAAGACGCATGAAAAGCCGGATATTATCCGGACTTCCCTGCATTTGATTGTACATAAATACGCGCATTTCTCCCTCAAAAACGAAATATGCCTCTTGCATGCCTATTTCTCCTTCCGACAAGGGGACAAACGCATCCTCATATATAACCTGGAAGGTGGGCCACATAATAAAAAGAGTCAGAAACAGGGCTATGCCCATGATGATCTGAGTGGGAGGGACCTGCTGCAAACTCAAGGCGCGTTTTACAAAATCGAACACGATGGCAAGGCGCAGGAAGCTGGTCATCATGATAAAAAGGGAAGGCGCAAGGGACAGCACCGCAAGCAACAGCAATAATTGCAGGGAAAGAGCCATTTCCTGCCCCGACTCAGGTTCCCGAATGCTTAAATCCACAAAGGGAAAAATGAGTTCCTGACCGCCCTGCAGGTCCTGAACAAGATTGTTTGAACGCGCCGGAGACTGCGCCCGGGGAATTTGATCTTGAGCGGCAAGGGGCATAGCTGCCAAAAACATCGCCAAAAACATTACCCGAGGTATAACCCCAAGCATTAAAAAGCGGGGGGCATACAGGTATTGAGCTCTGCTGCCACATATGCTTCTTCCCACTATTCCCTGGAGACTCATAGCTTCTTTAACCTCTGGCGCTGTCTGCGCACGAAATCGAAGCCAATTGCTCCATTAGCCGGTTCCGCCTCTCCACTTTTGTTCGCCGATTCTCCTTTTCCGCCGAAACCGTTGGAAAAAACCGACCCCAACAGCTGAGAAAAATTCCTGTTTTGCAATTGACTTCGGGAAGCATGAAGCCTCAATTCGTCTATACTGGGCTTGTCCTGAATTTCGCTAATGAGGTTTACGCCCGAGTCCCCGGATCCCAGCAGGTACACCTTGCCCGCAACGTCTATGACGTGGAGATATTTTCCCCCTGATAGCGTTTGGCTGCTGAGTACGTTGATAAAATTGCCATCTTCTTCCCTTGCGGTCTTGCTCCGGCGAAGAAGCCAGTACAACCCGTAAATGACGGCAACTACCAACGCAAGTACCAGCACCATGCGGAGAAGATCCCATATGCCGAACACCTGAATTTCCGGGGCCACCGATTCCCCGGGGGCGGTTTCAGCTTGAGAGTCGCCGTATTTAAATGTGAGTTGAGATTCGTCGATGCGCCCTTCCGAACGGTTATCGCCGGTGGCTCCACCACTATCTTGATTGGACGCCGTCTGCTCGCCTGCCGGTGCTTGCACGCCGGTAGACCTGTCGATCACTGAATTTCCCCCACCGGACTCGTCCGATTGAGCAAAAACAGCGAGTGACAAAGTCGCGAGCAGCAGCGCAATTAATATTGCGCGTTTCAGTTTTCCCCTCCCAAAGAAACTGAAATACGTCGACGGCGGCGAATTACAATCCGCGCCGGGACGTACTGCCGTTTTCTTACCAGTATTTTACGATATTGTGTTCATTCTTTCCATAGGTGAAACGATTTCCGTTACGCGAACACCAAAATTTTCGTCAATAACCACAACTTCTCCCTTGGCAATGAGTTTGTGGTTAACCAGAATATCCACAGGTTCACCGGCGAGCTTATCCAATTCGATAATGGTGCCTTCACCCATTCCCAATATATCCTTGATAAGCTTTCTGGTGCGCCCAAGCTCAACGGTCATCTCCATATAGACGTCCATGAGAAGGCCTATATTTCCCTGCTCGGCCCCCGGCACACCCGGCCCTCCGAAACTTGGAAACTGGACACCTTGCACCGCAGGTTCGCCCATCATCCCACCCATTTGTGGCTGCTGGCCGCCCATCATTCCGCCCATTTGAGGCTGCTGGCCACCCATCATTCCGCCCATTTGGGGTTGTTGGCCACCCATCATTCCACCCAAATCCATGCCGCCCGATTGGGCCTGACCTCCGCCCACCGGCGCTCCGGCGGGAATGATGGAGGCAATCGCCGATACCGCAAAATACTCGACAATGGTACCCAGCTCCTGACCGTCAATACTCAACGGATACGAGAGCCGGGCGAATTTACCGCTGAGTACCACTTCGGATTTGGAGCCGCTTTTTCCCACGGGAACCTGGGTCATTACCGATATGCCGCTGGCGTCGGAAAGAGCAGTAATCAGAGGTCCGTTTATATTCTGAAAGGCTTCCTGCAATGCATTCAACGAAGCGTCGTCCAGTTCCACCCCGTCCATGCCCTGCATGGGACCCACAATTTGAAGGGCGACATCCTGATCCAGAATAAATCCGTGATCGCCACTGACTCCGTCGCTGAGATCCATAGTTACGGTAACAACGTCATCGCCCAAACTGGTGGCAACCATTTCGCCGTTTACCTTATCAATTTGAGGAACTCCAAGGGTCACGGATTTGGTGAGCAGCATTGCCAGATTTGAACCCATGGTTTCGACAACGCCGTTTACCGTATTTCCGAACTCACTGAGTTGCTGGTCGGATAAACCCTCCGGACTCGCGGAAGCGGGTTCATCAAAATCCATTCCTCCGGCACCCTGCAAGAGAGCATCAACTTCGTCTTGGGAGAGTGATCCATCACTCATAACAACTCCTCGATATAGACCCGCAGCCGTCGGGAGGAAACCGCAATTTCCACTTATAATTCCTCGACTTCCGCGGCCAATTCTTCAAATTCTTCGTGCTCGATATCCTCCAGCTTCTTCACAATCTGGACCGCCAGTTTTTTGCCATTTTTCCCCGGTTTACAGAGAAATTTGGTGCGGTTGCCCACGTTGAGAGCCATAGGATCGCTTATTCTTACATTCGGCAAACGAACCACGTCACCTGAGCGCAAAGACAAAACATCCCGCACCGTAAGCTGCATGGTACCTATTTCGGCAACCACATTCACCTCAATGGCCGACAAACGCTTTCGAAGGATTTGCAAATTCTCGGTGGTAGTTCCGTGGCGCACGGAGGAATACCAGTACTGGGCGGAAAGCTTTGATATTATCGGTTCTATTGTCAAATAGGGTATGCAAAAATTCATCATTCCCTCTACCTCGCAGACCTTGGTTTCAAGGGTAACGAGCACCACCATTTCGGTGGGAGGAACTATTTGAGCAAACTGTGGATTCGTTTCTATCTGGCCGAGTCTCGGCCTCAAGTCAATTACCTGGCTCCAGGCCTCGCGCATATTTCCCAGTATCCGCACGATAATGCCTTCCATTACCGTGGTTTCGATATCGGTCAAATCCCTGGTTACCTTTGTTCCCTCGCCCTGACCGCCGAAAAGACGGTCGATAATGGAAAACGTAATTGCCGGATCGATTTCCAGTATTGCCGAACCCTTCAGGGGATCCATGTTGATAACCGCCAAAGTCGTGGGATTGGGAATGGAACGAACAAATTCCTCATAGGTGAGCTGATCGACGCTGGCCACATGAACCTGAACCAGCGAGCGAAGGTTCGCGGAAAGCGAAGTTGTGGTGAGTCGGGCGAAGGTTTCGTGCATTATGGACACGGTGCGGATTTGTTCCTTGGAAAACTTGTCCGGGCGCTTGAAATCGTAAATCTTGATTTTACGGGTATCCTGCTGCGTCGTCCCGGTATCTTCGGCCGCATCAATATCCCCGGAAGAAATCGCAGTCAATAACTGGTCAATTTCATCCTGGGACAGTACTTCAGTCATCTGTTCACCCCTGGCATCGACGTATAAATGTATCGATGCTGTTCACCCTGAATTTTCTCACAGCTCCGTGATAATTGCAAGCCTGGTACATACCGCAAAATCCAACCGCGGTACTTCCCCCTGAAGTATAACACGCTTTTACCTCCAGGTCTGGCTCCGGTACCGCTTAGAAAGTAAGGATTTGATACTGGGTGAATGCTATGCGCTGCACCCCCGGGGTTATTTTTCGAATTTCGGCTAAAAGTTTGTTCCGAATTTCTTCCCGATTATTAATATTGATCAAGTATTCTGCCGATCTGGACGCGAACCAGGTATTGAACATGTCCGTAAGGGGAATTGTCTGTTTGATAAGCCTGTTGTTTAGTGATTCGTCGCCAACTGCGTAACCGATATTTACCTGTACAACAAAGGTTCGGGATACCTGGTCGTTGGTAACGCCGCGCAGCTCGGGAATTTCCTGGTACCAGTCATATTCGGGAGGGGGTCCTTCATAGGCTTCCGAGCGGGGAACCCTGGCCTGCCCCGGCTGGTTGGCTCCCATAATGTTCAAGGTAACCACTACCACCGTGACAATAAAAATAATGGCCCCGACAATTATTGATACCCATTTGAGAATCTGGATAACAATAGCGGGCAAGAAGCCGACTTTTTGGCCGCCGCCTCCACCGCCGCTGTCTGTTGCAACGACGTCGTCAGCACCATCTAAAAAATCATCACCCATAGTCTACTCCTGGGCGCATACAGCTCCTCGCAGAGGGAGAAGAGCGCCTTGTTTAAACATATCGGAAATCTATTGAATTGTTTAACAGTTTTCGCGTTTTCCCGCTGTCCACGCGATTTATCTGATCCGGAGCGCAGCTGTCACAGCCAGGTAAAATGACCCGCAGTCGCATGTGTCAAAGATTTCCTTCGGAAAGAATGATGAGGTCCACCCTCCGATTGTAGGCACGGCCTTCGGGAGTACTGTTCTCCACCAGGGGCCTGTATCCTCCGAAACTCAGAACCTGAAACTGCGATTCATCGGCTCCGAAGGTGGAAAGCGTAGTCAGGGTGTTCAGTGCCCTTGCCGCCCCCAAATGCCAATTGCTTTCCCATTGCCCGTCGGGGGCCGTGAGGCTGGAATCCGTATGGCCTTCGACTCTGAAATAGCGGTCTTCCAGGTAATCCGCCGAGAGCAAACTGGAAAGTTTGATCAAGGTTTCCCGGGTGTCCTCAAGCCTGATGTCGGCGCTGGCCACGTCAAAAAAATTATCCGCCGCCAGGGATATAACCAGTCCGCGTTCGTCCTCGTTCACCCTCACCTGATTGCTGCGAATTTCGGGGGCGAACAGACTGACCGCCGCCCGCCTGGCCTTGGCCAGTGCCCTTCCGGCCTGAAGAGACGGCAGGGTCTCTATGGTATTGCCCAGCTCGACCAGACTTCCTTCCTGAAGGGTATTGCCTCCGTCAAAGTTTCCCAATCCCTGGAAAGCCGCCAAAATGAGCTTGAATTCGTAACCGTCGATGGTGGCGGTGGTAAACATAAGTACAAAAAACGCCAGGAGCAAAGTAACCATGTCCCCATATGTGAGCAGGTACGCGGGAACGCCGTCCTGGCATTTTTTACATTTTTTCTCTTTCGGCATGCTTCCTCCCTGGCTTTTGGGGGTTCCGGCGGTTCGGACTCCGGGTTCTATTGATTGGATTCAGCCCGAATGGGTTCCCTGGCCGGAGGAGGTAAAAAGCTCAGAAGTTTTTCGAGAAGAATTCGGGGGTTATCCCCGGACTGTATCGACAGAATACCTTCTATAACAATTTCCTTTGAACGGGTTTCGCATTTATCCCTGTCCATAAGTTTCTGCTTGAAAGGGAGCATAAAAACGTTGGCGACCAGGGATCCGTACAGCGTTGTAATCAGGGCAGTTGCCATACCGGTGGCAATTCCCGATTGGTCGTCCAGATTCGCAAGCATGGCAATGAGGCCGATGAGCGTACCTATCATCCCGAAAGCAGGAGCAAGGAAGCCCCAAAATCCAAACAGGTCTATTCCGTCCTCGTGCCGGGCATTTATTTGATTGAGTTCAGTATAGAGAATATTTTTGATTATTTCGGGATCGGTACCGTCGACTACCAGCTGAATTCCCTTGCGCATGAATTCGTTTTCCACCTCATCCAGATTGTCTTCCAACGCGAGAAGACCTTCCCGGCGGGCTCGCTCGGCGAACGCTACGAGATCGGTTATGAGTTTCCCTTCCCTGAGATCGGGAACATTCATAAGAATTGATATGTATTTTCCGATTGACAAAATCCGGCTCATGGGAGCCGATATGAATACCCCTCCGGCGGATCCTCCAATTACAATGAGTATTGATGGAATATCGACATAATAACCGAATCCTACTCCGCCGATGGCAATACCGAAGATAACCATTCCGACGGCAGCGAGGACTCCGATCAGGGTACCTAAATCCATGGGAAATTACTCCTCATTCTTGAAACCGCCTATTCTGGAGCGGTATTCAATAACCCGCTCCAACAAAATCCCGTATTCTTCTTTTACCACAAGACGCTTCCCCGAAAGCATGGTCAGGGTGGAATCGGGGTTGCATTCAACCGATTCAATTTGATGGGGGTTTACGTAGTAGGTCTTCCCATCCAGTCTTGTCACTTCAATCATATAGCCTGCCATCGCCTGCGGTTCCAAACCCGGTTGTTCCGCAGGCGCTTCGCGTAACCGGCACAATTACGGCTCCAAACCACCGGTTACAATTTTAATCCATATTAGCGCTTAAGAGTAAGGAGTTCCTGCAGCATCTGATCCGATGTAGTTATCGTGCGGCTATTCGCCTGAAATCCACGCTGCGTCACAATCATATCCGTAAACTGTTCGGCCAAATCCACATTGGACATTTCCAGCGCCCCCGCTATTATTTTGCCTTTACCGGAGGTTCCCACCGATCCAATGTCAGCGTCTCCCGAGTTGATGCTCACCATATAGTTGTTTTCCCCCGCTTTTTCAAGCCCTCCCGGATTCACAAATGTCGCCAATGCCAACTGCCCGATGGACCGATTGGTTCCGTTGTCGTAAATGCCGGTGATGGTTCCGCTCTGATCGATGCGAAAATCCTGAAGATAGCCCATGGTATAGCCATCCTGGCGAAAAATTTTATTGGAACTGGGCGCACCGAACTGGGTTGTGGAATTTTCTCCACTCCCCACCTCTCCCAGATCCACGGTAAAGGTCTGGGTAATGAGATCTCCCGGCTCTCCGGCTCCCACAAATGCGGGATCGATATCCTGGAGATCAACGGGAATCTCCGTGTCGGGCACGGGAAAACTGATTTCCACGTTGAGCTCGCCTGCATCGTCCAATCCGCCACCTGCACTGGTCACGCTTTGCGAAAACCCGAAATTATCAAAGGTCAGTTGGTAGGTATTGTCTCCTGCGGGGTTGGGCGTTCCCCCCACCGAAATATCCGGAATGATGAGATTGCCCAAAGGATCGATGAGCTGAACCCCGGCGTTCCACTGGTTTGTGGCGCCTGCGACCTTGGTGTAGCTCACTTCAAGAGTGAATTTTCTGCCGTAGGGGTCAAAAATTTCCTTGCTTGTATTCCAGGTTCCCTCAAGCACTTCTGTATCGCCTGCACCAGCTACAATTTCCGGAGTGTTTTTGTCCAGGTTTGAAGCCAGTTCGACCAAAGTCGTGGCCCTTGCAGGATCTTTTCCGCCTATGGGAACCCGCAAATCGCCGACTTCCGAAGAACTATCGATAAAGGTTACCCCATTAATGGTTTCGGCGGTCCAGCCCTGTACCCTCATACCGTTTGCCGGATTGACCAAATAGCCATCTGCATCCAGGGAAAAAGCTCCTGCGCGGCTATAAACATCCTGTTCGCCGGAGCGCAGCATAAAGAATCCCTCTCCCTGTACGGCTACATCGGTTTTTACCCCGGTGGTTTGCAGTGAACCTTGGGTGTGTATGGTGTCTATAGACGCTACATTTACCCCGAGTCCCACTTGCTGGGGATTCACCCCTCCGACTGTGTCGTTGGGACGAGCGGCTCCACGTTGGCTTTGGGAAATCAAATCCTGAAAATTCACCCTGCCCTTTTTAAACCCGGTGGTATTGACATTTGATATGTTGTTTCCAATGACATCCATTCTAATCTGGTGATTCTGCAATCCAGAAACACCTGCGTACAGTGATCTCATCATGGGGCTGCCTCCTTATTCCCGCACCCGTACCGCACCGGTGGGTGCCGCAGCTGCGGTATATTCGCGGATTCTCGAAACGTCGGAAACGTCGTAGTAGGTTCCGTCCACCAAAACTTGCGGATAATCCCCGCGAGTCACTTCCTCCACAAAGCCGGAAATTATATTTTCGCCGACCACCACTTCGACTTGTTTTCCAAGCATGGACGTGGCCTGCCCTGAGGACAGCATATTCGCCAGGCTTTGAAATCCCGCGCTCATATTCGTCATTTGCTCCAGGCTTGAAAATTGAGCCATTTGAGCTATAAACTCCTTATCCTGCATGGGACTGGTGGGATCCTGATGCTGAAGCTGCGCTATAAGCAGCTTGAGGTAATCGTCTTTATCCATGGTTTGCTTTATGTGCCGGCCATTTATTTGCAATTCCCGATTGCTGTTGCGCACCGCTTCCTGAACCCTGAGCTGTTCGCCGGCATCCAGTAAATTATCAAATTCCGACTGAACCCCATCGGCAAATCCGGCAAAATCCACGGTGCTGCGGTCGACACCTTCGAGAAAGCGCAGCGATGTGTTTATTTGAGCATCAGAAGTAATGCCATCCATGTAAATCTCCTGTAGCGCCTGGGCGCCGAGCGATTCAGGCTAAAATATCCACCGAATCGTATTCTTTTATATACGTCCTTGCCCGTGCAATTTGACTTTCAAAAACGGCAGCGGAGCTGTGGTTCGACCCGGCGCTGTCGGTTGTCGCCAATCCTGGTTGGGTTTCACCCCCCCCGGATCCATCGTCCAAAGCAACATCCAGATGCAAGTCTTCAAAACCCTGCTCAACAAACGCCTCTTTCAGATCCTGAAGCACATCCCTAAACGCTTCTTCGACAATCTTATTTTCGACAAAAATCCTTCCGGCTATACTTTTATCTTGCAAATTCATTTTGATGCGGACTTTTCCCAGTTTCTCGGGTTTGAGAACGAGACTTATTTCACCCGAATTTCCCCCCCGGAACATAAAACGAGCCTGGCGCACGATATCGCCGCTGAGCTGCTGGCGAAATTGCGACCGGAAGTTTTCCAAAAATTCCCTGGGACTCAGGGTTTGCCGCGCCGCCTGACCCTGAGATACCTCGCTGCCCTGGCCCTGGTTCGGAACAAAATCCAGACGCAGCTCGAAGCTCCTGGTCATTTCCGGAGAAGCGCTATCAGTATTCGAGCGGAACATCATATTGGAAAATGTTCCGTGATCCCGGGTATTTCCCTCATCGCCTCCCGAACGCCCATCCGAACTCCCGTCCGAAAGACCAGAGCTTTCGGCCTGCTGAAAACTCAGACCGCCGGCCTCTTGGGAAACTTCCGAAGGTTCCACACTGTCCCGTGACGGCTGATTCTGCCGGGCACCCCGGGAAAGCGCGCGGGCTTCGTTCCGCCCGCCGGATTCACCGCCCCGTTGAATACCGGGTCGGGAATTCTTTTCAGTTTGCTTCTCCTGTCGCCCGGCATCTTCTTCGGCTCCCCCTGCCTGCAGCTGGTCTCCGGCATGGTCGACGAACTTTTTGACATCCGTTGCCCCCTGCCCCGCCTTGGGG
>JACSEG010000162.1_pt1 | contig 12639 bp, 2 predicted proteins | sample 8225521 | NCBI WGS metagenome assembly JACSEG01 (sample SAMN15705060, study PRJNA637333) | viral metagenome | isolation source: viral RNA from sea star tissue | host: Pisaster ochraceus | place: USA:Santa Cruz | collected 2018
CCCATACTTGTTAAACATTTTCGCAAAAATGCCTTCTTTCCAAAAAATGCAATGTAAGCCTTATAATTTTTCTTGTCAAAAATGCCTTGTAAATTTCCTCAAAAAAGAGCAAGGGTAAGCCTTATAAATTTCTTCAAAAAAGAGCAAGGGGTAAGCCTTGTAAATTAGCCTTAGAAATAAATGAAGTAATCAGAGAGCTTGATTTTCCCGCCAAGCCAGTGCCCTTTATTGAAGCTACTTCCTGCGCAGTACAACCGTCTTACTCGTTGCGCAGGTCAGTACAGTACACGTTGTCATAGCAACCAGTCACCAGAAGATTGTAAAAATACAATAGTGAGGAGGAAAATAAAAGCTGTTACCTACATAATTATTAAATACAGGAAGTTTAGAACACTATATATATTAAATGATAATAAAATAATAACTTTGATGTCGGTTGGAATTCAGACCCCCCCATTGTACAAAAAACCCAAAACCCTAACAACCCTAAAAACAAAAACCAATGGTTAATATTACAAAAGCTCATCTTGATTTTTAAAAAAGCTGGTTAACGATAAATTAACACATCATTGCATATAAATTGGTTCTTAAATATCGATGACATATATTGCAAAAAGTGAATTATTATCCATTAAGGTAATTATTACAACTGGTTTCTCACTAATTGGGAAGTGAAAGATAAATGCGCTGAGATCTGTTTCCTTCTTCTTTTTGTTTGTTTAGTAATCCTACGAGCATGTCATAAGGCATGGGTAATCATTCTTAGATTTACATGGTGGGATTTTGCGTTCTGACCAAAGCTTTTATTTTCAAATGTGTTACTAAAGTTTAAAGCACCATCAAAAGATAATTAAATGAGTTGCGTATGGTCAGAGATTTGGGTTCAACAAATCTAACCCATTTCAGGCGGCTTGGTTGATCGAGCACATGGGTTCACTTCTCGTGACGCCTCTGGACTAAGTCCCAAGGACGACGTCGTCGTCGTCGCGCTACAGCGACCAAACGCTGACCATACACAGCTGTTAAATAAAAACTATAAAGCATGTTTGGGAGGTCATTATATATGGTCCCATCTACATAGCCACCTAAATTGTATACAATCATTAAAAACTAATTTTAAGTGTACAATCAAAAACCCAGGACAGCTTTATTCTCATAATTATTAGTAGTTTTTTTTTTTCAATATAAAGATAATGTTAGGTACACTATGTTTAATTTTAAAAAAACAAAAAAATACACTTAAATTATAAGCTTAATAATATAGTTTCAAGCATTCCACCACGAATAACAAGTTGAATAGTTGTTAGAATGTGCAGTGATTCAATAAGAGACTCTAATGTGCACTCTTGTGTGGTTTGTACATTTGGTCCAAAATGCAGGGATCTTTCTACTGCAAAGAAATTACTAGTTGGTATCTATTGGGTTAAGATGGGTGAGCAGGTGGGGGGGGGGGCTGCCTGGAGATGAGCTGCTTGTTTCAATTGTCATCACCCATGCTTTAAATCACAAGGCTAAAAATAAGCCTTTCTAAAAGTGAGCCTTACAAGTCCCAAGATCCAACCCCCCCCCCTAATATATTATTACAACCCTGACACCAGGCATTTTGCGTGCATTTATACAGCGGCAAATCAAGTTATATTAACTTGGTAGAAGCATTTGTATCAAAAAAACCTCATCACAGCTTTTCCAATAAAGCTACACGGTTAGGGATTTAGCAACTTTGGAGCATGTACAAAATGGTATCGGTGATCTTACAACACAAGCATCCCTCGGACACGCACACGCTCTGAAACTGCAGTTGTTCCTCCCAAAGGCACTCATAAAACTTGCACAAATACATATTTTTTTTGTTTAATGATTAATTTATACGATAAATGCACGCTAGCTAAAGACTACGCTTGTGACATGTCAGACGGAACTCTGTTCCTCTAGTGATTTTGTTTGCATAACTTTTGTGAATCCGCTACTAAAATGGTCGTTAAATACGTGCAGCCTATCAGTTAAAAAGTGCATCGTTTTACCACTACTCATTTTATGTACAAAAGGGAACTTTAAATAAGTGAGAGCAATCCAACCCTGCCCCCGTGGACGTCCTCGACGTTCCTTGGTGACAAGAAGTGATTTGCTGCAGCTTTCCCATATGGGGGGGGGATATTAAAATATACATTTACGGGTAACAATACACTATGCAGCCACATATATGTAAAACCACAGTGAGAAATTGTCTTGATAAACACACACACAACCAGAATGCTTATAAATAAAGTTAAATGGGTGACTTGCTTGACTCGGCGGGTTAAACATTACATGCAGGCTGTATAGTGCACTGTTTGGCTCCGTCTCCAGTGGAAGAGAAAGAAATGTTAACACACAAAGTTTTTGAAACGACGAAAAAAACAACAACAACAACCATCAACAATAACAAATACTATTACAGTTTTGTATTTAAAATGGCAGCGGAAGACATTTGATTTGTGGCATAGGTAAAACAAAAAACTAATGTCAAATGAATTTTCATCTAAAAAACATTAATTAAACCTACCTATAAAAAAACACTGAGCAAACCAGCAAAATACAAAAATAGAGCAAAGCAACCAGTCAAAACACCGTGTGTGCATTATATATGTAACAATATACCTACAGCTGATTATTCTAAACCACACAAACAAAGTTTAGGAAAAAAACCCATAATTTTTATATCAAATTCTTTTAAAACAAAAAAATTCTGCAGAGCACCAAGTGAAATATTCTGAATGTCGACCTCAACAGTATTGAGGGTGTTTTCTTCTGAAAACCCTTAAAAATACAAATACGCAAAAAAAAATCGGCTCACAAACGTAAAAACTTCTTACACATATATAAATTATTTAACAGCGAGTGAACCACGACAGCCTTACGTAAAAATTGACAGACAGAAATAAAAAACATATAATGTGCGACAGCAATGTGTCGTTGCTTATCCATGTATTAGAAAACACAAGTCAGGCACATCACACTTCTGTGTTGTCGCCGTAGCCAGATGATACCACCTTGGTACTCCCGTTGGCAACGACAGTGACAGGGCCTCCATCAGAGCGTTTACGGCGGACAAGGACCACTACTACTATAGCAACTAGAAGCACGGCAAGCACAGCAGCAATCGCTGCGACGGGTACCACCATGGAACTGTTGCCCTCGGGATTCTTACCCTTGTTGGCATTGCTGCCGAGGTTGATGTCGTCCACATCGTTGGAAGAGGCAGGGTTCGTGTTGAGGGCCAGCCACTTGATGTTGGTTCCCTTGTCGGTACCGATGTCATCGAGAATGGATACGTCATCGGTGATGGACCCGATGGCCTGGCGACGCTGTCTGCCGGCAGCCGAGGCTACGCTGTGGTGTTCCACGCTGCGTTTTCCAATGTTGTTATTGTCCTGAGACTTGACGGTGAAGATGGAGTGTACGTACCACTGACGGCCGGTTGCCACCTGGAAGAGTGGGTCACTGCTGAGTCTGAAGCCATCGGCACCAGACTGCCTTACCAGGTCCAATGCATTTGGATCATCAATAGCCAGGGCAGCGTTGAAGGGTACTCCGTTAAATCGTGGTGTGATTGTGTCTGGTGCCCCACGGTCCAAAACCTTGAAAGCGTAGAGAAGGTTGGGGGAGTCGGCCACGCAGCCGTACTCTCCATTGCTGGGGTTGTACTTGGGGATGTATCCGTCGCGTCCAGTGCACAGGAACACCTTCTCCACGTTGAGGTTGAATCCGCTGCCGAGGTTCTGGACAGGGTCCACGTGGATGCGACCGTAAACGGTGTCGCCTGGAGAGAAAGCAGTGTCGGTTCCCTCTCCGAAGCCCATGGATCCATCAGACAGCCACAGCATCTCCTTGCCCAGCAGCATGAACTGCGTGTTCAGACTGAACTCGGCCGGGACGGGGTCGCTGACCTGCTGGAAGCGCAGGGGCAGTTCAAAGTTGATGATGTCCCGTGGGTTACAGACAACAGGGAGGCTGTACTCCTGGGTTGGGCTGGTGGTACATGGGATCAGACGGATGGTGTACGAGCCACTGTAGTCGGATACAGCAACATCGGAGACAAACTGCCAGAGCTGTTCTGGTTGAGCGAAGGTCGGCTCTGATCGGACCAGGTTGAGGGAGAAAGTCAGGTCTGGACGATCATTGGAGATGACGGATGAGGTGGCATCGATAGATGGGTGGTCCAGCACAAACAGTCCTCTGAAGAGTGCGTCGGTACGGAAGTTGACGACCAGTCTACCGTTCTCGTTAATCCTCATGCTAGTTGGGAACAGGGCACCTTGTACATTGGTGTCTGAGACGTCCTGAGCACCCACGCCGTTCTGCCAGAGGATGGAGGTATCGTAGACGAAGGTCAGTTGGAGGTTGGACATCTGGTCAAAATGCTGCCATCCACCGACGCTAGCAGGAGAGTGGAAGACGTTAGATACGTAGAGGGGTACACGCAGGGTGACGTAAGACTGGATCAAGTCAAGCACCTGTCCGTCGGTTCCGACCTGTCCGCCACACTCATCCAGAAGCTCGGACATATCGTAGTACGTGGTGAACTCCCACAGGCAAGCCTCGAGGTCCAAGTTACGGTAGAAGCGGAGGGAGCTGGCGCCACGCATCTCGGAGCTGAACTGGTACGGCTGGGATTCGCCGATCACGTTGGCGTTCTTGGTCTCGCTGGTGATGAAGCCGTACTCGGTGGGGATCTCGTTGAAGTCCAGGAGGTTGGAGCAGCGGTGGGTGCCCACACGGTATCCGTCCTTGCTCAGGGCAAGCTCGAAGTTGGAGAGCTCACGAGTTGAGATTACTGGGAGCATACCATCGACATGGGGCATGGTGACAGTCAGCTTCAGCTTGTTGGGGTGTTCCTGGTCTCCTGGTCCGGTGTATCGCAGTTTGGCAGCGTAGGGCTCGGCTCCGATGGCGTCAGTCTGACGAGGCAAGCAGATGCCCTCTTCGGTGCTGATTGTGGTCGGCAAGCTGTAGTGCTGACGGCCTGGATCGCCGAGGTTGCTGACGGCACGAGCGACACACTGCACACGGGAACCCGGGCCGAAGTAGACGCTGTCAAGGGTGATCATGTCGGTGGAGGTGAAGAAGGTATTGCTCTCTACACTCCTGAGTGGGTAGGTGACACCACGGTCAGTCGTTGGGGCAGACACCAACCAGCGGAACTCGGTCATGGTATCGTTAACGCCCTCGTTGGTACAGATGGAGCCAGTTGTGGCATACTCGGGGTGTTTGGGGTTGCAGGGTGTGACGCAGACGACTGGATAACCACGCGGTGGCAATTCGCGAGCAACCTCGACGTTATCGTAGTCCAAGAGGGACACGACGATGGGTGTGGATGGGAAGGTCACACCAGAGAGCTGACCCTCTTGCTCAATGTACACAATGGCCTTGTTCATCTGGATCTCAGCAATCATCATCTCATCCATGGTCAAGTGGACGGTAAAGGCTTCTCTCATCTCGTTCCTGTCACCATCTGCGAGGACATCGATGTCTACAAACAGCTCGCTGACGTTGAACCCAAATTCAAGTTGTTGAGAGAGAGGGTTGTAGTCTACACCACTCTTGGCCGAACCGTCCTTGGTGAAGACACGGACGACGGAGGTCTGCGAGAGATCTCCCATACGGATGACCTCGATGCGTACAGTGCTGACGTCATCTTCAGACAGTGGCTCGTTGACGTTGAATCTTGTTGTGGGGAACTTAATGACAGATCTGTCTCCGACATCGTGGACGGTGATGGTGGTTTCGTTCTGCTCTCCGATCATAGCCAGGAGTCCGGAGTCAGTGCGAGCGTTGCCGAGGACGAGACGGAATTGCTCATCAACTTCAAACTCGTTGTCGTTCATCAGGAGGACGGAGCACTCCTTCTGTCTCTCACCTGGCAAGAAGGTAATGATGGATGCTTCGATGTTTGGTCTCTCGTCAAAGTCCATCATGACCTGAGCGGATCCCTGTCTGGTGTAGCAACGGACGGTGCTTGTGATGGACAGATCGCCGCTACGGATGATGGTTGTGGTTATGGTGCCGTCGTTCTCGTTCACTTCGTATGTCAGGTCACGGAACTGAACCTTGGGCAAGTCAGAGATGGTGTCGTTGATGGTAACCACCGAGAGGGATGGGGCACCGAGCACAGCGTTCATGGGCATGCGGAGTACCAGCTCAAAGGTCTCTGGTCCCTCCAGAATAGGCTGGCCCAGATCGTCCATGATGTACACGCGCACGTTCTGCATCGTCACTCCGGGGGCAAAGTCGAGGTTGCGGCTGATACCGGCGTAGTCAATTCCAGCGACTGCAGATGGGGGAGTTGAAGCACGTGATCGCACAGTAACACTGGCCATCTTGGAGAGATCGGTGCCGGTACGCCATACTTGGATCTCCAGGTATCCGTCGCTCTCATCAATATGGTACTCGGGCTCACCGAAGTAGAAGGATGGCTCATCAGAAGCATCGGCGGCAATGACCACATCAATTTGCCCTGGTGTACCTACACGGCCTCCCATGGGCATGGTCAGCTTGACTTGGAAGTCCTCGGCGTCCTCATAGAGAGAGTCGTCGATGATGAGGATGCGGCAGTAGGCGAGGTCCTCGTCCTTGTCGAAACGCACAAAGTTATCTTGGTCCTCCTCAAGGCGGGAGATGTAATCGTTGAAGGAGTGGACGGGAGAGGGATCAGCACCGGTGGCCGTGCCTGGCATGGTGGAGCAGAGGACCATCATTTCCTCGGACAGGTCACCAGTTCGTCGGATTGGAATGAGAACCTCACCGATGTCCTCATTGATGATGTATGGAGTCACGGTATCGATGAACACTGTGGACTCATCTTCTCCATCCAGAATCTTAACAAGGGCGCGCTCAGGGTACTCCAAAGCTCCCATGACAGCGTCGTAGAGGATGACCTCAAATACCTCAGACTGTTCGTACAAGTCGTCGTTGATGATACGCACACGCCAGAAACCCATCTCCTGACCGGGGTTGAACTGGACCTGGGTGGCCGACTTGCCGCGGAAGTCTTCGGTGAGGACGGCGGTGCCATCTACTGCCTTGATACCAACAAACGACGTTTCTCCCAGGTATCCACGTCGGAGAAGTTTGATCTCCACAGACCTGTCGGTCTCGTTCACCTCGTAGTATTCACGATCCAATGAGATCCAAGACCAGTTGAGACGGAAAGGCTGATTGGCCAATACATTACCACCTGGATCCTGAACGTTGACGAAGAAGATGTCGCTGGTGGCGTTGGTGTTGGGGTAGACCACGTACTGAATGCGCATGTTGTCAACGTCATCTTGAGTAAAGTTGGAGATGCTGATATTGCCGAGACCAAGATTCATGATGTAGCCATATCTGGGATAGGTTGAGATGGTGTAGATCAGGCCGCCATCGTCGCTGTCTCTATCCTCGGCACGGATGAACTTGTTGGTGATGAGGAAGCCAAGGTGACCAGAGCCCAGAGTGTTCAGCGTCGGTGCCCCTCGGTTGACTACGATCTGCGGCATGCCGTTGTCCACAGGAAGAATCTTGATTTTCATCTTCTGCGGTGTGCGTGTGAACTCATCGAGGTTGGGGGAGACGGCAAAGTCAGTGTGGGTGCCATCGGTGACGATGAAGGAGAAGCTATCGGAGTCAGACTCGGTGCCATCATGCTGGTAGCTGATGCGATTCTCATTTAGGTCATCCATGGTGAACATTGTGACAATTTCACTGTTGTCACGAAGGAGATTGCCGTGGACGGGCAACTGGGTGATAGTGAACTTCAACTTGAGCGGATCCCTGGTGTCAGTGTCATCAATGCGGAGCTCAAATGGTGTGATCAGTTTGTTGTCTCCTTCCTTCATTGTCAGCTTGGTGAAGGTGACAACTGGTTTCTTGTTGTCCACCTCACTAAGGGAGATACGGAAAGTGCGTACCACCGTGTTGAAACCATCAGCCACCTCAAACTGGAAGCTGTCCATTTTCATCTCATCGTCTTGGGTGTGGACATAGTAGATCTTGTTGCCAGCCAAGTCAAGTTGTGTGAAGGTGGTGATTGGCACACCAGGATTATCAGTGCTCTCAAGATGCCCTTTGATTGGTCCCTCTGCAATGGTGAAAACGAGGTCTTCATCTGGACTGTTTATGTCATTTGTGCTGAGGATGTCAGTGGTCAAGGTGACACGCCCGCCTTCTTGAAGTGTCACACCCGCATTGACAACATCGGGGTGGACATTGTCAACATAGTCAACATTGACGTAGAAGTAACGATCAATCAGAGGATTAGTGCCGTCTGTGACATCAAACTTGATGAGGTCTCTGCCACCCTCAGTTCCAGTGTGAACGTAACGGATACGCTGGTTGTCAATTTCCCACTGTGTGAAATTCATGCCAAGAGTGATGTTTTCCAAAACGGTGCCGTCGATCTTGTTCAATCTCTGCAGCAGTCCATTTCTGGGTTCCAAGCGGACAACGAAAGTAAGGTTAGAGTCTGGTGAATCAAGATCAGTGGCCTGCAAGATACGGTTGGTGATGATTCTGATATCGCTGATTTTAATATCAAGCCCATCATTGACGGAAAGTCGTGGAGTCTCGTCATCAGCTGGTAAGACAATGACGTTAACGACAGCACTAACTTCATGGACACCATCAGTCAGAGTAACAGTGAAAGAGTCTGAATTTGTTTCACTGCCATCATGCTTGTAGAAGATATCAACGCCACTGCGAAGTTGCTCCAAGGTGAAGTTCTTGACTGGAATAATGGTGTCTGCTCGGGATTGGATGAGATCTCCATTGACTGGCTTGACAATGATGTGAAAGTGCAGTTCATCATCAGGGATATCTTCGTCAACTCCATTCAACACCACTGGATCAATCTTGATCATGCCACCCTCCTCAACAACGATCTCCCTCACAAAGATCTGGGGTTCCTCATCATTGACTGGGTTAATCTCGATGGGGAAGAAGTAAGTATTTGCTACGTTGATGCCATCAGAGCAAGCGAAGGTGAACTGATCTTCTTGGGGCTCAAGGCCTTTGTGCATACTCTGGACGTAGTTGATGTGGTTGAGACGGAGATCTTTGACTGAAAAGGCACTGATAGCAATCCCAGCACGGGATTTCTCAGAGCCAGGGGAAGGAGAAATGTTCTCTATGTAGCCATTTGTTGTCTGAACAACGACAGTACAGACAATATCATCATCAACGGAATCAATGTCAGTTGCAGATAGATGGTTCAGAGTGATTGTAGCCTTTTCACCCTCATCAACATCAAAGAGATCACCGACAGTCACATTTGGAGCCAGGTTGTCAACGGGAAGAATAGTGACAAAGACCTCAATTTGTGTGATTACAGTGTTGTCTTTCACCCATTTATCAGACATGTCAGACAGGGTCAAGTTAAATGAGTCTTCACGTTTGGTAAGTCCAATCTCACCACCAGTGTGTCTGTATCTAATGTAGCCGTTAACAATGTCTTGTTGTGAGAAAGATGCAGTAGGGATTCCATTGTTTTCCAAAATACCATCTTGAGGGAAACGGTCAACGATGAAAGTAAGACGGAGATCTTCGGTGTCAGGATCTGATGCACTGAGAATGTTGTTAGTGATGAGGCTGCTCGACTGCTCAGGGACTTCAAGGAAGGAACCCAAGGTGCCAGGTGGGAGGTCAAGAGTAGGAGCTTCATCATCAACTGGATTGACATTAACTTGAATTACGACTGGTACTGTGTGGATGCCATCGGTCAACTCTAACTCTATTGTGTCCCCAAATTCCTCAGCTCCATTGTTGGTGTAAGTAACACCACCACGAGCGATGTCATCAAGAGTAAAGGTGTCACCTGGCTGCATTGGAACTCCATCGATCATAATGTTACCATAGTTTGGAATGACATTGATGTTAAAGATCAATTCAGAACTGTCTGTGTCTGTGTCATAAGCATCAAGCATGCTGAGATCAAAAACTATTTCACCTCCCTCTGAAACAGAGACACCAGTGTTGGTGACACTTGGTGGTTTGTTGTCTACTGGATTGAGGAAAATGTTAAAGTTCTGGCCAGAAACAAGGTTGCCATTCTCATCTTTAACAGAAAAGACAAATTGGACCAGGCGTGGGGTAATACCGAGCTCAATGCCTGGTGGCTTGTAGGCAATTTTCAGGTGGTTGATCTGGCTTTGGTAGAAGTTTGTAACCGCTGTGTCTGGATCCTCAACCAAAACAATTTGACCAGCTGGAAGGGGGTTATTGGGGTCCCGGTCTCTTGGTTGGTCGGTGATTGTGTAGTACAAGTTACGGTCTTCACTGTCTTGGTCAGTGTATCTTAGGTCACCTTTCTTAATGATAGTCACGGCAAACTCATCAACAGCCATCTGCAGGTCAGTGCCAGGATACAAGTACGGAGGCTGATCATCAACAGGCAGGATCTTTACAACAAACTCATTTACAGGAGAAAGGTTAGGGCCACTGTCTGCAACACGGAAAAGGATTCTGTCCATGACAACATCAGAGTTGTGATCACCATTTTGACGATAGAAAAGGCGGCCACTGAGGATATCATCAAGTGTCCACTCTGTGACCACCCTCTCGTAGAAACCGCCCGAAAGCTGCCAGTTCTGAGGATCTGCTGGCAACACATCTTGTCTGATTGTCATGTTGCCTTGGGTGGAGTAGGGTTGCTCTAGGATAAAGCGAATGGTGCTGTCATCGGAATCAACATCAGTGGCACTGAGAATAGTATTTATGATACCTTTAAGTTCTTTTTCCTGGATCAAAATACCAGTATTGACATCAACGATTGGAGGCTGGTCATCAACAGGGGCCGTGACGATTGAGAACAAAAACTCTGTCTCATTTTTGCCGTCATTCATTCTGAAAATGATGTTGTCGCTGTAAGTCTCGGACCCATCATGGTGGTAAGTGACTACGCCAGCCATAAGCTCATCAGTGGTGAAGAATTTTCTTGGCTGCAAATTGACTCTCAGTACACCGTGAGAGGGGCCCCTTATTGGGGCAATAACTACATCCCAAAGGTTGTTTTCATCAGAAATTTGGAGGTTTTGGTCAGGTAGAATCGGACGGACCTGCCCTTCAAATATAGTGAGACCAGCATTTCTGGTTGCAACTGGAGCCATGGTGTTTTTCGGGTTAACAACAATCATGACAGCATTTTGTTCTGATGTAGCAAGTTCAGCATCAACAACTTCAAGTTCAAACTGGAAAATTCTTTGTTCATTGGAATCTTCTGCAGGAGGTACATAAGCTATTTTGAGGTCACGGACATCTTTTTGAGTGAAAGAGGAGATGGGGAGGGTACGGTCATCTGTACTTGTAATGTAACCCTCACCAGGGCCTAGTGGGACAGTAATATTAAAAACCAACTTATCTGCATCTGTTTCAATGTCCTCCGCTGCGATGACATCTGGCGTAATGGCTGTCATGATGAACTGGTTCAACTCCAACACCATCATTACGCTGTTGCTGAAGCTTGGTGGGTTGTTCTCTGCACCTCCATCAATCCTGATATCAACTTGGAAGTACTCTTGTTGTGCCACATTGCCGTCAGCATCTTGAAGTTCAACAACCATGGGAATGTGGTCCATTCGGGGAGAATCGTTGAGGGAGGTGTGTAGGTAAGTGATGCCAAGAGCCAAGAACTCATCACAGTCAATCATGGAACCGAGACGTCCCGCTCCTCCTTCAACCTGTCCATACCTTGGCCATCCACTGGCCGAGCTGAGGATGGTCACCTTGCAGGTCTGTGAGGGATCAAAGGCAAACTCAAGCTTGGAACCGTCAAGCACGTCACTCTCGCCCATCAATGCGGCAACTCTCAAGGGTACCCTCTTCTGGACAATCTCGAGCTGCTTGGATTCGACGGTAACGTCAATCATGAAGGGGATGATGATGGTGCTGGTCTCTGAATCATACCGAAGCTGGAGCTTGATTCTATCCCGCATGGGTATACGGGAGCCAAAGTGGACGTACTTGACGTCGCCAGAACCGAAGTCACATGGGAACCGATTTGGGGTGAGACGTCCTGGAATCTGCGAAAGAGGATCCGAGACTACATACACCACACATCTATCGCCGGGTTTGACGTTTATCTTCAGTTCGGTCTCAGGTTCCAGAACCTTTGAGCGGCCAAATGCAACATTGATACCAGTGTTTCGCTGAATTATCTTGTTGGACGTTGAAACAGGGTCTTGAGGTTGTACTACCACGGGAGGTTGTGTATCACCGCGAATGTCGGTGGTACCTAGCGAGAAATCGGCACCCTGGCCCGCAACTCTCGTCGTGAGAACGGCGACTAAGCCAACGAAAAGCGCTAGAGTTCTTGCCATCGTGGCGGATAATTTACAGCCCCAAGTCTGTAGGCAGAAACTTAACAGTGCTGGCTAAACACTGTAAAAAATCACACGAACAGGAACAATTCACCACCGCCCGATCAGAAGCCTGCTTCACGGCGTTGAAACTATGAAGAGTTACTGCCCCGAGTTGGTATTCTCTATGCCACCTGTGTAGCGAGCCACACACTGCGCACGAATGAGTACAGAGTGAACGTTCTGATTGTATATATACAAGATGATTCTGCGCACATGCCCACAGTAAAATCTGGGCCACCACAAACACACAGACGACCAGAACCAAACACAC
>JACSEG010000163.1_pt1 | contig 12634 bp, 26 predicted proteins | sample 8225521 | NCBI WGS metagenome assembly JACSEG01 (sample SAMN15705060, study PRJNA637333) | viral metagenome | isolation source: viral RNA from sea star tissue | host: Pisaster ochraceus | place: USA:Santa Cruz | collected 2018
TAGTATAATTGCTTAAATATATAGAGAGGGGTTTGTAGACCCCTCCTTTTATAGACTTATATCTATATCTATATATTGGAGAGTTGACTCTTATTCCTATGCTTTAACACTATGCCCTCTAAATAGAGTTGCATAAGTAGGGGTCGGTGTACCCGACAAGAAAAAAAATAAAAAGATTTGTTGTATGTTAATTATTTTGTTTACATTTACACTATTGTTAACCAAAACACTTATTACAATGAAAAACACAGTCTACCAAGTATTAGTAGGAGGACTCATTGATTTTGAATCTCTTGAATACCAAGAAGCTAAAAACTGGATGAAGTATTTAAGAACAATGGGCTACGAATACAAGTTAACCTCAAGAGGTAGAGACGAATCAGAATACTAATAACCCCCTCTTCGGAGGGGTTACTTTTTTTCTTACATTAGTCAAAATCAAAACAACTATGGATATAAAAGACCAATACTTGAACTTGTGCGAGGCACGAGTTGAAGCTCTCACCAAAGAGATGAACCACCTAAAAATGTTTATTATTAGAGACTATGCTCGTAAGGGTATAGATGCAGAAACCGTTATGGATATGTTTAAAGCATACAAAATCAATGAAGACCGTAGTAAAAATTAAGCAAACAGAATACCCAGAACAATATGAAATCAACGAACAAACCTTACAAGACCACTTCTACCTACACTTCGGATTTCCCGATGACAGAAGACTCTTCAAACGATTCAACGGCAATGCCCTCTCCAAGTACCACAAGCCAGAGGTTGACACCAAGTTACTATTTAGGTAAGTACAAAGGCATTGAGGCTTTTGATGTATGTATGGACTTTGCAAGTGACTCTTACAACATTGGTGTAGCTATCGCCTACTTGCTACGAGCAGGTAAGAAACCAAACAATCCTATGGTTAATGACTTGAAGAAAGCCATAGATCACATAAACAAAGAAATAGAATACATTGGTTATGATATTGAACGAGCTAAACTTAAATCTCAAGCTACCGAAGACGATAAGTCTTAATAGCCTGTATGCAGGTAAGCATTGGACATTTAGAAAAAAAACAAAAGATGAATATAAAAAAATCGTTGAAGCAGAATTGGCTCGTTATGACCACCATTTTGCAGAGAGTATGTCTATCCATATTAGGTACAATACTCGTGCCGATGTGGACAATCTTGTTCTTGTTTCAAAATTTACTGCTGATACTCTCGTTGCTAACGGATGGATTGCAGACGATAGTCCTAAATACTATCACAGGCTCACTATCACTTTTGACGAGAGCGTTGAAAAGAATTATTGTGAAGTTGAGGTTAGACTAAAGTTATGAAAGAGATTAACCAATTAGACTTATTCTCTGGTATTGGAGGATTCCATTTGGGATTTGAGAGAGCAGGGTTTAAGGTCAACAGTTACTTCTCGGAAGTAGATAAACACGCAGTAGCGGTATACCAACACCAATTTAAAGATAGCACCTATGTCGGATCAGTTACAGATGTTCGGGGAGCAGACCTCCCAAGAATTGACCTTGTCACCTTTGGAAGTCCTTGCCAAGACTTTAGCCAAGCTGGAAGTCGCAAGGGTCTCACAGGAGACCGAAGCAGTCTTATCGCTCAAGCAATACGGCTTATCGGAGAATGTAGACCAAGAGTTTTTATTTGGGAAAATGTTAAAGGAGCATTCTCCTCAAACGATGGGGCAGACTTTGCGGCAATCCTCCAAGCCTTTGTTGACATTGGGGGCTATAGACTTGAATGGCAACTGCTTAATACATCGTGGTTTCTACCCCAAAATAGAGAGCGGATATACCTTGTCGGACATCTTGCAGAAACCAGAGGAGATTGGGGAGGAGTTTTTCCTATCACAAAAAATGATAGAGTACCTACAGAACTCAACTCATATGAAGAAGAGCAACACGGAAAAGAGGAGCTTTCAAGTGTATCCGCAAGAACAATAAGTAGTGCAACCGCAAAGATGGCTCGTGACCAAACTTACATAAAAGTAAAGTCAGCCACTTCTACAGGCTATGACATAGCAACTGAAGGAGATGCTATTAACCTTACTGCTATCAACTCTTCCACAAGAAGAGGGAGGGTAGGTAAGCAACAAGCTCAAACGCTTGATACATTATGTGAACAAGCAGTAGTCACTCCCAAGATCATAGGATATTCAAGAGATGCTAAAGGGAAGGTTGTAGACCGACACCTAAAAGACGAGGCAGGAACAATACATACAGGAAGTGGTGGAGGTGGTAACACCGACCAATTTGTACAAGACTACCGCATTCGTAGACTAACTCCTATAGAGTGTGAGAGGTTACAAGGATTTCCAGATAACCACACTTCTAAAGGTATTTACGATGGAGAGATCAAGGAGATGAGCAATACCCAACGCTACAAGCAATGTGGCAACGCAGTAACTGTTGATGTAGTACAAGCGATAGCAGAAAAACTACATCCAATGTTTGAGCAGTAAACATTTTTATTAACTTTGAATCATTAACTAAATTATATATGATGACTAAAACATCTATTGTCAAGGACATTAAGTCCGCAGGAGAGCCGTACAACGGTCAGTATGGAACACTTTATGGGTTCTATGTAACATTTGAAAATGGAGATAATGGTAAGTACAACTCCAAAGACCCGAACCAAACAAAGTTTGCAGTAGGACAAGAGGCTACTTACGATTACATCCCAAGAGAGTACAATGGTAAGACCTACTACACGGTCAAGCCTGTTAACCCACAATACGCTAATGTAGCTCCACAGAGTGGTTCTAACGGCACATCTGCTCCAAGTGGTACACATACCTCTAAAGACGAATCAATCATTCGCCAAACGGCTCTCAAGGCAGCAGCCGAGATTGGTGGAACACCGCAAGTAGTTATTGCGAATGCTCAACTCTTTGCTGATTGGGTTATGAAGAAGGGCGCAGCCCAAGCCCAAGCGACTCATCAGCAACACTTTCAAGGTAGAGAAGAACCTCAACCTGTAGCGGATGGTTTGCCATTCTAAAGAAAGAACTATATTAGGGGGGCGCACTTGCGCTCCCTTTTTAACTTAAAACCAACTATGTCAAAAATATCTTATGCCGATGTGTTCGGTAAACTTGACGATGTCCGAATGGGCAAAGTCAAAGAAGGTCTCAAGTTCGGGCAATGGAATTTGGATCAACACCTCCGCTTCAAGCGAGGTAATTTCAATGTAGTATTAGGACACGCAAATGTTGGTAAGACCTCCGTGATGTTGTACCTAATGTTATTGCAAACAATAGTCAACGATATTAAGTGGCTCGTATTCAGTTCCGAGAACACACCTGTATCTATCGCAAAGAAGCTCTCGGAGTTCTTCTTGGGTAAACCCATAAATAAGATAGATGAAGATGAGTTCCAGATGGCTCTTGATTTAGTTCAAAGATATTTTGTTATCATTGACACCGATAAGAAGATGTACACCTACAAGGATTTAATTGAGGAGGCTACAGACATCTACCACGAAGAAGGCTTTGATGGATTTTTGATTGATCCTTACAACTCATTAACGAAGGACAAAGAGATGTTTAAAACACTTGGCGGTCACGAGTACGACTATGAGGTAAGTACACACTTTAGGAATTGGGCAAAGCAACACGATGTGAGTATCTGGTTGAATGCTCACGCAGTAACCAATGCTTTAAGAATGAAGCACTCCGCAGGACACGAGTACGCAGGTCACCCTATGCCACCAAGCGCAGCAGATATTGAGGGCGGTGGTAAGTTCGTTAACAGGGCTGATGACTTTGTAGTGATACATCGTTACATTCAACACCCTACGGAATGGATGTACAACCAAGTACACATACGCAAGGTGAAAGAGGTGGAGACAGGAGGAAGACCTACACCATTAGATGAGCCTGTAAGATTTAGAAGTGTACCTAACAATGTAGGTTTTGAGATACACGGTGAGAATCTAATCACCAAGAAAGAAAAGAAACAAAGCGATTTACCTTTTTAATATGGATGAATTAAAACAAGAAGATTACGGATGGGTAAGAGGCGGTAGCAAGAGCATAGCCCTCTTATGGTTAAGACAAAAGAATCAAGACTTGATGCAGATTGCCAATGCTCTTAAACCTCAAGACCCAAGCAATGAGTATGAGATGGATATATTCATTGACCTCATTAGTATCTACTCTGCTATAGATGCCTCCATAGGTATGGTAGAGGATGTTCAGCAGATGGTATGGGAGGCAGAAGCAAAGAACGCTGACCTCAAGCTAACGATACGAAACCTAACAAGAAAGATAAACGCTTATGAAGAGCGATTTGATAACCTTAACGAACACTTAAAATGAGAGCAACGATATTACAATTACAAGAGGAGTACGATAACTATACAGGACACCATAGAATCTCACCCTCCAGAGAGCGTAGGAATGTTATGGCAAGGTTTGCATTTATGGTAGCAGCAAGAGACTTGTACACAACACTTGAGATTGCACGAGTATGTAAGAAGAATCACGCTACTATCATACACGCAACTAAAGGACACGAGATGAACCTAAAGTTTGATAGGGACTATATGCAGTTCTTCAACCAATGTTGTACGATTATGGACAAGCTACGAGGCTCACAGGAGGAAGGAATGGATTGGGGACTGACCAAGCAGAATGCCTTACTAACCGAGCGTTTACAAAAAACTCGTGAAGAACTGTCAATAACTCGTGAAAAGTTGTATATTATGGAGCAAGAACTAAATAAACTTGCTACTCAAAATGAACTTTGCGATTGACATAGCACCCCTTGCAGGGATTCTAATAGGTGTTAACTATTGGGACTCCACTATGAATGATGACTTTGAGAATCCCAAGTACCACTCTTTGCAGTTGTGCTTTGGGATTTTTGCTTTAGTAGTCACTTGGTCAACTGAACAATGATAACAGTTTTAGACCTTCTTGCAGGACATCATAAGGAATGGACCAAGATGGTTCACAAGTTCGGTGCAGGTAGCTATGCTGAAGACATAGTGCAAGAGATGTACATACGACTCAATAAGTATGTAGAGAACCCAGAACGCATTATGTACAAGAACCAACCCAACAAGCTCTTTGTATGGGTAACCCTTCGTAATATGACGAGGCAGTTCCAGAACAAGAAAGACTTGATGGTATACACAGGCGATATGGTTGAGTACGATGTTGCAGAGGAAGAGTTTGACCGAGTACAAGCAGAAGGCTTTGAGAAGTTAATAGATAAGGTTTGGGAGGTTATGGAAGACCTGCATTGGTACGACCAAAAGATGTTTGAGGTATACCACAAAACCGATATGTCAATGAGAGATATAGAAAAGGAAACAGGCATTAGCCTATTCTCCATATTTGATACACTTAAAAACTCTAAAGAATATGTCCAAGAAAAAATCAACGAAGACTACGAAGACTACCAAAACGGTGAAAGCGAAAGAATCTAAAGGTTTAGGAGATGACATTGAGAAAATCACAAAGGCTACAGGAATCAAGAAAGTAGTAGACACCTTTGCTGAACTTACAGGAATTGATTGTGGGTGTGATGCTCGTAAGGCAAAGCTCAATAAGTTGTTCCCAAGAAGAACACAACCATTGTGTCTGGAAGAAGGGGAGTACACGACCCTTAAGCAGTTCTTTAATGACTTTAATGGTAGAGAGGTTAAAGAGATGTACCAAGAGCCATTGAGCAGGATACACTCAAGAGTATTCCAACACAAGTATTACATTCCTTGTTCTTGTAATCCGAGAGAATGGTCAACACATATTGCAGACCTCAAGAAGATATATGGAGAATACGAAGGTTAGTAAACTCCTACTTGTATACCTATGGACTCAAGGTCATAAGATCAAGGAATACAAAGAGGCTGAAGGCATCACAACATTACACGGTAAAGACGAGTACAAGTTTGATGTTAGTGGCTCTTACGGAGGCTTTCGTGTAGAGTATACACATAACAGGTTCTCATTCTATGATGGGGACAAGAAACTAAAAGACACAGACCTTAATGAGTTCCGATAGCCTAAACACATATCTCAAGAAAGGATTGAATCAATCCGATGAAAGAACTGACCATTGCATCTCTATAGGTAAGGATGGTGAGGAGTTGTTCAAGGCTCTTACAGGAGCAGTCAAGTCCGAACTTGAAGATGACAAGAAGCACATTGATTTCTATTGGGGTGATAAGCTCGTAGATGTCAAGGGACTCAAGCCGATGCATAAGCACGGATTCATTCTTCTGGAGTTTCTTAATGTGTGGGGCTATCACGGATGGTGTGCTAAAGATTCTAAAGCAGAGTACATTGCCTTTCAGTTTCCCGATAGGTTCTATGTAATGGAGAAGGACAAGTTGAGGTTGAAGGCTATAGAGTTGTGCGATGAATTTACCCAAGAGAATGTTACGAGAAAGAATAGGGTGAAACCTTCACAGGGTTTGTACAAATGGATAGGCAGATTCGGTAAGCAGGATGTGTTTACATACTTGAGGATAGAGGATGTGCAAGACATAATCTTTCAAGAAATTTATATCCCTATGTAAGTTGTTAACTTATTTGTGTATATTAGCAGAAACCAAAATTATTATGTCAAAGAAAATCTACACCCTTAAAGAAGACCTCCTGTACGGAGGCACACTATTCATCGCTTCTGCTATAGGCATAGCGTTCTTTCTATTTATCTACGAACTAATAGAGAGAATATAATGTACTATTTAGATAGAGAGTTAGCTTCGTACCAAGAGGATCAAGCAAGGCAATGTGACATCTGCTATGAGTATTGTGACGATAGTTGGGTATGTAACTGTTGCCACGATTGTGAGAAGGAGAGTTGCGAATGCGATGACGAAGAGCAAATAATCACACGACAAATAGACTACCAGAAATGATGACACATAGCAAAGCTATATTAGATGCTCAAATCATATTTGAGGAAGCGTTAAGCGACAAAGAATGCATTGACAAACTCTTGCACATAGATGCACAGATGTATGCCAATACAGGAGAGGAGACAAGTAAGGCAGAGATGGAATCTATCAAGAGGGCATCAGCCTTTATCTACCGACTCATCAAAGGCATTGACTATGATAAGGGTCAACGCTTTATTCAAGCAATGGGATTAACCCGATAAATAAAACCACTATGTCAAAACAAATCACAATGCTCAATGGTGAGCAACACTCTCAAGAATGGCTTGTAGAACAAGCTATTGAAGATGACTTCTACTATGGTTATCTCGGTAAGGTAGCGTTCAGTTCATCTAACCTAAAGAAACTTCTGGACTCTCCAAGAACCTACTACAATCTAATGCAGTATGGTGAGGAGACCAATAGCCAAGCTCTACGAGATGGTAGACTAATACATACAATGGTATTAGAACCTCATAAGATCAACGAGATGACCTTCATAAATGTAGCAAGTAAGAATACCAAGATATGGAAAGAGGCGAAAGAGATTCACCCCAACCACTTACTCTACACTACAAAGGAGCGTAAACTTGCAGAGCGTATGACTGAAGCCTTGTTCAAGAATCACCAAGCAGTAGAGCTACTACGAGACTCTACCTTTGAAGTACCTGCCGTAGACTATGTAGAGGGCTATCCCTTTAGAGGTAAGGCTGACATCATAAAGAACGATGGTACTATCATTGACCTCAAGACCACAAGTGACCTACGCAACTTTGTGTATTCCGCAAGACACAAATATTCCTACGATGTACAGGTGTATCTATACTGCCGACTATTCAATGTAGACTATACCAAGTTTAAGTTCTTGGTCATAGACAAACTCTCGTGTGATGTAGGTGTCTACTCCGTTAGTGAGGAGTTCTTCAACAAGGGAGAGGAGAAGGTAATGTTTGCTTTAAATCAATACCACGACTTCTTTGAGAATAGACCTCTGGAGGAGATACAAGAAATGATTAACAACTATACCATTAGCGGAGAGTTGTGAAAAAGCACACCAAGATATATATGGACTACTTCGGCTATGTGTTAGATGACTTCATAGGATGTGAGGTTTGTGGGACACGAGCCAACGACATTCACCACATAGACAATAGAGGTAGTGGAGGCAGTAAGTCAAAGGATCACATAGAGAATCTTATGGCGGTCTGCCGCCCTTGCCATATCAAGTATGGTGATTACCCACAGTACAAAGAGATGTTAAACCAGATACACGAACAAAGGATGAATGGAGGTAGGTAGATATTGGGCGGTAACCAACAGAGTATCTATACTGCAAGGGGGGTTCAACTCCCCCCCATCCTACAAAATCAATTACTATGAACAAGATGGAACAATTCCTACGCATAGCAAATGCGAGGTTAAGAAAGGTGTATCCTAACAAGATGCAGAGAAAGGCTTGGGCTGCTAATATGTGGCGCAGGTATGTTGAGAGACAGAACATAGAACACGACCTTTAACACCAAAGAGAAATGAGTATAACAGATTTATGTCTACGAGATTTAGACGATAACGGAATAGAGAATGATTAGCCTAATCCTTGTTACCATAATGGTACTATATATGCTCCGCAGGGAATACCTTCGCTGCCAAGCGTTAGAGAAAATACTGAAAAGATATGAAGACGATACTACGAAAAAGAAAACACATTAGAGAACTACAGAAGTTTCTGGAGATGCTAATGATTGATAACATCAATCTATCTATACAAGCAAGTAGGTTCGGTTGGACTACGGAGTTGCAAGACACTATTACCAACAATGCCCTACTAATAAGAAAATACCAAAGAAGACTACGACTAATTAGAATGTAGATGATAGAGATAGCCATTACACCTACAATGCTACAAGAAGCAAAAGACCGATTTGACTTTGGGGAACTCAATGGCTCAATCACTAAAGGCAAGGGCAACCTCGCAGGTGCATTAGGCGAAGTAGCTTCTATCCATTACCTAAAGTCCAAAGGATACGCCATAGACGATACAAGCACTTACGATTACGACTTTATAGTTAACGGAAGCAAGATAGATGTAAAGACCAAGAGAGTAAGCATACCACCTCAACCTCACTTTAGAATAGCAGTATCCGCTTGGAACACAAAACAAAGATGTGATTACTACTTCTTCGCTTATTCACTATATGACAATAGCAAGGTGTATCTATCTGGGTACTATCAAAAGAACGCCTTCTTCCAAGAGGCGATATTAAAAAAGAAAGGTGAAGGAGATGACGGAACAAACAAAGACTTCCGATTCTCTTATGACTGCTATATATTAGACAACAGTAAAACAAAACAATTCAAATGAGCGAAGAACAAGGAAAGAGTGCTAATGTACTCATCAATAGAAACAACCTAAACAACCTCTTTGAACTCCTCGTGCAGGTACACCTGCGAGGACAACTCTCAAGAGATGAACAAGCATTCCTCAAGAACTTTATAGAGCTACCAGAAGCTCCACCACGAGAGAACAGACAAGCTCGTAGAGCCAACACTCAAGCAATCAAGAAGCTATTTAGAGAAGAGGCTAAACGAAAGAAAGATGAGTAGGTTAACATTATAAACTATAATCATTTATAATGGCATTTAAGAAAGGAGAGGTAACCAACCCAAAGGGTAGACCAAAGGGTAAACCTAACAAGACTACTGCTGAGATAAGAGAAGCCTACCAAAAGTTAGTAGAGGACAACCTCACCAATATGACTAAGTGGTTAGGAGATGTAGCGAAGCAGAACCCAGAGAAGGCTATGGAGCTTATGCTCAAGTTGAGTGAGTATATGATTCCTAAGTTGGCTCGTCAAGAAGTTACTGGTGCAGATGGTAAGGACTTGTTCAAGAACATTACCTTTGAGTTTGGTACACCAATCAATGAAAGAGACGAATGACGGTAACGGGCTTTAGTCCACATAAGGTTCAAGCAGAACTCTTACAATCTATTGTAGGGGGTAAAGAGAAATACCACATAGCTTCTATAGGACGGCAGTTCGGCAAGTCTATGATGGGTATGAACCTTGCATTGTATTGGGGCTTTAACAATAGCCCTTGTAAAATACTATGGGTGTCTCCAGTCTACTCACAAGCGAATAAGGTGCAGAAAGAACTGATGTCTGCCGTAGGTGCAAGTGGTGTAGTGAAATCTAATAACTACTCAACCAATGAGCTTGAACTAAAGAACGGCAGTACCATCTACTTCCGTAGTGCAGAACGATACGACAACATAAGGGGTATGACTCTGGATTATGCCATCATAGATGAGGCAGCATTCATTAAAGACGATGCTTGGAGTGAGGCTATCAAGCCGACCCTACTTGTAAGAGGTAAGAAGGTTCTCTTCATCTCTACACCTAAAGGTAAGAATTGGTTCTACGAACTATTCCAATATGGGCAGAGTGATGACTACCCTAACTACAAATCATATAAGGGGAGTTCTTACGACACTCCTTTTATTTCAAGAGATGAGATAGACGATGCCAAGAGAACAGTACCAGATGCTATCTTCAAGCAAGAGTATTTAGCAGAGTTCATAGATGGTGGTGGTGAGGTCTTCGCTAACATAGACCAATGTACTTTCCCTATATATCCTAAACCACAAGGTAAGGTATTCGCAGGATTGGATATAGGTAAGCAAGAGGACTACACAGTCCTTACGCTAATGGATTCTAAAGGTAGGATTGTAGACATCTATAGGGACAATAAGAACCAATGGTCAGTAATGATTAAGGAGGTAGTAGAGCGAGTACGCAAGTACAATGCTTCTTTACTCGTTGAGGTCAATGGTGTAGGTGACCCTATCTTTGAGCAGATAAAGAGTCAGTATGCAAATACCCATCCCTTTGTCACTACGAACAAAAGCAAGAATGAAATCATAGAGGGGCTTATATTGGACTTTAACGAGGTGAGTGTACACATACCATCAAAAGAATTATTCAGTCCCTTATACAACGAGTTAAGCTACTTCACATACGAGTATAGCCCAAAGACACGAAGCATTAGATACGGACACCCTACGGGATTACACGATGACACGGTTATGAGCTTGGCTCTATGCAACTACAATAGAAAGAAGAATAAGACATATGGAACATACGCAGTTAGGTAAGGAGGTCAAGGTTATACTACCAGAGAGTGCAAGGGAACTGACTATAGAGCAGTACCAAAAGTTCCTCAAGGTTGATGGTGACCAAACCTTTACACTACTCAAGGCATTGGAGATATTCGCACATATCCCATTGAAGGTAGCCCACGCAATGAAAGCAGACGATGTTCTGGCTATCGCTAACGACATATTAACGATGGTTAGTGTAGAGCATCCACTTACAAGGAGATTGTCCTTTAGGGGTAGGGAATATGGATTCGTGCCTAATCTGGAAGAGATGAGCTTTGGGGAGTACATAGATTTAGACACCTACCTTGCAGATATGCAGATGTTGCATAAGACCGTTGGGGTCTTGTATAGACCCATAACAAAAGAGAAGGGGAACTTGTATGAGGTAGAACCTTACAATGGTACGGATGGATATTCGGACTTTCCTTTAGATGTTGCATTAGGTGCAACGCTTTTTTTTTATCGTTTAAGCAACAAGTTATTGAAGAGTACCCAGACCTCTTTGGAAGTACCGAAGGAGATGGGAACTTATCCGCCTCCGCCAACTTTAGCAAGAAGTGGGGATGGTATGGAAGCGTAGACCATTTAGCAGGTGGTGATGTAGCAAGATATGATTCTATAACTAACTTACCCTTGAGACAATGCCTTACCAAACTTATATACGACAAGGACAAAGCAGAGGTAGAGAAAAAAATGTTGAAGCATTAGGTTTGTTTATAAAATTGTTTATATATTAGCATCATAGAAATAATCAAAACACCAGTATTATGAAACTTTCAGCACAAGTAATCAAAATTGCAAAGTCTAACGGCAACAAGTCAACTAACGACTATGATTTAGACTATTTAAACGAACTGGCAACCACTCTTTCTGATAGTTGGGTGTTTATGTTAAAGAGATTCGGTTATCTAAATAAATCAAATGTTGCTCGTAGAATATCAGAAGACCTTGATAAGGTAGGCGTTGTAGGTATGCAGTACCGCTATGCTATTGCAGATGTGGTTTTTGATAATCTCGGACAAATAGGTGAAGTCACCTCTAATGGTATAACAATTAAATAACTGTTATTCCACCATATAATAAAGCCCTCTTCGGAGGGTTTTTTTGTTTTAAACACCTTTCGCTCATAGAGGTTAACATATCATAAGAGACTACTATGAGTTCATTCTACGACATTACAACAAAGATAAGAGAACACCTTATTGCTAACTCTCAAGTCAACACAGTTACAGAGGGAGACATCTTTGAGGTAGACCTCAACAAGCAGACTATATTCCCCTTGTCACATATTATGATTAACAATGTGACATTCAATGATATTGGTATTACCTACTCAATGAGCATTCTATTTATGGATGTTGCTGATGTGAGTAAGGCAGACCCAAGAGATGAAGCAGAAATCTTCTATGGGGTAGATAATAGACACGACATTCTAAACACTCAACTTCTGGTTGCTAACGATTTAGTGAGCCACTTGAAGAGGGGAGACCTAATGCAAGACAAGTACCAACTTAATGGTACACCAAGTTGTGAGCCTTTTGAGGATAGGTTTGAGAACCTCTTGGT
>JACSEG010000164.1_pt1 | contig 12504 bp, 11 predicted proteins | sample 8225521 | NCBI WGS metagenome assembly JACSEG01 (sample SAMN15705060, study PRJNA637333) | viral metagenome | isolation source: viral RNA from sea star tissue | host: Pisaster ochraceus | place: USA:Santa Cruz | collected 2018
GTTTGGAGCTGTGGGAAAAGCTTCGTCCCGGACTCCAGACTCAGGCAGAGAGTTCCGCCATTGTCGCCCTTCCCTTTGGAGAATGGATCGGCGGCATGTCGGATTTGGGACGAATGCGTTTGGAAGCCGGAGAAAGAGATCCCCAAGACGCAGGACCGGAGTATCTGCGGGTCAGTGAAGCGGAGCTGGGCATCATCAGAAAACCAAAGTCCTGAATATCGTCAGTCGGCTGACAGGTCGGCTATCGTCATCCGGCTGACAAGTCGGCTATCTCAGTCGGCCGACACGTCGTCGGTGGGCAAGTGGTCAGTCGTCAGTCGTCCAGAGACGGGAGATCGCTGCTGGATTGTGCGGCCCTTCGGTTTTCTTCCTGAATCGCATTGTAAACCTCGTGCCGGTATACCTTGGCCGAGCGGGGTGCGCGTATGCCGAGCTTCACCTGGTCGCCCTTGATATCGACAACAGCTATTTCTATGTCGTCTCCAATCATTATTACTTCGTTGATTTTTCTCGTGAGTACAAGCATCAGGTGCCTCCGCCGGCTTTTTCCCGTTTCGCACTTATTTCTTCCAGTACGTAGTGCCTGGTCAGCCAGCGAGCATCGGTTTGAATACCCTGCATTCCCAGCCGGTGGCGGGTGTTGATAATAACCGGCCCCTGGAGATTAGCCGTCATTTCGCTGCGGTTGGAACTTACCGTAACGATTGCGAACACCAGAAGCTCTGCTGCGCTTCCGTCGGAAAGCAGCAAGTCTCCGCTTTCTTTTTGTTCGACACCGATAAGCTCAAGTTCTCCACCCAGCAGACTGAGTTCGTAATCGTCGCGAAATACGTCGGGAGAAATCATGACGAACGCAGTTTCGGTATCGTCCAGGGATTGGAGCCAGTAAAAAGGGGCCTGTGAGGCATCCAGCAATGCGAATTTTTCCAAAGATTCAAAACCCAAAAAACCTTGGGGAAAGTCAATAACCTGTTGTTCGTTTATTTCGACCAGCCCCAGGGCCCGGGATTTTATTTTCATTGATATTACCTCAAAAAGTCGAGCAATGTGGGTTGTATTACCTTGGCGGCCACCGAAAGGGCGGCTCTGTGAGTCAGCTCAAGCATGGAAAACTCGGTAATCGCCTCGGTGAGGTCGATGTCGGTGAGGCGCGAGGCGTTGGCTCCCACATCGACGTATTCTTTTTCCGTGCGCTTAAAGGCCAGATCAAGGCGACTGGTTTTAGCCCCTAAAGACCCCAGGTTGGAAAGCATATTGTTCATTGCCGAATCGATGCTCCGCAATCCGTCGCCCCCTATATCCAGGGTGTCGCCTTGGTAGAGATTATCTCGCAGCCGAATAACCGCGTCGAAGGCCGAACCGCCGAACACCAGGGCTCCCGAAGCTATATTATGAGGTGGACGGGTATCGGCGTCTGCTATAATCCCGAGGTCCTGGAGAACGCTTCCATTTTCGTCGGTAAGCCAGAGCTGGCGCGGAGTCGTGGTTTCCAGAACCAGCGCCCCCGAGACGGGATCCAGCTGCGATTTTACCTCAGCGGCCGAATCGTTTATTTTCGCCATAATTTGGTACGCGTTGTCGCCTTCTGAAAGGGCTATGTCCACGCCGTTGATGGTTATAGTGCTATCGGCCTGAACCACATAGGTGCCGGCGTCTACTTCCGAATATATTTGCTGGTTTTCGGCCCAAAACACCTGATTTCCGGGGAAATTGAGTTCTATGTATTTGCCATCGGCGATTTCTGTTTTCTTGACGCCAATGTCTCCCGTGTATTCCACATGGGTAGTCAGGGTTCCTCCCATTCCGGGTACCCGCCCTTCCACAACTCGAAAGGGAGGCTGTCTGGTTCTGCCTCCGGCAAAAATACTGGTGCCCTCGGCATCGCTTGCGTTGGCGCTGCTGACAAATTCCTTCATTAACTCGTCCACCTGTCGGCCCATGGCAGCGAGATCTTCCCTTGAATAGGTGGCGTTTCCGCCCTGCACCGCCAGTTGGCGAATTTCCTGCAGGACGTCTACAGCATGGCGCATGTGACCTTCGGCTATGCGGTAGTGGTTAATTCCGTTTTCGATATTGTCGCTAAAGCGATCGAGGCGATTCAAATAACTGAGCTGTCGGGTGGCATGGGCTGCGGCGGCGGGATCATCTCTCGGATTGAGTATGCGTGACTGGGAGGCCATTCGTTCCTGCGCCTCGTTCATCATCACCTGGCGATTGCGGGTATGATACTGAATATTGTCATTTGGAAGATTGGTGCTGATTCTGTTCATGGCTTATCCTTTCCCTCCGCGTATTGGCGGGGTTTAAACACCCATCCTGTTAATAATGGTATCGAGCATTTCGTTCCACTGGCTAATAAAACGGGAGGTGGCATTATAACCGTGTTGGTATTTGATCATCTGTGCCAGTTCTTCATCGATGTTGACCCCTGAGATAGATGCCCGGGTATCCCTCAAATCTTTCATTATCAATTCCTGAGTGCCCATGGCGATTTCCGCCTCCTGCCCCTTGAGACCGACCTCCGCCACGGCATCGGCAAAGTAATCATCAAAACTGTGAATTTGCCCCACCATTACCGGCTGGTTCCGTATGGAGGCAATATCCAAAGCGGCGCGCCCGTCGCCCATTTCCCCGGGACGTCCCTGGGAGCCATAACTGGTCGCAACCGTAGCAGGATCGTTCAACACCGTATCGGCTACCGATATCCAGGCCGAGGGATGGGCAAGGGGCCCGACCTCAAAGTCCAGCGCTCCTCCCTGAAGCGACGCCACTGCGTCGACCTGACCATAATCGTATCCATTGCCCGCCCCGCTCTCCAGAAGTATTCCGGAATACCCCACCAGAAATTGGCCGCTGTCTTCTATTTGCCGAATAACGAAGTCCGGATTGGATGGGTCTTGGGAAGGGGTTGCTTTTAAAGTCATGCGGCCACGGCGGTCAAGCCGGGCAACCACCTCGGAACCCGAGTTATTAATGCGCAAAATTACGTCCTGGACGGTATCCGCGGGATTATAGTCGATTTCGAAGGCGCCGTTTCCTCCATTCAAGGTAATTGTGCCCGATAGCCCGATTTCCTGCTGGGGATCGAGGCTGTGTGCTCCCCGAATTCTGAAAATATACGAGGAATCGAACGCCCCGTCGCCGTCGGCGTCGAAATTGCCATTGACATTGTTTATTACCGTATGCTGGACAAAAAACGCTTCGCCTGTTCTGCCATTGAGGCCGTAGCCCTCCTGGTGGACTTCGTTTACCAGATCGATAAAATTTATGGACATGTTGTCCAGTCCCTGGATTTCTTCCCGGATATCAACATCCCTCAACTCCATGAGCGCCGCGAGCTTGCCTCCTGCGAACTCTGCCTGTTCACCGTTATATTCCCACATTACCCGGCTTAATCCCTCGTTGAGGGGATCCGATTCCAGGACGAATTCCTTGAATTTTGACCCCTGTATCAATTGCAGGCCGGCGCTGTGAATATTCACTTCGTCGGCGTCGCGATAATCGACGGTAATATCGATGATTTGACTCATTTCCTCTATCAGCAAGTCCCTGCGATCCAGCAAGTCGTTAGGTTCATCTCCGGCTGCCCTCACCTTTATTATTTCATCGTTGAGCGCTGCTATTTCCCTGCTCAAATCGTTGACCTGACCGGTGGTAACTCTGATATCATCGTTGAGCATGCTCTGAATTTGTGCAAGTCCCTGATAGCGCAATTGTATGCCTTCTACCAGCGCCCGTCCGTGTTCCACAACTGCCTGGCGGCTGGCCATTTGCTCGGGATAAATGGATAGTTCCTCCCAACTGTCCCAGAACCGGTCCACAAGGTTGCGAACCGAAAGCTCGGTGGGTTCATTGTATATTTGCTCGAGTTGAAGAATATAACCGTTCCGCGACTTCCAGTACCCCTCTCCATTCGCATTGGCGATAATACGACCTTCCAGGAGTTCGTCCCGAATACGCTCTATGCGCGCTATATCCACTCCCTGGCCGATTTGTCCGGGGGTCTCCGCGCGGTTCAACTGGGGTCTGTACAACGGAATGGTGGCGGACATTTCCACCCGCTGTCGGCTGTATCCCTCCGTGCTGGCGTTACTGAGATTGTGCCCCACGGTGGCCAGTGCCTTTGAGTGGGCAAAAAGAGAGCGCTTGCCCAGCTCTATTCCTGAAAAGCTGCTTTGCATTTCTTTCTCCTAAAGGCTGTGATCGAGAACCAATGGAGTGGCGGTTTTCTGCCTGGCGCCGCTGGAGTTATATGTTCCGTCCCTGCGGCCGGGATAGAGTGCATCAATAATTTCTTCCATGGTTTCCATATGACTGCCGGAATACGCCATTATTCCTTCGTTTACCGTGCGAACCTGGAGTACCGCGATTTTTAGCTCCCGGAAGGCTGAAGAAAGTTCCTCGCGCTCATGTGGTTCCAGCGTGGCAAAAAGCATGGTCAGGCCGTATTCGACGGAAATATCCATGCTTTCCAGCAATTTCTCAAAGGCCTCCTGGCGCTTTATTTCGTAGACCCTGATTGATTCCGATATTTTGCGCATGGCGCTGATGCTTTGATCGGTGAGACTATAATTTTTATCCATCACAGCGTACTGGAGTTGAGCTTGATGCTCGGCCAGCTGCTGAAATAACGATGTTTGGCTTTTGAGTATGCTTTTAAATGTATGGATCGTCATACACTGCTCCTTCTGTTTTATAATCGGCAGGCCAAATAATTAATTGAGAACTTTCCACCGGCCCCGCTACTCTTGAATGAGCGGCGGGCTATGGGCTACATTCGCCTGTAGACCCGTATGATTGATTTGTATAAACAGAGCGAACATCAGCGCAATAGTCTCAGGCATTACACTCCGGTGCATCTGGCGGCATTGCTCAGCACAATAATCCTCAGTCTCAGCTTTATAAGCCCCCCACGGCCCATGGAAAGCAAATTCACCATGGCCGATATCGACCCGCCAGTGCCCGCAGGCCAGGGTTTGGACAGTCCCATATTCATCGCCCAGGATCTTCGCCTGGATCCAGCAAAACCCCCGGGAGACAAGTTGTTTTGGAGCTCCACCCCGGAGTCGGAACTTGTCGAAGAGCTTCTGTCATCCATGTCCGACGAAGAATTGATTTCCCAGCTATTCCTTTTGGGATGGGTAAGCGAGCGCGCTGAGGGTCCCATTATGGACTGGATTTCAAAGCGCGCAGTAGGCGGGGTAAAAGTATTCGGCTGGAACGGCAAAAATTTAGCTACTCTGAGCCAGGCCCTTACCGAAATGCAAAAAAGTGCTCTGGAAACCGAATACGGGATTCCCCTGTTTACCGCCACTGATCAGGAAGGCGGATGGGTGCGCCACATCAAGGACGCCACCAGCATCACCCCCGGCAATATGGCCATAGGCGCGTCGGCGCTGCCTATGGACAGCTATCTCAGCGGTTACTATATCGGCAGGGAGTTGCGGGCCATAGGCATAAATATGAACTTTGCCCCCGCCGTAGATGTATACGTAAATAATCAGGCACATGTTATCGGTCCCAGGGCATTCTCCGCGAACCCCCGGGAAACCGCTGTATTGGGATTGGCTTTTTTTCACGGCATGCAGGAAGCGGGAATAATAGCCACGGCCAAACATTTTCCCGGCCACGGCAACGCCCAGGGAGACAGCCACGGTTATCTGCCGGTAATTGAAGACGACTTCGACACCGTTTGGCAACGCGATCTGCTGCCCTATCGCGTGATGATACCCGAGGGTTTGCCGGCGGTGCTTTCCGCACACTTGAGTTTTCCCAACATAACCGGAAACAACCGGCCCGCGTCACTGGACTCTTATTTCAAAAACAAGGTGTTGAGGGAAGCCCTGAATTTCCAGGGAATAATTATTACCGACGATCTCTATATGGGCGGAGCCATGAGCTACGGCGACGGCGAAGGTTGGGATATGGCCCGCATAGTTCTGGAAGCCGTTCGCGTAGGCAACGATATGGTCATGCTGTCCGAAACGCCGGCTATTAACGACAGAATCTGGAATTTGATAGTGGAAGAATACCAGACCAGCCCCACTTTCAGGGAACGGGTGCTGGAGTCGGTTGGAAGAATTCTGCGCATCAAGCTCAGGTATTTAAAACCCGAATGGCGGGTTCCGCTGGAACTGAATACCAGGCATGTATACGAAGATCTGAAAAAAAACCACTCGCAGCCTTTTTTCCAGGAACAGGCGGCCCGGGGCATTACCCTTATCAAAGGCGACAACATCCCCTACACCAACGCCAACGGCGAACGCATACTTTTGGCCGGCCAGGACGGAGACTTTATCCGGGAGGGTTCCAAAAATTATCCCGGGTCCGGAACCTATTATTTCAGCTACCTGCCCTTTTACTCGGCGGAGCAGCAGGTAATTGACGATCTCCGCAGGTTAATTCCCGCTTACGACAGAGTCATCTTTAACCTCGTCAATCCCAATTCATTTGAGGTATTACAGAGCCTGCGGAGCTTTGCCGACAAAATAATCGTGATTTCAACCCTTACTCCGATTTATCTGGAAGACGCCCCCTGGGTTCGCTCCGCCATTGCAGTTTACGGCCGGGGCGTGGAATCATTTTCGGCCGGGTTTGCAGCAATGAAGGGAGAAATACCCTTCCGGGGGAATTTGCCGGTGAGCATTTCGCCCAGTTTGGCTCCCGGCACTTCCCGGGATGATTCTCCCAATGCCCAATCCCCGAACCCCGCACAGGAATAACAGTGCCCTGGAGTATTGCCGGTCCCGACGACAGCCCGCTGGTGGATAAATTTATTTCCTCCAGGGAAGAATACTGTGTCAGCCTTAGTTCACGGCTCTACAAGGGAGCCAGGGAGCTGGAGCTTCCCCGGGGTAACAGCGGACTACTTCTGCTGCATCGCAGGCAGGAAAAAGGCGGTATTGACGGCAGCGCGTATTTTGAAAGCAGCGGGTTCAGTTTTTCCATTCAACCGCCCCGAAAGGAACCGCTCCCTCCCTGGCTCGCTGAACATCTCCTGCCATATCGCCATCGTCTTTTCTCTACCATGGGAGTACGCAAAGACTGCGACCGGTTTATGGAAATGTTTCAACTGCGTCCCCGGCACAGGGTTGAATACCACATTATGGTACGGGATCCGGGAAATGGAAAACCGCCGCTGGATTGCGCCGGAGGATGGAAAATCCTGCGCGGCCGACCGGAAAACCAGGCGATACTGCTGCCCATTCAATTATTGTACGAGGAGGAAGAGGTTCTCATTCCCGGGCGCAGGGTCAACAAGAAATTCATCGCAACCCAGCTGAAGCTCAGCCTGGAGCAGCAGCGCCTGCTGTTTATCGAAAAAAACGGAATCGTGCTAGCCAAGGCGCAAACCAACGCCAGGGGCAAGAGCGTCGAGCAAATTGGAGGGGTTTACACCCTTGCCCCACTGCGCAACCGGGGGCTGGCAACCCTGCTCATTGAACGCTTGAGCACAGAGATACATGCTGACGGGAAAAGTGCCGCTCTCTTTGTGAAAAAACACAATTCGGCGGCAATCAGGCTTTACGAGAAATGCGGATACAGGCTTGGGAAAGATTTTAGCATCGCGTATTTTGAATAACCTGCCTGGCTGTCGCAATGCAGTATCCTCCTGCTTCCACGATGATGCCCGAAGGAAGAGCTCGCCTGCCGTTTCAGGACGTTTGCCCATCGCTTGTGCTACAATTTATGCATGAAAATCCTCATGGTTTCCAGCGAAGTTTTTCCCCATGCCGTGGCGGGAGGCCTGGCTGAGGTGATTCCCAATTTGAGCCGGGAACTATCCACCGCAGGCCACCAGGTCAAGATTCTTCTTCCCCGCTATTACAATATAGATCGCCTGCTGCTGGAAAAGCATCCCGAACCAATGTCGGTACAGCTGGGAGAAAAGCAGTACTGGACCGAATTGTACAAACTCACTCTTGCGAATAGCGAAGTTGAGCTTTACTTTCTGGACTGCGAACAGCTATACGGACGCGACGGCATTTACGGCGAAAAAAATCGCGGAGAGTATCCCGACAATCTGGAGCGCTTCGCCCTCCTCTCGCGTTCCACCTTCCACCTATGCCGCCTGCTGGGCTGGTATCCCGACATACTCCACGCCCATGACTGGCCAACGGCCCTCTGCATGACATACCTCAAGCATTATGAAAATAGTTACCGGTTTGAAAAAACCAGGGGAATATTCAGCATTCACAATTTCGGCTATCAGGGCCTGTTTCCCGGAGACCAGCTTCCAGCGACCGGATTCGACATGGATGAATTTGTCTCCGCCGGATTCGAATTTCACGGTCGGATAAATCTGATGAAGTCGGCATTGATTAACGCCGATGCCATAAGCACCGTATCCCGGGGCTATGCACGGGAAATACAAAGCAAAGAATATGGATTCGGCTTGCAGGGAGTCATATCCCGGCGCACTTCGGTTCTGCGCGGCATACTCAACGGCTGCGATTACGAAACCTGGAATCCCTCCAGGGATCAGCACATCCCCTGTCGATTCGACGACGACAGCATGGAAAATAAAGCTCTCAACAAAAATTTTCTCCAGGAAGAGGCCGGTTTGGAAATGAGCTCCCGCCCTCCGCTGATCGGCATGGTTTCCCGGTTGGTGGATCAAAAGGGGTACCGAATGCTTTTGGGCAAAAACAGCGCAAACTTGCGGAGAATCTGCACGAACCTGGATGTCCAATTGATTGTGCTGGGAACGGGAGAAAAATGGATTGAGGAGGGATTGCGCGAGGCTGCGGCGGAATTCCCGAATCTCAGGGTTTATATTCACTACAACGAAAAAATGAGCCACATTATTCAAGCTGCCAGCGATTTCTTTTTGATACCTTCGCTTTACGAACCCTGCGGTCTCACCCAAATGTACGCCCTGCGCTACGGTTCAATTCCCATTGTCACCCGCACCGGAGGCCTGAGGGATACGATAATCGATTTCGACGAGGATCCGGAAAAGGGCAACGGAATACTCATCGATCTGCCCCTGGACGAAGACAAAATTTACCATGCCGTCGAAAAAGCATGTGCCCTGTGGAAGGACAATAAAAGCCGATACGATGGCCTGCAGAAAAAAACCATATCCGCCAGATTCAGCTGGAAGGAAGCGGCCTCCAAATACCTGAATCTCTACTCCGATACAATCAATGCCAGACCCTCCTGATTTTTTCTCCCATTCTCCTCAGGAACTGCCCGGCTGGCATGGATTCCTCGCCTACCGCTTTCCGCTGCGAACTCGTTGTATCCGGCACTGCCCGGCTGGCGTGGCTTCCTTGCCTACCGCTTTCCGCTGCGCATCCGTTGCATCCGGCACTGCCCGGCTGACGTGGGTTCCTCGCCCGGCAGCGGCAAAAAAAACACACAATTCGCCAATTTGGGTTTATGCTTGTTTTTGGAAAGCATCGGCTTTTTTTAAAGACAAATTTTTTTTCAAAACAAAAATGAAAAGTCGGACAATCAGGAGCGCGCATGTCACAAGTACTGACCATTATTCTCGGAGGCGGTAAGGGAACGCGGCTGTATCCTCTCACAAAGACCAGAGCAAAACCGGCCGTGCCCTTCGGCGCCAAATACCGACTGGTCGATATTCCCATCAGCAATTCCATCAATGCGGGCTTCAAGAAAATTTACGTGCTCACCCAGTTTAATTCCGCCTCGCTCCACCTGCATCTTGCAAACACCTATATTTTTGACTCCTTCACCAAGGGATTCGTGGAAATCCTGGCCGCGGAGCAAAACTTCGATGCCGCAGGCTGGTACGAAGGCACCGCAGATGCGGTTCGAAAAAACGTGCATCATTTCCGGAGTCAAAAGCCGGGCCACTATCTCATTCTCTCGGGAGACCAATTATATCGCATGGACTTGTCCGATTTTTTCCTCAAACATATTGAGTCGGGAGCCGACGCTACCATAGCCACGACTCCGGTAACCAGGGAAGGGGCAACGGGATTCGGCATTTTAAATGTAAACTCCCGGGGTACGGTACAGGAATTTATCGAAAAACCGGGGATGGAAATAAATCTGGAAAATATGAAAATCCCGGAAAAGCTGCACCCCGACGAAGAGATGCGGAAGACAGGCAGGGAATACATGGGCTCAATGGGTATATATCTGTTTAAAGCCGACGTTCTTTACAAGGCTTTGGACAACGACTTTACCGATTTTGGCCACGAAATTATACCGAGCCTCATCAAAACCTTTAAAATTCAATCATACATCTACACGGGCTTCTGGCAAGACATTGGTACAATCCGGAATTTTTACGAAACGAATCTCAATTTGACCAGCATCAACCCCTCGTTCAATTTCTACGACGAAGCCATGCCCATATATACCCATAGAAGAGATCTTCCCGCCAGTAAATTTAACTTTAGCTCCATCAGCCAGACTCTCACCGCCGACGGATGCATCATTACCAACGCCAACATAGCAAATTCAATAGTGGGAATCCGCACGCTTATCGAATCCGGCGTAAATCTGGATGGAGTTATTTGCATAGGCGCCGACTGGTATGAAACGGGAAACGAAAAAAAAGAAAACCGGGAAAAAGGACAGCCGGATATAGGAATCGGCAAAGGGAGCATAATTCGCAATGCGATTATCGATAAAAACGCCCGCATTGGCGAAGGCTGCCGAATTGGCGTGGATCCGATTGAAAGAAAAGAAGGGGACAACGGCTTTTACCATGTCCGCGATGGAATTATCGTCATTCCCAAAAACAGCGTTATTCCCGACAGAACGGTAATTTAAGTTTCGAGCCTGGCTGCAATCCACAGCTGATAATCGGCGGGGAAGAGAATTTCGATAAGCCATGCCTGAAACGGAAGCCACTGCAATTAAAGAACCAGAACCTCCGGAAAGATAAAGTGGGTCAAGGCCACCACCACCACAATCACTCCCATGACATTGCGCCGAGTTAAAAAAATGCGGTCTATACCGGCGAAAAACGCCGCCGGTTCTTCGTTTTTAAGGACACTGTAATTGCTGAGCAGCATTAGCGAAGCAAGCATCCCCGTCAGTACGGGAAGAATGTCTCCCACAACGGGAATGACAAAGGAGAAAACGAGCTTCAGCAGGCTCAGAATGCCGACCAAAATCCCGATACACAGCGAAACTGCGGGCTTGCGAATTCTCTCTTCGTTTAACAGCCCCGCAAACTTCAGCTTTTCGCCAAAAAAATCAAATGCCAGAATAACGCCTGACGACGCCAATACGGCACAGAAAAGACCAAACAATTGATACATTTTCCACCTCCCGTGGTAATCAACTATAGACTATTGCATGGTTGCCGACGACAACCACCACAATCGAATTTACTCTACCGCAATGCCCGTGCGCAATTCCATATCCCAATCGGTTCTGTCCTTTTCGCCTAAAACGCGAATTCGGGCAAACAGGAGTCTCCCGCCGTCTTCATTGCCAATAAACTCTTCAGCCGGAAGACGATATCGCAAAATAGCGACCTCATCTCTCTCATCGGGGAGAAGTTCGCGGAGCAGAGCTACCGGCTGATTTGAATCCCCGGAAAAAAGAGCGGACTCCACAATTCCCGGCGATCCAACGGCAAATTCCTCCAGAGCTTTTATTCTCAGGGTTACCAGGATTTCCTCCGCGAATTCCACGGCTCTCAGCTCATATCTATGCCCCTGATAATCTTCGGCCGCCAAATCCGGCTTGAGGAATACATTGTATATAATAAAAATAACAACCACCAAAGAAATGTCCAGAACCAAAATAAAAGAGCCGCGGTTTTTCCGAAACCACCGACGATTGTCCACCTTTCCCGAATTGCCTTCGGCCAAGTCGAGACGTTCCCGGCGATTGTAGCGGAAATGGAGGTCTTTTTCGGAATCTTCAATTGGCTGCGTATTTTCCATTTTCCCGCTTTCCCGTTTCATGGCCTCTCCCGGAACGCCCTCTATACAAAGAATATTTTCCAGTAAAACATCGATATATTCAGCTATCGGTTTTATCCATCTGAAATTCCGAAAGCAAGCGGGCCGATTCAGCGGCCAATGCAGACGCAGTAAACCAGCCATCTCTGCGAAACAATCGCGCTGCGGCCCAGGCATGGCATATTACCGAAGAGCAAATTGCGTCGTTGGGCTCTACCCGCCGGGCCATTAAACCGGCTATTATCCCGGCCAGCACATCGCCGCTTCCGGCGGTGCCCAGTGCTGGATTTCCTCCGTCGTGCACGGCAAAAACACCGTCGCTGTTACCAATATAACTAATTGACGATTTAAGGAGACAAATGCAGGAAAATTTTTCGGCGATTTTCTTTACCGCTACGAAGGGCCGGGCGAGAACCTCCGCACTGCTCCAATCCAAAAGAGCAGACGCTTCCCCGGGATGCGGGGTAAAAACAACGATCGAACCGGGAAGGTAGTGCCCGGCGGTCCACAGGTCGGCTGCTGCCCGCAGCCCGTCGGCGTCGACGACAATGGGGATGTTCCGCGCAAGAAGTTTTTCCAAATATTCGCCTCTTCCCCCGCCCCATCC
>JACSEG010000165.1_pt1 | contig 12473 bp, 3 predicted proteins | sample 8225521 | NCBI WGS metagenome assembly JACSEG01 (sample SAMN15705060, study PRJNA637333) | viral metagenome | isolation source: viral RNA from sea star tissue | host: Pisaster ochraceus | place: USA:Santa Cruz | collected 2018
GTGTGTTTGGTTGTTTTTGAAGTACTCTCACTTGCTCTGATCTGTGTTCATTGTCGTTGAACTTCTCTACGAACATAACGGTTGCAGACAATGAAGGCGGAACCAGCTTATTCGATTTTGTTGGGAATACAGGCCAATCGGATAAAGGCTCTAGGCACGTCGGTGCATTAGCCTCAGTAACCTCACTGCATATGAATGTCCACATATCCCTCAGCCATGTTTCAGATGGATGTCCATTTTGCTCTGGTGTCCAGTCAACATATTCATTGCATCCTTTCCATTCAGCTGGTAATACTTCTCCCAAATGATGAGCCAGTTGTGTGATGTTAAACTTCTTGAATACTCCATCGAGGAATGCTTGGTTCACAGTTTCAACTTCTGGTTGATCAGTACCTGCAGCAAGGTCCTCAAACCACTTGTTGAGGAGATCAACCAAATCTTCTTTCAAAAATTTGTCTTGTAGGCTGGGCAGTACCTTAGAATGCTTTGTTAGGTAGATGCCATCTTCGAATGAGAGGCTTCTAAGGGTCCCTGCGTTCGAAAGACCGAATGGTAAACCATTCAGCTCATGTGGCTCCGAGATTCCTTTGAGGCAGTATTTCAGTACAACAAGAAACGTCTCGTAATCCTTGAATGTGGTACCATCTAATGAAGACAGTGTCCATGATCTTGTAAGATGTTTTATAACAATTGCTGGGGATACAAAGTTAATTTCGACGTCGCAAGCCTGAAATGCCTCGCCCAGCGCAGGCGAACTTCCCAACAAATTCATGCCATCTTTTTGCAAAAAGCACCTCAACTTAGATATATCGTCACCTAGTTCTTTTTTTAGGTAGCTTCTTGTCATCGGCGTTCAAGTTATCAAAGACTACGGAACTTGTTTCGGTGATTGGGTCATGCCAAGTGACAGTCCAGCCATCTTGGTTAGGACGAACCACGGGTAGCACCTTCAAGTTGTTCTTCTCGATATAAAGAAGAGTCTCCTTGGCAAGTACTTTCCATATTCCATGAAGCTTATCTAAATGTGTAGGAAAGAGGCCGTTAAAAACCTCGATTTGTTGAGCGATAGGATGGTTGGAAAATGTCTCACCAAGCAGAGTCCTTCCTGCATTTTCGATTAGTTTAGCATAAGCCGGTGCAATCACATGGGTCACTAACAAAAGATTCCATTTGTGAATAAACTCGTCATCTGTTTTGACATTATCTGCTTTTACAAAGTCGTTACCCTTTAGGAGGTTACTCCTTGACGAATCCAGCTCAAACATTCCATTGACATGAACTGGTAATCCGGTTTGTATGGGTAATGGAAGGAAACAGTACGCCTTGAACTTAGGAGTAGGTTGGCAAGCCGTCTCACTTATACGAGCTGCCACTCCACCTCTGGGTAAAGGGTTCTTCAAGCTCGAGGTATTTGAGAGGACCTGCACATCATCCTGGAGATTTTCAAATCCCAACATCCGTGAAATAAGCCATTTCTGCTTGTTACTCTCTGAGTCCTCGATCACGAGGTTGTACACACTAGACTTAGATGCGATTGTATGGCAAGGTTTGTCTTTGAACATCTGCAAGTGCTCTGCTAGCTCTGCGCGCTGTTTTAAGTCATCTGCTTGTAGTGATGAAGTAACGGTGTAGACCTTGTCCAGCTTCTTTGTCTTTTCTTCAATACGGGAGATGCTTATCTTCTCGATGTTATTCAAAAATAGTAGTGCTTCACGTGCAATGTCTTTTAGGTCATTTAGTAATCTTTCAACCATATATGGCAGGAAATACTTCCCAGATATACCAGATGGAGTTTTACGAAGCGGGAAACGAAAGAGTGTGCCCTCCTTTTCCTTGAATTCTTCAATATCCTCCAGATATCCGGTTAACATGTCGGGGAACTTCTCCCGAAACTGCTGACTAGTTGAAAACATCTTTCCAGGGGAGGATTCTATCACACCAGGAATGCACTTTAGAAGCGGGTCAAAAACACAGAGTTTGTCCTTGTTAGTTAGGAAACTTGGGAAATCCGTGAGATGGTAGACAGCATTGAAACCTATGCCAAAACGTCCAGTTGTTGTGACGTCATTTCTTTTTCCACCAATCCCAACTCTCTGAATGCCTTCAATGTCTGTGGCACTGAACGATCTATTGTTGTACACGCAAAATGCTGGAACACCTTGGGTGGCTGTCCATGATTTTCCGATTACCCCAGTTCCGTCATGGCATCGGTGATCATAAACAAAATGCATTTCTGTGGATCCAGCATCGTCAGCGTTCTGAAGCAGCTCTTTAAATACATCGGACACATTTGGGTAATCTTTTAGAATGCTACCCAATCGGTCTGTCAACTTCTCTTTTTGGCCGAAATTTCTCTCAAAACCACTTGATGAAGAACATTTTGCAAGCTGCCTTTCCGTTGCCGTCATAATACCTAACATTTTAGCACTAACGTGTGCTAGATCATCATGGGTGTACACAAGGCTGTCGCCATCCCGTAGTTTAGGGTCTTCCCAGGTCATGTCATCGTACGTAAGTTCTTTTGTTGGGCGTAAAATGTTGTTCCGGTCGAGCACAAACATTTCTTCATCTTCTAATACTGCTTCCTTATTGTCATCATTCTCGCCAGAAATGGAAAGCGATTCTGATAATTCCTTGACCAAGACCTTGGCTGCTTCGAGATCCTGTTCATCGACGGGTTTGTCTTTATACTTCTCGTGCAAAGCTTGTAGATTCTGAACAAAATCTATCTTCTGGAAACTGTTTTGTACTCCGCAGACCCTCAGAAGAATCTTAAAGGGTGAAAGCTCATCATGAACTCGCATGAGGTAGGCTTTGCATTCGCTGTTAAAGTAAAAGGCAACCTGTTTTATGTGTTGAAAATTGCCTTTACAAAACACCAATCTCATTTTTCCAAGTTTTTCCACTGCGGTCTCGTGCTCCACCTCTACAGTGCCGTCAATCCCACAAATCTTTTTTTGCAGGAAATCATATATTTTTAAAACCATAGCGGATGTTTTCTGTTGATCATGTGATGGTTGCTCAATGAGCTTTTCCAACTGCTGTATCACATCCCCAACTCTTACCGTCTTATCTTTGAAGCCAAAGAAACGTTTGTTTTTCTTGTCCATGGCTTCCGTTCCGAGTATCTCTTCATCCAAAATAGGTTGGACAGATCCAATTATATCCATGTGTTTGGATCCAAAAAGTTTGGATGCCGACGTAAACTCTGTACTACAACTGTACCACTGAGATGGGTACCCTTCAGGCTTCGGAAGGACAGGGAGAAAATCTGCTTCCAAGATCTTCTTCTTCTGTTCACTGCTCGGTTCTTCATTTTGTGCGAGTTTTTTACCAATTAGCTTCAATAAGATCGTACTCTTTTCCAAGGAATTCCCATTATGAGTCATTGCGCGGTCACATATATCTTTCCATTGCAAGTCATCCGCAGCCATCCCCAACTCTTCTAAGGAGAGCAGACGGGAGGGTTGTCGGTATGCCTCTCCATGCGGAAATCTGTCGTCATCTTCGCTGTAAAGCTGCCCAATTTCCTTCCGGGGGTTAACTAGCTGTTCAGGTTTGGCCAGTTCTTCACCTTCTGGAGACGTTGGTATGGATTCCGTATCTCTCAAGAGGCTATCATAGCTGGTCTGCTTTTTCTCCCCAAGACGAAGGTCTAAGACATGGAGAATAATTTTGTTTCGATGCTGTTGGTCTAATAAGCCGTCGTCCAATTCTTCAAGTTGTTTCAACATAGGAAAAAATACCTTCAACAAAAATCTATCAACACTGTATGTGTTTTCTGTGAATGCGTTGTTTTCTCTGCAAATATGCTCAATACTGCCGACAACATCCTCGTTCAAATCCACAAATCTTTTCGAAGAACTGTGGTTGTTCAAGATAGCAACAATACTGTCTCTTAGATCGATGGGGCAAGACGAATCTGTGACGAAGAAGCACTCCTGCACTGACAGCCATTTCGTATCGGCATAAAACAATTTAGGCACACCTTCCCCGCCACACCCTATTCGACGATAATATTCTCGAACCAAGGGTTCAAAATCACTGTGACACTTTCCCAACACAGGCCACAGACGCTGGAAGTCGGTCGCATCAATGTGCTGTTGGCTAAGCTTTTGAAGGTCTTCAAGAAGGTTAATAAGTACTTGGCACAATACATCCTTCATTAGCCGTTCATTCCAAAGGGCCTCGGTGAAGTCTGCACAATGTGCATGTGAAGGGTTGCTCCATATTTGTCGACGATTCGGCTGTAGAAGGAAGCTGCCGTTGATATGGAACGGTAGACCCGTGTGTGCGTCTAATGGTAGAAAGCTAAACACTTGACCTTCTGATTGTTTAGGTGTTAAGCCGCCTTTCTCGTAACTTAACTCTGCAGCAACTCCACCACACGGCAATACTCCATGTTTTTTACCTTCGTCACTGGAGGCCAAGATCTCGATCTGGTCTCTTCTTGTCATACAGGAGCTGATGATGAAATGTTTTTGTTGCGTATTCAGTCTGGTTTTACCACTCGTTTTTGACGGACGCGTGTCTCTTGTTACCTTAGCAATCATTGTCGTGGATGGACAAGGAGAACTCGGTAAATCCATAGCGTGGGTTGTTGCCTTCAGGATATTGCGTTCAATGGTCATATTGCCTTCTGGACCAGAAATTGAACGGGGCATCTTTATATCTAGACATCTGGAGACCCTCACGGACAGAACTGTTTCTTTATCTTCGACCTTATCAGACTTGAGTTCCAGCACCTCGACTGAAGTCACGTTCTGAGTAAACAGTAGTAATGTATCTGCAGACTCCTTCAATGAATCTATCAAAGGCTGAATCTCCTTCTGTGAGTCAAAACTGCTGTCAGAAAGTTGATTCGGCTTGCCATCATTAACCTCGGCACTTGTGCGAAGCGGTAACCTAAACAAAGTGTGCGGATACGACTTGGTTGTCTGGTCGAGTTTGCAGTCAAATATTCCATTGTAAGGTTGAAACTGGTGCGGGTAAGTCCCAACAGTCCGTCTGTGTTCCTCCTTTGTCAGATCTAACTTTATACCTGGCTGCTGGGGGTGAATACGGTCACCCAGATGGGTAGCCCTGGGGTCACAAATAAGCACATATGGTCCACTGACCACACTTGGTACATCTGTTAGATGATAGACTGACGTGAACCCCAATCCAAACCGCCCCACTTTGTCTAGCTTCTGCTTCTTGCTTTGAGCAGCTATAGAGCATATATTTTGAATGTCCTCTTTCGAGAAGTAGGCGTCGTTGTAAGCCCAGATAGCAGGGCCATGGCATGCTTTCATATCATCGCTGATAAGGTTGCTCAGAGTGGTTTCATTACTTCGCCAATCGATCAGAAACTTGACTTCATTTGCTCCAGCGTCGTCAGCATTCTGGATTAACTCTTTAAATATGTCTTCTTTTTTGTACATTTCAAGGTTTCGCTTAATGGCATTTGCAGTAGATTCATTTGGCCCAGCAATTTCATATCCACGATCAAGAGCCTGATCTACTGGAGCAATTGCATGACTGAGTGGTCTTAACCCCAACCGCTTAGCAACTGCATTCGACATGGACTCGTGAATTACGAATAGACCACTACTCAAATCATCGTAGGATAGCTGCCCCGCTAGTCTCTCATCATCAACATACAAACATTCTGAAGCCTGTCTCATACGGAGAGCCATTTCATCGGAGGTCCTGCACGGCACCAAAATCTCAGGTAAATTGCCAAAGTGTTCAAGATTTACAATGTACTTGAGAATGTTGCTCACGAGTGTCAGGTCTCCTTTGTAATCTTTCTGCCCCACCTGTTCTCTTTCATATTTTTGATGGACATTTTTCAGAACTTTGCACAGTTCATCTTCCTGGAAGGTCTGTCGTACACCAATACTCGATAGAAAGTGCTCATACTTCTCCTTGTGCTCTATCGGAACTGTATAGAGATAGGGTACCAGACTGACGCCAAGTGTTCCATTATCAATGGCTATTTTGTCAAGTGTTGCAAATCCAGAGCCGTGCCAAACCAGGGGCTGGTTGACGCTGACATGCTTTTCAGAAGCAAGCTTCAAATCACTCCCTGTCACCTGGTTAAGAAACTTGTATATTTCAGACACCGCGGATGCAGTAACACTGCTATCGTCTCTCTTGGAGTTGTAATTCTTTGACAAATTGCCCAGGTGTTGAACGACGTGTTCGACATTTGTGTCATTGTTTGGTTCAAGTTGTACTGTGAGGCTGAAGGCGTCAAGCAGATTTTTGTCGATACATGGCAGTTTTAGTAGAGGTAGCACAGAGCCTTGTAGCATTCGTGTTTCATACAGAGCCAAACATTCTGGGGAGTAGAGTTTGTTAGATTTACCACACCATCCAGCAGAGTAAGGGTACTGGTCTGGTGGTGTAGGTTCACAAGGAACCCAACGAAGACCATTGAGTGACTCACTGAGTAACATTCGCCTAAAATTATCGCTTACGTAGTCTGATAGGAGTTCGCAATGAGAACTGATGTATTCTAAGAGGACCTGTCCTCTTGTAACATCCGCATTCCCACATGCTCGAACATTTGAAAGCTCCTTCGCAACTTTCCAAATGTCATCCGAGCTTACGTCACCCTCACTCTTCAAGCCAACTTCTTTCAATCTCTGAATTATGGGTCCTTTCGAATACGCATGTGATGGAAACACATCGCTTTGCCCAAGTAGGATCTTAAGTGAAGTGGTGGGTTCAAACAAATCTGCTGGGCACACAACTCTACCTGTTTTAGCAGTGGGTACAAACTCACAACCCTGCGCTAGATACCGATATTCCCGACTCTCCAAAACCCAAGTCATGATCTTGAGCTTAGTTTGGTCATTGTAGTGCCCAGTTGTCACACCATACAAAACATTTGTTGACAGAAAGTATTCAGTGGTTTCTTCTGTGGCCCCTAACGACAACACCAGATTGTCTGAGGAGTCTTGTAGGATCAGACGACAAAACATCAAGTACGGAACTGGTATGTGGAAAAAATTATGTGGCACTGCTGAGGAGCAATGGTTAACTGTTGTGTAGCTTATTTCCTTGATTTGGCAACGGAAAAGTGGTAATTTCCTCAGAAGGTCTATTTGCCAAGTATTTAATGACGTGTGTTTAGCCAATAGACATCTTAGCTCGTCCTTAACGGCCCTTTCCAGACGTTCCACTTGCTTTACTATGGAACACTCCCTAAATGATTCCAAAATCGTCAAAACTCCTTCATGGGTTGGAGACTGGATGAAGTTGCTCAGATCAGGGTGGCTGGTAACGCATGTTTCGAGTTTGTCTCGAATAACAACTGACCCCAATGTCTCAAGAAACTTGCATATATTTTCTGACAAAGATTGACTGGCGCCAGAAAATGCATAGAAGCTTACTTGTTCCTTCTTAAATATCATTGAGTTATCCGTTAGTCTTACGATCTTATTAGGTTTCATGTGAATGAGTGGAATACCTCCGAAAGAGCTGAGGGGTACTTGATTTCTGGTAAGCCACTTCCACAAGTTATTCAACCATTCAAGCGTTGGTTGCTGGTATCTTCCTGGAGTCCAAGACAGTACTTTGTCTGTACCTCTAATCCAAGCGGCCGGCAATGTTTTACGTAACAGTGGCTCAACATGTTCACTGGCAAACAATCTTATTTGAGTGTATGACTCTACTTCCTTTGTAGTCAATGCTTCCGGCAGGTCATTCACAGCAAACTGGCTTTCCCCACTTGGAATAAGTGAACTTGGATTTTCACGAGTTTGTATGAAAACTTCCGTTGATGTCTCATTAAAGAAAATGAAAGTGCCATTTTGCAAGGGGAGAAGTTTCAGATTGGATAGATCACAAATGGTGTCGCTGATCACATACTCGAGAAGCTCGCGTTTCTCTGCGGAACTTAGGAAATGAAGTTCATTTCCACGGATTCGATTTCTCACGATGGCGGGTGTGACTTTCTGGTAGTCTATTTCTGCCCAATCTAGAGACTCTACAACATGACCAGGAAGTTGGGCCAGTGGGGTTCCATTTGTTCCTCCAAACACTTTCAAAATAAGGCTACTGTTTTCAGAATCATGGTAAACTTCGGATAACTTCATCCAGCGACCACCTTTGGAATCTGTGTGAACAAACTTTTCGTCCTTCAAAAGTTTCAGGAATTTCCGGACACCTTCTTTCCACTCTTTTTTCACTTCATTGATGTTAGGCCAGGCCCTGTAAACGTCTTTTGGGAGTATCTTGTCAGCTTTCTTCTCGCTTTTGTCTATTGAAGCGAGAATTAATTTGGCATGCACCTCAGGATACACTTCAGTGACAAGGAGCTGATTCCACAGAGCTTTCTTATCATACCTAGACTCGTTATCTGGCCACTTGATGCCTCGTCGGTTATCACCAAGACCGAAGTATCCATTGACGTGGACAGGCAGACCAGATTGTTCGCCCTCCGGTAACGGCAGAAAGCAAAATACGCGACCACGTTTCTCTAAATCAGCTTTCATGCATACGTTCCCACCTCCTGAGAATTTGAAGGCTGCTCCCATCCAGGGCCGCAGATTTAGATCATTGCCTTTAATAAGGTTCTGTAGGTCCGGCGAAGTGTCTGAACAGGTATTAACGGTGACGTATACACTGACGGGTGCCGCTTTGTCATTGACACGTGTTTCAACGTGTATATCACTTACAGTGGTGACGTTCCCCTTGATCATTTTGGCCCACAAGTTCTCTCTGTCTGCTCTAATTTGCACACGTTTCGCCGATGGGATGTGGACTTCAAAGACCTGTTTCGGCGGTTCACCATTGCCACGTCGCTTATACACCTGGATGGTCTCTATATGTTTCATAAATAACAACGAGATCTCTGCATCACTCTGGAATGACTCCAGTAGCTTTTGCACACGGCTTTCATCGTTGAACACCGACTTGCTTAAATCAGATGATTGTTTTCGAAAAGGGAATCTGAAAATGGTTCCCTTGAAATTACTCTCCCTGAACATCTTGTCTGTACAATTGAATAAGTCCAAGAGGTATGGTGAGAACTGATGTGGAAATTCATCCAAGAGTTTTGCAGATGTCTTCCACATCATTCCGCGTCGTCCTTCGAAGTTCGTGTTTTTACGGGGATCATATTTGAAGTTTTGTTCGAGCGGGTCCAGAAATCCAACGCTATTTCCGCTAAGGACGCTCGGAAGATCTGGAGAGGGGAAGCAATTGATTGACTTATTGGTAACTATCAGATTAACTGATTATTTGTTAAATACTTGCACAGTATCACTTTACGGATTACATGTGAACACACTCACTCATTAATTGTCATAATATTATTTGATCTTGCAAGAGTTTTGTAATGAGCACTCCCGTTTGTTGCACGCGTGCGATAAACGTTTATCAAACCTTGGCGGTTGCTGTAGTACAATGCTAGTATTAATAAATGCTTAACTGTGGATGAGAATGCATATCAGTATAGCTACACACATGGACACGAACAAGCAAAATAAATTATTTAAGTGCAATATACCATGGGGGAGTCAAAGTCCTTGGTATCATAGACTGGACTATTCCACTTATCTAAGAGGGTCCCAGTGTTGTGTAGTTTAATTTTGAGAAGCAGAACTTGTTTGTGACTCGTACACTTCGTGCACAAAATTGTAGTTTCATACAGACCTACTACACAGATCTACCCTCTGCTATTATGGAGCCATCTGGTTTGTCTTACTAGTTCTTTTCTTGCTGAGAGACTGTACTAGGTTCCCTGATTTCCAACACCCCTCTCCCTACCAATCAAGTTTGAGAGCCAGTTATTGGAACCTTTTACTGCATTCGTGTTTATCTCAGGGTTACTACTTCGCTTGAAGGTTTTAAAATGATAAGTGGTCCGTCTCTGGGGATCGATCACCTCACCTGTCAGATGGTAAACTGAAATGAAGCCAAGCCCGAATCTTCCAACTTTCATCACGTCATCAACCTTGTCACTTTGTTCGGGCTTCTGTATACTGTCCCAGTCCACATCTTTGAAGACGGCATCGTTGTAGGCGTACAGAGCAGGACCCTGGAATTCACTTAATTTCTCCGACCACAGTCCATCGCAAGAATGCTCGGTTTTGTCGTAGAGGAAAATCACCTTCCTTGCTTTTGCATCATCTGCGTTCTGCAGAAGCTCCTTAAGTATCTGTCCACCTTCAGGATACTTCTCAAGAACCCTCTTTAGATATACAGAAAGAGGCGGGACCTGCTGTCCGAAAGCAGTTCCACTGGTGTCGTCTGCCATTATGTTCCTTTTGCCGTAGCTATTATTTCTTCATTATGAGCTGCTGTTTGCCTCAGCTGCATCACACCGTTATGTTGCCCCACTCAGATCACAGCCAGGCGGACACAATCCCGTGTTAAGTGCTCTTTTATTTCTGGAACTATTTGCATGGATGGAGGTAACAGGAGGTAACAGTTGGCCCACTGTTGCAACAAGCTTTCGTCTGCTGAGTCTATACATGAATGTAGGAGTGCCGGCAGTCTCACACTCGGTAAAAATTGTCGTGAACAAAGCTCATTTCCTGGGTGTAGCCGAGTAGCGTAACCACGACCACATGACCGGACAAAACCAGATTCTATAGCCTTTAGTCAAGTCGTGCACTGTACAGGGCAGAGGTCGCCTCTTTATTAAGCAACGGTAGTTTATGTACATGAACTGCCGCATGTACCCCCGGAATGATCACTGTGCGCATTTCATGGAGGCTAAATCTTCGACCGTCGGCTGGACTTTGCCGATCCAGTAAGCCCCGCCCACTTAGCAACAGCCTAGCAACGAGAAAATTGCGTGATTTGGGTTTTTCCCCAAGCACGCAACACTCTATAGCCTTTAGTCAAGGCGCAAACGGTGGAGGCACACCAGGGGACGATTGTCAGTATTGCCATAGTGATTTTTGTTGTGACATTACACTTTGCCTAGCCATTAAGATGAATTTGCACTTCAGATCAGTCTTAAATCTTTGTGAAATCGAGCCCAGGGCCCAATTTCATGGCTCTGCTTACCGCCGAATTCTGCGCTTACGATCAACATTCTCCGCTTACTGTACAAGCGCCGAATTTCTGCGTTAGCTGTGTAAGCGAAGAATGCCTATAGTAACGTGGAGTACGCACGCGCACAAGCAAAAATTCTCTGTTAACCCGTGAAATACGCTTGACGTAAGCAAATAATTCCCTGCTCTGTAAGCGTCGATTCTTTGCTTACGGTAAGCAGAGCCATGAAATTGGGCCCAGATGTCACGCACGGGAAAAGACCAGAGCGAGCGGTGAATGAAGCCGCGAAGCCAACTCGTTTAGCTAATCAGTTATTCATGATCATGAAATATTTACTACTCTTTGTTAAGCAATATTCACCGACAGCTAGATGTTAGACTCTTCTATATTTAGATGGGTGTTACTGTCTGGAAAATATGTATTTTACTTTGGCAATCGATAACATAAAATACTACGATTTGACAATACTATATTATAAAAAAGAAAATTGAGATAAATAAATTCTGACAACGGAAAATTAGTTGCTAAAGGCTGGCTAGTGTTGCTGCGTGCTTGGGGGAAAAACCCAAATCACGCAACGTGCGGTTGCTTAGTGGGCGGGGCTTACTGGATCGGCGATATTCGGGCATCAGTGAAGATGTTTTTTTGTACATGTACATTAAGTCTCGCTCATCTTATCAGTCCCTTCATCCAAAAAGAAAATACGCTGATTTGACAATTTGGGTAAAAATTCTAACAACGGAAAATGACAAATCATGACAAAACGCAACATCAATGCGATCGTGCATTTGGTGAGGTAAGTAGGAATCGTCGCAGGTCTTTTTTTCGTGATATCTGGGTGTACCGCATGCGCCTTGACTAAAGGCTAGCAACACTCCCACGTGGCTGGTATCGACTTTCAGTGGACAAACTATTTCATAAAAACATCTTCCCCCAAAAATGGTATAAACCAATACAGTCCTATAACGGTGATCCCCAGTAAAAACCAAATCCGTTCAAAATAAAAAGAAGGTCAGACAGAAATTTCACCGCCTTGAACTGCATGGATTCTAACTTTATACGGCCGGCCGGCCGGCCCTTGAATCCATACGCGGCAAGTTTCGATCTTGGTTCAACACCCAGACGTCTATTCCTTATACTTCACATGCAGTTCAACCTACATGTACGTGGCCAGACGTTTATAGCAGACGTTTGCGTGCTTAGTAACGTCTGATGGTGGTCTGAGTAAAACTGCTAAACTACCGGGAATACGACGGCACACAAAACGGTGGTTTCTGACAATGACTTTGATTGAGAAAGCAAGGGTAGCTAATGAGTAATGTTGATAGGTTAGTCTCTATATTGGTTTCATACGCGGCAAGTTTCGATCTTGGTTCAACACCCAGACGTCTATTCCTTATACTTCACATGCAGTTCAACCTACATGTACGTGGCCAGACGTTTATAGCAGACGTTTGCGTGCTTAGTAACGTCTG
>JACSEG010000166.1_pt1 | contig 12372 bp, 2 predicted proteins | sample 8225521 | NCBI WGS metagenome assembly JACSEG01 (sample SAMN15705060, study PRJNA637333) | viral metagenome | isolation source: viral RNA from sea star tissue | host: Pisaster ochraceus | place: USA:Santa Cruz | collected 2018
ATAAGGACTAAATTGAAAAGCTGTTGAAGAGTCCAAGATTTTAGTCAATGAATAAAGCTTTATGATTAAGACAAATTCCCATTCTTGAGAACTTGATTAAAGAATTTGAATAAGAATTCATCTTTTCTTTGTATTGTTGCCTGGTTTTATTATCCAAACATAACAGGTAATTCTTAATGGTTAATAACGACGTGGTGGGAGACAACCTTGTCTCGTATGGATTTACTTTCATCGATCTTCTACTGTTGACAGCTATCTTTGATGATACACAAGGTGTCTCTACGTTTCCTAATAAAGTCTTGGGCCTGGTAGATCGTCTGACAAACATTTCTTACGGGGGTATTGCAATGTGTGTTCCTCGATGGCCTGATAAATGTAGGATGAAGTGGGGGAAGGAAGGCAAGCACAATGCTCTGTAGTGTGTAAAGCAGACCAATGCTATGAATTTACGAGAGACGTCGTTTGGAAAGATGAAATTGCAAGAGGCCTCATCTTGTACTCTGGTATTTCTGGATGGCGCGGCCGTGATGGCATGTCACTAATTCCCAAGCACACACTGGGTTTCGTCTTCCAGCTCTTGCCGTCTTGGACTGGTATAAGAACCCATTTTGTCTGTGCGGCGTGACAGAATAAAGGATCGTCCTGGCTGGTGGGAGACTGTGGCAGCAACGGTCGGGTCGGTCGGCTGGGGACAGGGGTTGGTGTTGTAGAATTAGAAGGGTTGGGGTGTAGTAACTACGGCCTCGCCACCTGGAGACTCAGGGCGGCAGTGGGCCTAGATTTGAATGGTCTGCGTGCAAGGGAAACCGGAAACCCTACCCAAGACTTAAGACCCTGCAGGAGGCCCATTTAAGACACAAGACAAGCTTTTGGCCGGTCATAAGAGGTCAGGCTGGGGTGAGCTGAGGAGACAAGAAAAGATATTACTCTGTTGGGTTGGCCGAGCCCATTGGGGGGTTGGAGACAGCCCCAGTGCAGACTGCAGATTGTTTTGGAAATGAAGTCGTCAAGATTCCTTTGACTACAAATGCAACAGATTAGTCGTTGGATATTTTAACATTATACGACTGCTTTGGATGGAGCATTGGTTATACATGCCTAATCTGAAGACGGGAAAGAAAATTTGCGAGAAGAAATCCGTGCAGGGAAGAATTCTGGACATGCAGACTGGTCGGATCACCATCATAGCTTGAAAATGACTCTAAATCGTATCAGCTGTTGAGACTCTGAAAAGTTCAATTGATTTACCAGACTGACTGGCCCAGTATCCTTCAAGACTCACGGAACCTTCCAAGACTGAGTCGATTTGCTGATGATGATGTTATTTCATTGGAGATTGGCAGGACGATGGTTGACTTGTAGGCAAGGCATGCTGTAACCCTGCAACAAAGTTGAGGCCTTGGTGAGTCATTGATCTACCATACCAGCTTTAGTGCCAGTGATCCAAGGAAGGAGGTACCATCATACATGATAAAAAAGTTCAGCCGGAGAGTCAACGATTGTTTGCACCACTGAAGACTAAGCAGTTTGACGCTCTATCCAAACACTGCAAGACAACATTTTGTCATACACCGATTACGTCAAGAATAATCATAACTCGTCATACCACGATTGTGTCAAAGTATCCCAAAGTCGACATTTCTATGTGAGTTTTTTAAAAAAAGCTCACTGGAAAAAAGAAATCTCCAAATTGTGAGAAACTAATGGACGGACCAAGATTTAATTTGGGTGGATGTGTTCACCTATTTTTTTTTCCAGGTGGTGTTGACTTTTTGCTGATTATGCACCGGGGAAAGTCAACACACCTAGTTTTTGCATCAGCGATCGTGTCACTGCCGACGAGAGTCTAGAGTCCAAAAGGAAAAGTTTTTGCTATTTGACTCCTCGTACTCAGACACTCAAGGTCTTATTATTGATGAGATTGGGAGGGAACAAACACTCTTTGAAGAGGCGTACAGACACGCCCTAATCTGAGAGCGATAAATTGAACTACGACTATACCATCCAGCAGCGTTGGGATATTTAGGGGCTGTTTTAAGACGCGAATCCTGAGGGAACCAGAAAGAGAAGCCTTCTGTTTTATTGGCTCATCGTATTGGATCGTCTTCAAGATTTGTGATTCTGCTGCCCCCCGATTTACGCTGAGGTGATTTGACTTTGGATTTTTTTTTCTGCTCTGATTTGGAGAAGATTTCCCCGTGAACAAGTGATCCGCACGAAGTGGAGACTTTAAGTTCAGTGGACCTTGCTTCCAAAGACCTACCTCAAGAAGCACCAAGCGAGCAGCAGGAGAAAGATCTGAAAAAAGAGGAACCGGATCTGCTGAGTTCTCGGTCGGTCGCCGAGAAAGCCCGGCAGTTCAACTTGAAAGAGCAAGAAGCATCCAACGAATCGCCCACAAAGAGGACCAAAGCTGTTGATATACTGACCACACCAACTCGGACAATTGCCATACAGACTGAGAAGGATTCCAATAAAGGGAAATCACACGTCCCCATCGTCCGCTGGAATAAAGCCGGAGAGTTCTCTCGCCAAGACCAACAATTTGGAGAGGGCGTTTCGATCCAGCGCTCCACGTCCATTCCCGACAGCGAAACTGTGATTAGACGCGTGATCAGTCCCGAGGCAGCTCGATCCCGATTTGAGGTGTCACCGCGAGGGAAACCCACCAGATGTTCGTTACGACGGGAGAAATCACTGCAGCAGAGAAGAGAAGAGGAGAGACAGATACAGAAGTCTAGGGTTTTAGTCAATTCGTATGAGCTGTCCTCGGATCTGAAAAATAAACAGGTGGAGATGCTAGAGAAGCGTTATGGTGGACGTTTTCGAGCTGACCACGCCGCTAAAGTAATCCAAGAAGCTTTCCGTCAACACAACATGAAGAAGGAATTCCAACGTCTCCGCCGTACTCCGTCAGAAAGCCGCATATCCCGTTACCTGGACAACCGTAATAAGCAGTGGGGGATTGGTGGCAGCAGAGCTAAGGTCATGGTTATCGGTGACATGGGGCCAACGTCTCCAGTCTCCACCAGACCGCCGCTCAAGGACATTCAAGAGCTCGGAGCTGTCGAGCAGCTGCGAGAGATTGAGACAGTCAGAGTAAGAGACGAGGAGGAGTCTGGAGTTGAGAAGAAAAAACACAAAGTCCATCACAACAACAGCAACAATGTCACGCCCAAACGCGGGATACTTCTCCCAGCCAGCCCTGATGCTAGCTTGAAAGCTGACGCCGATGCCCAGCGAGATCGTCTGCCCTCCAAGACCATGGTTGTGACTTTGACTATGCAACGACATTCTGACGAGAGTGATAGCCACAGTCACACGAGCTCGGAGTCCACTCCGCGTGGCTCTCGTGACGACTTGAGTGCAAGGACGGACAGCAAAACAGACTTGAGTCGTCCTGAGGGTGGCTCATCAGAGAAGACAATTCAGATGGTGATACAGAACACTGAACTTAGAGATGGTGGTGGAAGAGCCTTTGCCTGTAGGCTCGGCGGACCTGGTCAACATGCTGTAGCCAGGCAACTTCCATTTGATGAGCCTGACCCAATGCCAACGGTCAGCGACTCAGTAAAGGACAAACAAAGTACCCTAGATGGGGATTTAGTACCAATGGACCAGACTGAGACTTGTTCAAGTGAAGAAGTTGTTGAGTCAGTTAATAAAGTTGAACTTGACACTGAAACAGCTGTGTCAGAGACTGTATCTACAGCTCCTGAAGAACCACAGGAAGAGACTTATTGTGATGAACATGACCAAGAAGAGTCTTGTGTCAGTCCCACCACACCCACTGCTGAGGCAGAGGGGCCCTTAATGTCCCCAATTTCTACTGAAACTAGAAAAACTGTTATGTCCAAGGCTGTGATCAAAGATTCTGCTGGAAAGGGCAGTCCAAGCACCAGGCGGTCCAAGAAGAGCTCTCGCAGCAAGCATGGCCCTGAGGACTCTCCCAAAAAGAAATCGCCCAAGGAGCGTTGGCCGTTCTCTCGCAGTCGCAGTGGGGACCGCAAAGGTAAAGCATCACCCACAAACTCCCCAAAACCACAACGGCACAGTCCCAGGGCACCACCAGAGAGTGTACAAAAGCAACCAACCTCAGGGGAGGAAATGCACAAAGGAAGTGTGGAGGGGAAACCCGATGTTAGTAGCCCATCGCAATGCCGGAAGACAAGTTCCTCGTCAGATGGCCACCCTGTTGATGATGAGCTACACAGATCCGCTACACAATCCAAAGAGCAGCCATATGAGAGACAACGCGTGCATACCGTTGGATCTATTGAAGCACTTATGAAGAAAAAGAGTGCTCAGGAAGCTGATAAACTTCGGTCGAATTCCGTGAGCAGCGGTGACCTAGGAGATAGATCGGACCAGTTATCTATTGCCTCCACTGTAACCACCAGTGATTTTGACAGGGATTCTGTTCAGGACGTTCCAGCTTTAACCGTTGCAACACCCGAAGGGTCGTTGACAATGCTTGACAAGATCATCTCCACGTCGTCGATGGACTCGGACTCGGACGATGAAGTCACCACACCCCGTCAGAAACGTGCCTCCCTACCGTTTGTCAGCCTCTCGGGTCACACCGCATCCTCGCCGCCGACCTCCGCATCGAAGCAGCTGGTTTCCAGGGTGCATAGCGCCAGCGGTATGGAATCTCCTATCTGGAAGCGCAAGAGTAAAAGCACCAAAGTGGCCACTCGTAACGGGACGCTAGTGAATGGCACCGTTGGCCAGCCGACCAAAAGCCTGGCTAGGTCAGAGACTGGCGACAGCATGAGCAGTGAGGGCAGCAACTCATCTAGTCGTTTTATGGTCGGAGATGATTCAAGTATAACTGATAGTATAGACAGTCTTTCCTTAGAGTCTAGTTATCTGGAGTCACTTGATAAGAGACCTTTAGATCCGATGCTAAGTATACCAATGACTGCAGTCAGATGGCGGAGATATAGAATCGGACTCAATCTATTTAACAAGAAACCGGAGAAGGGAATTAAATTTCTAGTCGATAACAAATTTGTGGAAAACTCACCGAATGAAGTGGCCAAGTTCCTGCTGCACCGCACGGGACTGAGCAAGTCTAAGATTGGGGAATACCTTGGCAACCTGCAGAAAGAATTCAACATGCTGGTTTTAGAGTGTTATGTCGACGAGATGAATTTCCGAGACATGTCCATTGATGAGGCTCTGAGGAAGTTCCAGACGGCATTTCGGCTACCCGGCGAGGCACAGAAGATCGAGAGACTCATGGAGGCTTTTGCCCAGCGCTACTGCATCTGCAATGGTGATGTAGCAAGGATGTTCTGGAAACCAGATACTATCTTCATCTTGGCATTTGCAATCATTATGCTCAACACCGATCTCCACAGCCCCAATCAGAAATCTGAAAGACGGATGAAGATTCATGAATTCATCAGGAATCTCAGTGGTATCGACGATGGCCATGATGTAGATCATGACCTCCTTGTAGGTATCTACAACCGCATCCAGCAGCATCCATTCCAACCAGGAGAGGATCATACTAGTATCGTCTTCAAGTTGGAGCAAAACATCAGCGGCAATCGACCAATCCTTGCAGAGTCCCATCGGCGTCTGGTTCGTGACTGCAGTCTATCGGAGGTCTATGACCCAACCAAGAAAGATAAGAAACATCAAAGACATGTATTCCTATTCAACGATATGCTCATGATAACTAAAATCTATAAGAAGAAGACAGGTAGTATATACGGCTTCAAGAAAGCCTTCCCTCTTCATGCAGCGTGTGTGTTGGACTTCTCCTCTCAGCATTATCCTCATGGGATCAGGCTGGTAGCTGCCATGAACAACCGTACACTGATCACGTTCTGCGCCAACTCCCAGGAGGAGAAGGCTAAGTTTGTTTCCGACCTGAGGGAGACCGTCCAAGAGGTTAATGAGATGGAGGACATTAGAATAGGAGCCGAGCTGGAGAGGCAGAAGATTGTCCGTAAAAGCCAAGCAAGCACGGCGGACTCCGGGCTGGGTCTAGACACGGAGAGTTTCGCTAGCACGCAGAATCTGAGTGGCAGCATGGATTCACTGGCTCCTCAAGCCACGGATACCGGGAGTTTGAAGAGAAGTGCACTTTCTAACTCACTGATGGATCTGAAGGAAGCAGCTTCCAAGAAAAATCACAGGAACAGTGCAAGCTCTCTGGACAGTGGAGTGACCCTGGATATCAACGCCACAATGCCCCTCCCAAGAAAAAACAGAACCGGGAGCCCCCTCACCAGCGTCTTCAGCGCCCGAAACAAAGTCATCCAGCCCACGCTCGACCTCAGCGCAGCGGGCAACGATGAGCCAACAGACTCATGATGACTCCTTCTCGACACTCGTGTGAAAGATGCACGGGTAAACCATCACTATGGGTCTATGCATCATGGATAGAGGAAAGGGTGTTTTTGTTTTTTTATCGGGCACCCCTCGGGGGTGCGCCATTTCAGAATGCTGTTTACTGCTTCCACTGCAATGGACCCTGTAAATGAACTGTGTTGTTTGATAACACGCACGCACTATGCAAGTAGCGTTTCCGTAGGCACTGTTGGGCTTCACCACTAGATGGCAGCATACAGAGATCACTTTGAGAAATGAAAATCCCCTTGGATTAAACTGTGACTCTGCAGACTCCGACTCCAATAACAGCCAGACGAGGGTGCTGTTGTTGTTTTGTTTTTTGCTCTGCTGCGGCATTGGCAGTTATACATACATGAACATGTACATAATGTGGATCGGCAGGCTTAGCTTGTGTTGTAGGGGATGAAGTAAAACAAACTCTTGGTGCTTTTGCTGCCTCGATGGATCACAACACTCACCACTGGAGGGCGCTGTGCACATCTTCAAACTCTCCTCTGCACTTGTTTTTGAACAATCATTTTTGACATTTGAATTTAGTTATTTCTTCAGTTGTTGAATGCATCATGTGATTAATTTTCTACCCTCACCAAGGGCCGATTTCATAGTACTCTGCTAAGCACAGTTACTCTCTAAGCAGGAAGCACAGAAGACGCTCAGCAGATATGGGTTACCAGCCATTATGTCCTGACAGATGGTTATTGCTTTGACTGGTTCTCCACAAAGTTGTGATTAGCAATGTAATAGTCTCTTGTAGTACCGACCATGTAACAAGAGTTTGTTGTAACTTACTGATTTATTTTATGTTAGAATTGCTTTTAAAAGCAGAGTTTAAGACTTTTTCTACGCCAACTCATCCAATGTTATTCTTATTAAAATAATGTACATTTGAATGGCCACAATGTGGTTTGAGATCCAACTTGTGTACTTTGTATCAGTACCTTTTAACCCCTGGAGATTATTTTCTCTTCAAATTTCTTGCATTTTTATTGTATTTTATTTTATTTATTTTATTTTTTTTTTGGGGGGGGGGGCTATTGTTGAAGTGAGAATTATAAAAATGCGAAGATAAGTTGCCATTGTGTGAGCTCCTTGCTACAAACTAAACCTGCCAAACTACATATCTCAAAAGATTGGGCGCCCTCGTGTGATGAACTCTCACAGGTTAAATTTGTGCCAAAAAGATGGTCAATGGCCTCACATTTCGAGGATGAATTTGTTTTAAAGAAGAAACAAGTTGGAGTCTCTTTTGTACTTTCTCATTGAAGGTTTCCCTCTTTGGTTAAACATTTGCAAATGTGGCCAAGCTTTACAGATTCCCAGTTGTCTTCACTGTCTTTGTACGTTTCCCTGTAGTGGCCAACTAGCCCACTCTGTGGAAGGTTTGCTGTGATTGCGTATCATTTTTTGCAAAAATTAGTTTGACAGATTGGGAAATGCTTTTCCTTTTTTTCTTATCTTTGATTGAGGACACTGTCGAATTGTACAAAGGATTCAGTGGTTTTTAGTGTCTACATGTCTTCAGGTAGCTGTCGGCTGTAGACGCTTCATGCATCGAGGTTTGCAGCAGCGTGTGACGTGTTAAAACGGATCATGAAATGATCTTATTATATCTTAGAAGTATGTGTGACATTCGTGCAAGGGGTATATATTTTCACTGAACGTGGTTCTATGAATTTGAAGGAAAAAAAAGATTCTTTTGTAACAAAAAGAAAGTGATTTTCATTGAATTTATAAATAAGGGTATTTAGATTATTATTTGCCAATTGGTATAAAATTTGTGAATATTTCTTGCTCAGTAAATTTCATTGAACTTGATTAGTATGGGAATTTGAAAAAAAAAGAGAAAACTTTGGTTCGCCGTAAGCTATGCAACTGTATATATAAAGAATATTACAAGAAAAAAACATTTAAATCCTATTATTTTATTATTTTATCTTTTGTTTCCTTTGACATTTTTCAGAAAAGAATTTGTGCAATTTTTAAATTTAAAATAGAGGGTGGGGGTAAATAGAAGAGCTTTCAAAAACAGAAATTTGTAAGCTTTGAACACAGCACCATTGGCTTACACGACATATAAAGGTAGCGGTTATTAGCTTAAATGGACACACTGAGAGGCGCTCGGGAATTTGATTTTAAAAATAATGAGCTATTTGATAGACTTGATTATGATATTGTTCGGTAGTTTACAAGGGCATGCACTTCTCCATATTAAATATGGTGCTCGCAATCCTTAAGCAATAACTCTGATGAGTGCTTCTTGCAACGCATTGTTTTTTGGGGGGCAGGAGAAACAAACGGTGGAGTTGTTTCAATCCGTTGGACCATTAAGCATTTGGTTGGGGACTGTTTCCTTCCACTACATGAACCATGAAGAGTTTCCTAAGCACATGGGCTTACTTTCAAAGAGCTGCTTAAGCACAAAAACACTTGTCCTCACCAGAAAAAGGTTACCAGCCATACTACTGTGTTTCAAGTACAGTTTCCAACTGGTATCCTATTTATTTTGCTGAGCAGAACATTTTTAAGGACTTCTGTTTGCTAAGCAGTTCTATGGTTATGGGCCTTGGTGCTTATTTTTTTTCCAGATAAGTTTTGCGTGTCAGAACTAATTACCAGCCAAACTTGTATGCCATATATATTTTTGGGGGCTGCCATGGTACCCTGCCATTTTGTATACCTGTAGAAGCTCTATAGGTTCACATGGTAACACACAACCTGATGGTCATTTAACAGCTAATATCTTCAAGCAAACTTGAATTCCCCCTTTCTCATTGGACGACCCATGGCAACAGCAGTGTGATATTCAACCATATTGCATGGTCTGCATCAAACCCTGCGTATTGTGCTGTTGTAACTCCACGTATTGCGCTATTTTAAGCTGCGCGTCAAGTTTGCTTTGAAGGTAAATTTTGTCATTGGATGTTGCTTCTGGTTAAGCACTTAATGAAGTTAGACTTTGGCCATCAAATTCCAGTAGACTCTGTAATTGAGTTTATATTATTAGGTTTATTATAAAATATCGGTACTTGGTAATGTTTATTCTATACTTCGACCGAATTCTCTCTTATGGCTTTCTTGTAATAATTTGTGACGCCCCATGGCAAAATCAGGCCCTACTAGTGAAATGGCATTATAAATGAAGACAACCCGACACACCTTCCATGAGATCATTGTGATGTGATGTCTAAATTACTCTATGTACATGTTGAGACACACGTATCTTATAGGCCTAAATTAGGTGTTATTTGAAAGACTTTATTCTCATCTATTTGATGAACAAATAAGGTCAGTTTTGAGTTTTGCCACAAAGCGCCTGGTTTTGGCATGGAGGGTCACATTTGTGAATGATAAAACTTGCCAGCTGCTGTTAGTGAATACTTCCCTTTGGATAGTAATGAGTTTGTTCACCACATCCAGAGCCCAATATTATAGAGCCGTAGTATTAAGTAATAAGCAAGTTTGTTATGAATGAAGCAGGGAACCGGTCAACACTATGGCAATTTGGTTGGTTACCTGTATTTACTTAGCAACACATTTCTAAGCTCAGCAAATTTGTGTGCTGTACAGCCCCATGAAACCGGCCCCAGTATAGAATAAATCTTAGATAGTCAGTGAGACAATTATTGCAACTGAGCAAATATCCCCTGCACAAAGTAATGTGACTTCAACCCAACAAAGTGAGACTGAACCTGCCGGTGCTACTGATGGCTTAAGAAGCCTTTAGTTTAAGTACTCGTGCTGGCTGACCGTTTGAAGCCATTCCAAAAAAAATCCATTCCTCTCACTTCTTTGTACACACTCTATAGCTTTGATCAAAGTAAAAAGCGTGAGCAGTAAAGTGTGTAAATATTTCTGGATTTTGAAAGAGTGGGCTCCACAATCCACCATATAGTAGGAGGGTTGCGTGGCTCATCGGAATCACAAATGGAAAATTTCTACTGAAGTACCACTTGTTGTGTTCTTTTGTGCATGCTACCAGGACCTAATTTTATAGAGCTGTTTAAAGCAGAAAATATTGCCTTAAAAAAATGAGCAGGATACCAGTCACATATGCTACATGTAAAATGGTATTTTAGCTGGTAACCTTTTCCTGGTAAGCAAAATGTTGTTGCACTTAGTTTGTTTGTGCTTAAGCAGCTCTATGAAATTGGGCCCTGATCGTGGCTCCATTAGTGGTGAAATTAAAGAGGACACGAATGCCAGGGCAAAACAAACGGGCCAATAGGTGGCAGCAGACTAATTGCTTTCGAAAATATTGTCCAGAGTTTAAAAAAGAAAAGAAAAAAAAAGAACAATTTACCTTGGCCCAATTTAATCATAAAGCCTGCAAGCACAAATTATTGATAAGCACAGAAAAAAATTGCTAAGCAGAAATAGGTTACCAGACAAATTGTCATGAAGATTAGGTTGTTGTGGCTGCCGCCAGCCTTGCTGTGGCTTTTGTGACATATTATCTCATCGTTAAGATTCACCCATGTATAATGTATACTAGATACCCGTTGTTAAATGAATGTACTACACAGAAATTGGGGAACCATTTTTAGAGCTTACTTCCCTTGTACAGACTTTAGAAACTTAAATACTTCTAAATACCAAAAATACTTCTAAAATATTTTAATAGTATACATAGCGAACTGTGAACTACTGTTTTAAGAAAGTGTCAGCCAACATTGTATTGTTTGAAGAGATCGGAAAGTGGACCCTGGCAAAACTGCTTTCCAGTTGAAACGACTTGTAGTATAATTGCAACACCCTGTGACTTAAAACAAAACTGTAAAAAAGTATCAAACTTGAGGTCACTTTTTGCAAAAGCGTCTTTGAAGATTTTAACAACCGATATGCAGCCAAAGCAATTTGTACATAAAACACACTTAGTTAATTTGTATCTAGATACTTGGTTTGAAATTTCTTGGTGGTATTTGTAAGGAGCATGTAGTTCATACAAGATGTGTTTTGTGCATTTCTATTCCACCCTGTCTTCCACACCAACTGCACGCTAGAGTTGGAAGAGGAGTGAAGAATCCCAAAGACAAATACTTGCCAACTTTACAGCACATTTATTTCAGGGAATGACTTGGAAGAAGAAAAAAATAAATAAATAAACAAAAGAAACAGTGTGTGGAGAAGAAAAGAGACGATATTTTCTATTTGCATGAGGGGAATTTGTTTGTGTTGGTTTCCCCTCGAAGGTCAAAAGCAGTAATTTGTAAGCATAATTTTTACACGGGGATCACTCTATTTATAGACCTATTTTATGAGAAAGAAAAAAAGTCTTAAATTCGGACACCTTTTTGATATATCATTGTTACGCATGCACTGTTCAGTGATGTGAGTGTAAAATAGCACAGGTTGGGGTTTTTTTTGTGGTTACTTTTACAAGTGTAAAAGCATATGGACTTGGCCCTGTACCATTAACAGTAGCAGAAATTCTGCACTTTTAAACAAGCACATTTCATCCAGGTTGGTGTTTTATTTTTTGCTAGTGTGGATGCGCACTTCACCAAAAAAAGATCACCCTGCATGGCTTAGAGGCTTGAGCATTGGCCCCACCATTTGGTGCTAACCCTTCAAGTACAGAATCATGTGATTGGTATGTTGCGGTAACCAGTGTCATGATGTGGGCCCGGGGGCCAGACGTATGTATAGCACTCATGTTACAGTTTTGTATCAGTAGCTCTTATTTTGAGGGTGAGCTGGGGTTGAGACTGATCAACCCGAGTCGCCAGGTAGCAGAGTGATTGTTAGTATTGTACAATTGGTGTCGACACATGGTGGGGCTGTTCCCCAACAGAGTGCATGTTATATAAGATTTATGTATGTATCTAATACTAGTATGTAATGTTCATTGGACTCGGCGTGGAATAACACAGAATAAGAGTTACATAATAATTTTGTGTGGCGGTGTCTTTTTGTTTAGGTCATCCAAATCCGAATCAAGTTTTCTTATAGCCCCCCTAAACCAAATAAAAGTGGATTGATAGGTTCTTTCAATTAATCTTGACA
>JACSEG010000167.1_pt1 | contig 12356 bp, 17 predicted proteins | sample 8225521 | NCBI WGS metagenome assembly JACSEG01 (sample SAMN15705060, study PRJNA637333) | viral metagenome | isolation source: viral RNA from sea star tissue | host: Pisaster ochraceus | place: USA:Santa Cruz | collected 2018
GTGTTGGGTGTGTTTGGAGACACCGCAAGTAGAGAATACCAAGAACTTTTAACAAAAGTTGGAGGATATCGCAAGGTACAAATACAAACAGATTTAGCTGTAGATTCAGCAGCTACTACTTTAGGCCAAAAGCTAGGCGGCGCTTTAACAGGAGCTTCAAGCGGCTTTGCAGCGGTGCAGGGCGTAATGGGTTTAGTAGGCGGCGAATCGGAGCAACTTGAAAAAGCATTGCTTAAAGTACAAAGCGCTCTAGCCATTCAGCAAGGTGTTCAAGGAATACGCGAAGCAATACCTTCCTTTAAACAGTTTGGAAGCGTTGCAGTAAAAGCATTTAAAGGCATGACAGCATCATCCAAAGCTTTTGCCTTAACAGGCATTGGCGTTGTTATAACTGCAGTAGCAGCGCTTAGCTATGCTTTAAATAAATTAGATGAAGAAGAGAAAAAACTTGAAGAAGCAAGGAAAAAGCGTCACGAAGACGAAATGGCTCGCTTTCAAGAGGAAATTACTGAAAAACGAAAAGCTATACAAGAGGTCAATAAGCAGGTAGATATAGAACAAGCAGCAAGAGAGCAGCAGGTTAAACTTTTACAAGCGCAAGGCAAATCAATTACACAAGCTGAATTTGAAGTAGCAAAGGGTTTTTTAGAAGCCACAGAAGCAAAAGGTAAAGCATTAGCAGCAGCATATAGGGATTTAGAAAAAATTAATAAAAAATTAATAAAAGATTTTCGCGTTTCTCAAGCAGGAAAAGATAGATACGATGCGGAAGCGTTAGCATTAGCTAAAATAAGAGATGAAAAAATAGCGGCTAATAAAGCAGAGCAAAAACTTTTGCTTGACCAAATGAACGAGTTAAAAAAGATTCAAGAGGATGGATACGATGCTATAGAAGTATTAGAAGCGCAGCAAGAAACAGACCGAAGAAACAAAAGAAAAGAAAATAATAAGGCTGCAAGAGATGCTGCAAAATTACAAGCAGAAAAACTTGCAGAAATAGAAAGGCAACGTTTGCAAAATATTCAAGACTTAGAAAATTCTTTTTTAGATGAGCTTGAAGCAATTGCGGAACAAAACTTTCAAAACACTTTAACAGAGCAAGAGCAGGAAGAGCTAGCGGTACAAGACAAATATTTTAGGCTTGAAACTTTAGCAGCAGATAATGCGGAAGCCTTAAAGGAAATAGAAATAGCAAAAGCAAACGAGCTTAATGATATAAATTTAAAATATGGTCAAGAAGCACAAGACCAACAGAATGCTTTAGATGCAAAAGCTATTGAAAATGCTAAAACAGTAGCAGATACAAAAAAGGCAATCAGAGACGCTGAGTTTGCTAATATTGAGGCAGGCATAAACCTTGCTAAATCTTTATTTGGAGATAATAAAAAATTACAAGCTGCAGCATTAATTGCTGAGAATGCAGTAGGTATTGCAAAAACAATTATAAACACGCAAGCAGCAAACGCAGCAGCGGTCGCTCAGGGTACAGCTTTAGCTATACCATCAGCAGGAGCATCAGTTGCAGCAGCATCAGCAGCGGTATTGCAGAATAATATTTCAGCAGGTATTAGTATTGCGGCATCAATAGCAGCAACAGCGCAAGGCCTTAGCTCGCTAGGAACAGGAGGCAATACAGGTGGCGGAGATTTGCCTGCAGGTGGAGGCGGAGGCGGTGCGCAAACTCCTAATTTTAACGTTGTCGGAGACTCAAACGTCAATCAACTCGCTGAATTACAGCAGCAGCCTGCTCAGGCCTATGTCGTCAGTGGAGAGGTTACAACAGCTCAAGCGCTAGATAGGAATAGAGTACAAAATGCAACACTTTAAATAAAATTAAGTTATATAATCATGAGAATAGTAGAGCTAATAATTGACGAGAATGACGAGGCTAGCGGTATAGAGGCCATTAGTTTAGTCAACACTCCTGCGATTGAAAGTAATTTCATTGCGCTAAATAAACACGAATTGTTATTGAAGGAAATAGACAGCGATAAACGCATCCTAATGGGGCCTGCGCTTATTCCTGACAAATCTATTTATAGACGCTCAGAATCAGGCGATGAATACTATATATACTTCAGCAAAGATACCGTACGAAAGGCTAGCGAGTTATTCTTTAAGCGTTCAAACCATCAGAACGCTACCTATGAGCATGAGAAAAAGATTGATAACATGACTATTGTTGAATCCTGGATTGTTGAGGATCCTGCAAAAGACAAGACAGCTCTTTACGGAATGGATGTTCCTGCAGGCACTTGGATGGTTAGCATGAAAGTAGATGACGAGAAAATATATAACGATGCAAAAGAGGGAACCATTAAAGGCTTTAGTATTGAGGGATATTTCGCAGACAAATATGATTTAAAAAAGGATACATTCGAAAGCCTAGAGCGAGAGTATTTAGTTCAAGAGTTAAAGGAGTTTTTAGATGTTACAGAATTAGAATCATTTAACGACTATCCTGATGCTGTAAGCAACAATGCAAAGCGAGGAATTGCCTTAAATGAAAAGGTAAATAATAAGTGCGCGACAAGGGTTGGAAAAATCAGAGCAAAGCAGCTAGCCAATAAAGAAAAAGTCTCAGAGGCAACCATAAAGAGAATGTACTCCTATTTATCTAGAGCAGAAGTATATTACGAAAAAGGCGATAAGGAAAGCTGCGGATATATCTCATACTTATTATGGGGAGGGAAATCAGCAAAGAATTGGGCAGAATCTAAAATTAAACAGTTTGAAAAGTAGCCAAACAGGAAGACTAGGAGGCAGGAAAGCTTGCCTATGTAAAAACGGAACATACAGCGTAAAATGCTGCGATGGCTCTATATGGGCGCAAGGTATAGGCAGAACTAGTAAACATCCAGCAGAGGATGCTTATAAGTATAGAATAACAAACTGCGCCACAAGCCATACTCATATAGTACATATACATGGAAGCGAGTTAATTGTAGGTAACGTTTACTATTTTAACTTTGAAAACACGAACCACAACGGATGCTATACAGTTACAGAGGCTCATGCAGGCGAAGGATTACATATTGATTCAGTAGTTGCTTACGTTGATTGCGCTGCTTGTATAGCGGCTAATTAAAACCAATTTGCAACAGAAACAATAAAAAACAGTTATATATACAATGGAAAGAATGCACAACATATTTTCGCAATGGGCGAAATCGGAAAAAACAGAATTAGCTTCACAAAAAGTAGAGCTTGGACTTATTGACGATTTAAATAAGGCGCTTGAAAATTCCGAACAAGTAATAGACAGGCTAAAAGAAGGAAATGCGCTTATAAAAAGAGATGAAAAGTTTTTAGAAAAAGACACAAAAGAAATTGAAAAAAGGCTTAACACAAGAAGCAAAGCATCAGATGTTTATTTTAAACTTGAAGACCAATTCTTAAGAGCAAAACAAAAATTACAAGAAGCAGAAGATGGTGTTAAAACTTATGAAAAACGAATTGATGAACTTGAAGGCCGCATAGAAAGTTATAAAAAGAGTAAACTTCCTGTAATTAAAAAAGCGCAAAACATTATTTCTGTATTTGAAAAAAATATTAAAAAAGCAGAAGCAGCGGCAAAAGATTTAGGCTTAAAGTTGCCTATTGCTAAATATACAAAAGCGCAAGACAATTTAAGAAAAAATCTATAAACACGAATAAATAAATAAAATGAAAGAGATAACATTACTTAACAAAGTACGCGAGCTGCTCGGAATGGAGATAAAGCTAGAGCAAAGAAAGCTAGAAGATGGCGTTACAATTATTGAAGCAGATGCTTTTGAGGCAGAAGCTGAGGTTGTAATTATCACAGAAGATGAACAAAGAATACCTTTACCTATTGGCGAGTACAAAATGGAGGATGGAATGATCCTGGTAGTTGCTGAGGAAGGCATCATTGCAGAAATCAAAGAAGAGGCGGCAGAAGAGGAAGTTATTGAAGAGGAAGCAGAAAAGGAATACGAAGAGAAAGAGGAAGAAATGGCAACAGAAGAAGCTAAACCTGTTAAAAAGGTAGTTGAATCTGTAAGCAAAGAAACTTACTTCACAGAAATCGAAGCTTTGAAAAAAGAAAACGAAGAGTTAAAATCTGAGATTGAGAAGCTTTCGAAAGTTGAGGAAGTAATTGAGGAAAAAACGGAATTATCTACAGAGGAATTAGATCCTGCAGTTAAGCCTATTTCTTTCAATCCTGAAAACAAACAAGAAAAAGAAAGAATTTTGTACGCTCAGAATAGAACGGAAACGACTCTAGACAGAATTTACAGAAAATTAAATAAATAAATAATAAATTAAAACCTAAAAATTATGGCAGATCAGCCAACTTTTCCAGGAAGCACTTACAATGGTCAAGCAGCAGGTAAATATATCTCTGCGGCACTTTTAAGCGCTCCAACAATTGAAAACGGTGGTGTAACCGTTTTAGAAAACGTTAAGTTTAAAGAAGTCTTACAGACTTTGGATACTAACGCATTATTAACTGACGCAACTTGCGACTTCGATGATACTCGTACCGTTACTATGGGCGAATCTGTTCTTGAAGTAAAAGATATGCAAGTAAACCTTCAACTTTGTCGCTCACAATTCCATAATTCATGGTCAGCGGCTGAGATGGGAGCATCTGCATTTGCAGACATTCCTAACTCTTTCGAAGATTACCTACTAGGTTATGTTGCTTCTAAAGTAGCAGCTTCAAATGAGACTTTACTTTGGACAGGTGTTGCAGGAGCAAATGCTTATGATGGTATTACTACAATCTTAAACGCAGCAGGTCTTCCTGCAGCTCAGGATATCGCAAAAGTTGCTATTGACGCAGCAAATGTAATTGACCAAATGGGAGCTGTAGTTGACGCTATTCCTACAACGGTTTACGGAGCTGAGGATTTAAAATTGTATGTTTCTTCTAACGTTGCAAGAGCTTACGTTCGCGCACTCGGTGGATTTGCAGCAGCAGGCCTGGGAGCAAATGGTTCAGACAACAAAGGAACACAATGGTACACTAACGGAAGCCTTTCTTTCGATGGAGTTCCTGTATTTGTTGCTAACGGATTGGCAGACGATAACATGGTAGCAGCGCAAACTTCTAACTTGTACTTCGGAACATCTTTACTTGCAGACCACCAAGAGGCGGCTGTAATTCCTGTACATTTATATGACGGCTCAGATAACGTGAGAATTGTTATGAGAATGTCTTGTGGCGCTCAGGTAGGTATTCCTAACGATTGCGTAATTTATTCTTAATAATTAATCAGAATTAGAAAAAGGTGGGTAAGATTGCCTGCCTTTTTTTATTCATAAAAACTAAATAAAATGGCGTGTGACATCACAGCAGGTCGAATTGAGCAGTGCAAGGACTCCGTAAGCGGACTTAAGGCCATGTATCTAATCAACTACGAAGACCTAAACTCAGACTCTCCAACGTATGTAAGTTACGGAACAGGAGACAACGTTGACGAAATTATCGATTGGATACCTGTCGACGATACAACTCAATTAACCATGTACAAATTCGAATTGAAGAGTACAGCTAATTCCTTCACGACAAGTATTAACAGCTCTAGGGATGCAGGAACAACCTTCTTTGAACAAACTTTAGTAGCAGCATTAAAAAGACAAGACGTTGTAACTCACAAGAATGTGAAACTTTTGGCGTATGGCAGACCACGTATAGTTGTACGTACTATGACTGACCAATTCTTCTTAATGGGATTAGACCAAGGTGCAGACGTTTCTGCGGGTGAAATTTCTAGTGGAGCTGCGCTCGGAGACTTCAACGGATACTCGTTAACCTTTACTGCTCAAGAGGAGCTACCTGCTAACTTCTTATTAGCAACTAGCGAAGCAGACTTAAAAACATTGTTTGAGAATACTGCAGGTCCTGCATTAATCAACGACGGAACAGTATAAGTTTTCCTTACCTTTCATAATGTGTAATTAAGCGTCTAGAGATAGGCGCTTTTTTTGTTTCCAGGATCCAATAAGAAACAAATAATACCAAAATCAGTTATATATACAGCATGATAATACTACAGCCTATATTGACAGAGCAGAGTTTTAGCTTTATACCTAGAAGCCAAACCTATGACGGTTTATTTATCAGAGGCGAATCTACTAACATAGAAACAGAAATAACAATTACAAGCAACGTAAACGGAGACTATTACGATACGGTAAACGCAACTTTTGTAAATGGAGATTTTAGCCTTATTAAAGATTCCTTTTATACCCTGGAACTTAGGAACGGTACAGAGGTAGTACACAAAGACAAGATTTTTGTAACTGACCAAACGCCTGTAGTTAATTATTCTGTAAATGATGGCGAGTATATCTCAAACGTCAGCACAAATGAATTTATAATTTATGAGTAACAACTTACACATCTTAGAGCTATCAGGTTATGAAGCTCCTGTGATTAAAGAATCCAAGCGCGAAAATTGGGTTGAGTACGGAACCGACAATAATTATTATGGCTATCTCATAGACAGATACACGAATAGCACAACAAACAACGCTATTATAAACAACGTTATTCGCTTAGTATATGGCAGAGGCCTATCAGCTACAGATGCGAGTAGAAAGCCTAACGAGTACGCTCATATGATGGCGCTATTAAGCAAGGAATGCGTAAGGCATCTATGCACAGATATAAAACTACTAGGCCAATGCGCAATGCAGGTAATCTATACAAAGGATAGAAAAAAGATTGCTCAAATACATCATATACCTGCACAATTATTACGTGCTGAAAAGTGCAACGAAGACGGAAAAATCGAAGGGTATTACTACTCTGACGATTGGACAGATACAAAGAAATATCAACCTAAAAGAATTAGCGCTTTTGGATGCTCCCAGGATCCTCAGGAAATCTTTTTTGTCAAGCCTTACAGCGTAGGAATGAAATACTACGCCTTAGTAGATTATACAGGCGGAATACCTTATGCAGTTTTAGAAGAGGATATTAGCGAGTATCTAATAAACGAAGTTGAGAATGGTTTCTCAGGTCGGTCTGTAGTCAATTTTAACAACGGAATACCAAGCGAAGAGCAACAACTAATGATTAAAAATAAAGTAGTTTCTCAGCTTACAGGAATGAGCGGAGAGAAGCTAATCGTAGCTTTTAATAACAACAGTGAGAGCAAGACAACAGTAGATTCTATGCCTGTAAACGATGCGCCTGACTTATACTCAACTCTTAGCGAGGAATGCTTAAGAAAAATTATGCTTTCCCACAATGTCACTAGCCCGCTTTTATTTGGAATTGCGTCAAGCAATGGCTTTTCATCAAATGCCGATGAATTAAAAGACTCTTTCGCGCTTTTCTCAAACATGATAATTGCGCCAATGCAGGAATTATTGCTAGATGCTTTTGAACAAATCCTAGCCTATAACGGAATCAGTTTAAACCTATTCTTTAGAACCTTAAAGCCTTTGGAGTTTGTTGATTTAGAAAATGCAGTAACTGATGAGCAGGTTCAGGAAGAAACAGGCCTAGAGCTAAGCGGATTGAGCAAAGAAATGGAAGAGTTTTTAGAGCTAGGCGAAGATGCTGAGCAGGAAGGTTTTGAGCTTTTAGATGTAAGGGATGTAAATTACGATTTAGAGGATGACTTTGACAATCAAGTTGCAGAATGGACAAAGGAATTAATGCCTAAACCAAGCGTATTATCTAAAATTGTCAATTTAATAGGAACAGGAAGGGCAGCGCCAAACAAACCAAGCGAACAAGATAAAGAAATAGGCGGATTATTTTTTAAAGTGCGCTATCAATATGTAGGCAATGATGCTCCTGAACGCGGTTTTTGCAGGGCAATGATGAGGGCAAGCAAAGTTTATAGAAAAGAAGATATTACAAGATTAAGCGGCCAGGTAGTTAACAAAGGCTTTGGCGAAGGAGGTAGCGATACGTATAGCATATGGCTTTACAAGGGCGGCCCTAGATGTCACCACAAATGGCAGCGAAGAACGTATGTAAGCTTTAATAAAAGCGCATCAATAGGTTCGCCTAAGACATCTCAGATAAGCATCGCTAAGGCTCGTAAATACGGTTATAGAGTAGCGAATGAACCTGAGGTTGCTATGATGCCAAACGTAATGCCTAACAAAGGCTTTTCTCCTAACAATCCTAACCTACCAAAAGACGCAAAATAATGGCAAAAGCACTACTTATTTCACGAGCTGACCTAGTCAAATTTACATCAGCAAATGGCGGAATTGATACAGATAAATTTATTCAGTATATCTCGCAGGCTCAGGACATTCATATCCAAAATATGACAGGAACGGATTTGCTTGAAAAGATACAAGCAGATATTATTGCAGGAACGCTTTCGGATCCTTATCTCAGCCTTTTAAAAGATTACATTAAGCCTGTTTTAATACATTACGCTATGGTCATGTATCTGCCTTATGGCGCTTATACCATCGGCAACAAAGGAATCTATAAACATGGCAGCGAAAACAGCGAAACAGCAAGCAAGGAAGAAGTTGATTTTTTAAGAGAGCAAGAAAGGCAAACAGCAGAATATTATAAACAAAGGTTCATTGATTATATGTGCGATAATAGTACGTTATTTCCTGAATATACAAGTAACACAGGATCAGACGTAAATCCAAGCACAGACAATGGCTTTGCAGGTTGGGTTTTATGAAAAGAAAATATACAGCAAAGGAAAAGAACGTAAAGCGTTTAGAAACATTTTTAAATAAATATTATGGCAGAAATACGGATAAGCCAATTAACGGCAAAGGCAAGTAATTTAGCAGGCACAGATGAGTTTGCTATTGCTGAAGACGATGGCGCAGGCGGTTATGTTTCTAAGAAGATAACAGGCGCAGAATTAAAAGGTGCTTTTTCATTGCAGTTTAATACTGTTACTACGTTTGTTTTACAAGAGTATACTTTGGTTCTAAGCGACTCTAACAAGATGGTTGAAATAGATGCAACTGCTGGAAGTATAACGATTAATATACCCTTAAATAGTTCCGTAGCATTTCCAATAGGTACTGAAATTCTTTTCAGTCAAAAAAACACGTCCGATGTTACAATTAAATTTCCTGGTGGAACGCTATTAGCAGAAGGAGGTAAAGTAGTAACTGTTGGTCAGTACGCTGTCGGTAGTCTTATAAAAAGAGACACGGACACTTGGTATGTAATGGGTAATCTTACAACGTAATGATATTATCGCAACACGCCATAATATCAAGCAATAGAAGTTCTGCTGCTTTTGATTCAACGTCATTTTTATTTGATGGTGTTGACGATTATATGGAGACAGATACGAACTATACTATGTTAGATAATAGTTTATATTTTACTATTAGTTTATGGGTAAAATTAAATAATACAAGTACAGCACAACGTCTTTTATTTTTAGTTGGCGGCAGGCGTATTTTTATATATGTTACTTCAAGTGGTAAAGTTGACTGCTCTATTAGGTCAAGCTCGTTTAATATTCAAAGCAATAGCGGTGCTGTACCTTTAAATACGTGGACGAATATTACTTGGACATACGACGGTACGCTAACAAGATATAACAGATATCAATTATACGTTAATGGTGTTAGCAATGTTTCGGCAAATAATGGTTATACAGCAACAATCCTTCCTTTTACAGCGCCTTTAAATGTAGGCGTAGTAAGTAATAGGTATCTTAATGCAAACATAAATGAATTGTCATTTTGGAATGTAGTTTTAAGTTCTACACAAGCGCAAGAAATATACAACAACGGAAAGGCTAACGATTTGAATAATTTACCTACTGCAACACAGCCGAATAATTGGTGGCGAAGCGAGAACGCAACATTTGACGGTACAAATTGGTCTGTACCTGATACAAACGGACTTTTCCCAATAACTACGTCAAATATGGGAACTAATAGTATTGTCAACGACGTTCCTTAAATGCAACAGAAACACGAAAAAAAAGTTATTTATATATGAGCAATACAATAGGTTTTGGACAAGCAGCAGTAAATAATACCATTGACTACGGTCAAGGCGCAACAGATAATACGATAAATTGGGGTAAAAGTCAAACGTTATCGCCAAGCGGTGAAACTAACATAACAGGAACAGGAGGTACTCCTCCATTTTCAAATACAAAGAGCATACTATTAGACGGCATTGATGCTTATGTAGATTGTGGAAATGATTCAAGTTTACAAATTACAGGAGAATTAAGTCTAAGCGCTTGGGTTAAAGTAAGTAATTCAGCAAGTGGTACAAGCGTTATAATAGCCAAAGATAATTTAGGTTTAAGGTGTTTTGATTTATTCGCTATAGGTTCTGCGCGTACGCCAAGATTTTTGATATGGAATAGTAATAGCGCTTACGGTGTAAATGCGACAACAGACATAAAAGACAATTTATGGCATCACGTAGTAGGTGTTTTTTCTCCAAGTAATAGTTTAAAGATTTATGTTGACGGAGTGCTTGAAGGAACAAATAGTACAAGTATTCCTTCAAGTATTGATAATGACAGCGTGAATGTAACTATAGGCGGTATACTGTCAAGTTCAACTATTTTCTTTCCTTATCTTGGCAACATAGATGAGGTTTCGCTATTCAATTCAGAACTTTCACAAAGCGACGTAAATACCATATATGGAGGCGGTACTCCTTCAGATATTTCAAGCATTAGCGGTTTAGTTTCTTGGTGGCGTTTTGAAGGAACAGGAACAACTGCAACTGATAGTGGTAGCGGAGGCAATAACGGAACATTAGAGAATACAGTTGTAAGAAGCACAGACGTGCCAACATAAAAACAAATAACAATGAGTACAAGAATAGCAGACACATACGCAATTATAAACATTGCAGATTTACCAAACATTGACTTCAGTCAAGTAGGCGAAACTGACGAAAACACGATACGTAAAAGTTTAGACGAAACACAATTCGTTATTAAGTGGAATACAGAACCAACCTTCATAGCAGACGGTACGGTTGTTCCTGTAGAAACTTTGACACACGAACAAGCTTTAGTGCTTATGGCTACTTCTGAATGGTCTGAACCTATGCCTGTAGAATAATGCATACTAAAGTTTTAGCCATATTATATTTTATTACAGGTTACATTGCAGCCTTTGGAATGTTCTACGATAATACTTTTCACGTAAAAGCTATTGGGTTATTTCTCGCAATTTATCTCACGTATCAACTAACCGAGCAACTAGAACAATGAAAACGCAGTTATTAATATTACAACTAAAACTAAAAGCCTACTCTATGCAACTGCTTGGAATTATTTCCTCCTTTTTTATGCCTATTAGCGGCATACTTATTCTTATCGGTGTTTCTGTAATTGTTGATACCATTACAGGTGTTTGGAAATCTCGCAAAATGAAGGCGCCAATAACTTCAAGAAAATTAAGTGCAGTAATTAGCAAGATTTTGCTTTATGAAGTTACTGTAATGCTATTCTACTTAATAGATTATTTTATTATCAACGACATAGTGTTAACATTTTTTAGTGTAGAGCTGCTAATTACTAAAATACTTGCTTTAGTTTTAGTATCAATCGAAGTCATTTCTTTGAACGAAAATATAAAAGCAGTCAAAGGCATTGACTTATGGACATCGTTAAAAAACTTGTTCAGCAGAGCAAAGGAAGTTACGCAAGACTTTAAAGACATAAATGCGAAAGGTAAATAAAATCATAATTCACACAACAGCAACTCCTGAGGGCAGAGATCATGACGTAGCTGACATTACTAGATGGCATAAGGCTAGAGGATTCAATACCATAGGCTACCATTTCCTCATACATATTGACGGTACCATTGAAAGGGGGCGCAGTATTAAGAAGCCAGGCGCTCATACTCGCAATGCAAATCAGGATTCTATAGGGATCGCATACGTTGGGGGCATGACTAAAGACATGAGAAAGGCTAAGGATACACGAACCAAAGAACAAAAGGACAGCTTAGTTAAGCTTATGCAGGAATTGATATACAAATACAATAAGGATATGCAGATTTTTGGACACAGAGACTTCGCTAATAAAGCCTGCCCATCTTTCAATGCAAAGCTAGAATATGCGAATTTATAGTCTTATTTGCGTTCTAACGCTGTTTAGTTGTTCATCGAACTATCACTATAAGAAGGCGCTTAAAAAGGGCTTAAAACCGCTTATTTCAAGCGACACAATTAGAATTGCTACAATTGATTCTGTGCCTGTTGTAATTCACGACACAATAGTATACGAACGCTACTTTTCATCAAAAGATACCGTAATACACTATGAAAACATTTTCGTACCCAAGACAAGGTTAGAAACACGAATAGAATATAAGATACACCGAGACACTATAAGACTTGAAACAAGAGTAGAAGTACAAAAAGCAAAAGCAAGTAAACGATC
>JACSEG010000168.1_pt1 | contig 12339 bp, 11 predicted proteins | sample 8225521 | NCBI WGS metagenome assembly JACSEG01 (sample SAMN15705060, study PRJNA637333) | viral metagenome | isolation source: viral RNA from sea star tissue | host: Pisaster ochraceus | place: USA:Santa Cruz | collected 2018
CCTCTTTTCTGTGCAACGAGGCAACCCTTCCGTGCTGCTGTACTGTCATGCTTCCACTGCGCAAAAGAAGAAAAGAGAAGCGCTCCAGAAGATGAGCGCAGAGATAATCGAGGTAGAGAAGAAGTTCGGCGGGCTTGATTTGTCCTCTATCCTGCAAGACCTCAAGAGTAGATCTTTGTACTCTCTCTTGCTTGAATGCGGTCCTCGTCTTGCGAGCTCTTTCCTACAGCAAAAGCTCGTGGACAAAGTAACGTTTTTCATCGCCCCGAAGATCATCGGAGGGAAGTTTTCTTCCATACAAACAGAGGGAGTGATCTCCATCGAAGAAGTGCAGACCCTGTATGCGACCGAGACCAAGAAGATAGAGAACCCGGAAGGGACGACTGACACTTGTATATCTGGCTATCTTAGGAGCCCTCACGAAGAAGAATCGTAGTTCCTACTATAATAAAAGGATGGCAATAAAGAGAGAAAAAGAGGGCTCGCATGTTTTCTGGAATCGTTGAAGAACTTGGAACCATAAAGAGTGTGCACTCGTACGACCACACCCCATACGTAAGACTTCGCATAGAGGCAAAGCGTGTTCTGTGTTCGGCACGAAAAGGCGACTCGATCGCGGTAAACGGGGTCTGTCTTACGGTCATCCGTTTTTCTTTCTTCCGCAGCAACTTTGATGTGGAGGTTTTGCAAAGCTCCCTTGAAAAAACAACACTCGCATCCCTTTCGCAAGGGGACAGAGTAAACTTGGAAAGTTCTCTTCGTATCGGAGACAGGCTAGGGGGACATTTTGTCCAAGGTCATGTCGAAAACACGGGAAAGATACTGCAGATACAAGAGCAGGCGGCGATATCTTCGAAAGGCCGAGAGGTGAATCGCTACTTCTCTATCGGACTCGATCAGCACCTGATGCGGTACATGATCGCAGAAGGATCCGTGGCACTCGATGGCATCAGCTTGACCATCGCAAAAAAGAATCAAGACAGCATCGAAGTGAACATCATCCCTCATACGTTTGCTCACACGGTTCTTTGTCAGAAAAAAGAGGGAGATCTGGTGAACGTGGAAGCAGACATGTTTGTTAAATATTTAGCCGAGCTAGGAAAACATGGCTTCAACCATGACTTCAATTCTAACAGTGAATCAAAGAGTGAATCAAAGAAAAAGGAAGGAAAATAATGAGCAATAGCGTTGAACAGGCGGTACTGGCCTTGCAAAAAGGAGAGATCATCATCTTGGTGGATGATAAAGACAGGGAAAACGAGGGCGACTTTGTGCAAGCTGCGCAGAAGATCAGCCCCGCTAGCGTAAACTTTATGATTAGCGAAGGAAGAGGCTTGCTGTGCTGTGCCCTTTCGCATGACATTGCACAAAAACTAGACCTTGAACGGCAGGCAGCAAAGAACACCTCGCTTCATGGCACCGCGTTTACGATCAGTGTTGATGCGGTTCAAAACACAACAACGGGTGTCTCCGCATACGACAGATCTCGCACCTTCGAGGTTCTTGCCGATGCACAAGCAAGACCCGAAGACCTGGCACGACCTGGACACGTGTTCCCCATTGTTGCCCACGAGGGAGGCGTGCTTGCACGCGCAGGACACACAGAGGCATCGGTCGACTTGGCAAAAATTGCAGGGCAGAGACCCGCGGTCGCCATATGCGAGGTGCTCAACACGGAAGGGCGGGCAGCGAATCTTGATGAACTAGAAAAAAGTGCAAAGAAGCATAATTTGGTATTATTACATATAGAACAGTTGCTCGAACACGTACGCACGAAGGGCTACGGGTTATAGCGAAGAACTATAGCGAAAGATTAAAATGAAGGAGAAAACAAAACATATCATGGAATACAAAGGATCATTAACCGCAAAAGGCATGCAATATGCACTTGTGGTGTCAGAATTCAACAGTCTTATAACAGAGCGCTTGCTGTCTGGAGCAATAGAATCCATTCGCCGACATGGAGGAAGCGATCCTGATATATTCTGGGTCAGTGGGGCGTTAGAGCTTGCCTCTGTTGCACGAAGGCTGGTAAAAACAAAGAAATACCAAGGCGTTGCATGCCTAGGAGCCATCATCAAAGGGGACACAGACCACTACGATTACATCTGTTCTGGCGTAAGCTCGACCGTAGCTTCCGTGGCAAAAGACAGCGACATCCCGGTCATTTTTGGCGTCCTTACCACACATACGGTCGAGGCAGCCTTGAATCGTGCGGGCATAAAAAGCGGCAATGCGGGGTATGCTGCGGCACTTACCATGATAGAGATGGCATCCTTGCACGAGCAAATAGACTCGATCTAGAGGTATAGTATGATAGTTTCAAAAAGTGATTGTGAGCGATACGCAGATATACTCTTGCATTTGGTCGCTGTAGACAAAGGAGATTTGGTCCTGATAAACACCATGTTCGGACAAGAGGACATAGTCTTTCCCCTTGTGGAAAAGGCTTACGCACGAGGAGCAAAGCACGTGGGATTGCAATTGCGTGATCAAAAACTTGTCACGCTTCGTGCCATGCATTCGAATCCAGATTATCTTCAGTACCTTCCTCGCAGTGGAACAGAAATGCTTCGTGAGTACAGCGATGCCCAAGCCTGTGTTATTTCGATACGCAGCCCCCTCGATGTCGAGTTTGGCACGAACGCTTCTGCCGAAGCCCTTTCTAAGATCAGCAAAGCGTACATGCAGGCGAATTCGTTTTTTCACGAAGCAGTCGTTTCGGATCAGTTTTCGTGGATCGTGGCAGGCTATCCTAGCAAGGAATGGGGACAGAACGTGTTTCCCCAACTAGAAGGCGAGGAGGCAGCACAAAAGCTTTGGCAGGCCATGAGAAAGATACTCTTGCTTGACACAGAGGACCCCATATCTGCATGGGAGCAGCGAATACGTTCCTTGCAGAAACGTCAGACCGTACTCAACTCGAAAAAATATCATGCGCTCCACTTGGTGTCGGACAACACCGATTTCTATGTATCCTTGAACCAACGAAGCGAGTGGTCCGCAGCCACTCATACGAGTAGAAACAAGAAGCGTTTTCAGGCAAATGTTCCCACAGAAGAAAGCTATGCAACTCCAGACTGCAGGTACAGTTATGGCACGGTGTGCGTCTCTCGACCCATCATCATTCTGGGCAAGATCGTTGACGACATTCGCATGACGTTTCGGCAGGGCAAGGTGGTAGAAGCACACGCAGGCACGGGGAACGATGTCTTGCAAAGTTTTCTTGAACTAGACGAGCGAAACAGGTACTTGGGCGAGATAGCGCTTGTGGACACGAAATCACTGGTGTGGAAATCAGGGCTGGTGTTTAAAGACATACTCTATGACGAAAACGCAGGGACGCACTTTGCGCTCGGCACCGGATATACTTCGGGTTTCGGGTTTGGTCCAGAAGAAAAAGAGACGGAAGAGACCCTTATCGGCATGGGCTGTAACGTAAGCAAGCATCACTTGGACTTTACGGTAGGGCACGAAAAACTTCAGGTTTTCGGGCTGTACTATAGTGACGGGGATGGCAGCGGTGGCGGCGGTGGAGATATTGCCTCGAAAAAAGCAATACGAGAAGAGCCGATCATCAAAGATGGCTTGTTCGTCATAGACTGATGGCGGCGGGCTCTAGTTCGCCAGCCCTCGTACCGTATTTGCGACGGGCAATACGGTCACTGCATCGTAGAAGAAGTTGTCTTTTATCTGCAGACCTACACCCACAAAGTACATTCTTCTAAAGTTTCCTAAGATATCATCGGCCCCTGCATTAAAATATAGCCATTGAAGGGGATTGTCCGATCCTTCAAGAAAGCGGAAGGGTTCGACTCGCGTATGGGCACGAAGGTTGGGCCCGAACCTGTTTTGAAAGTTAAAGTTATACACTTCCGCGGAGATCGTCCATTCCTTAAAAGGATTGACATCGACACGAAAACCACCAGTGTTTTCTATGATTCCACCAAGAAGAGTTACATAGTCATTGAAGAGACTCTGTCCAACAATTAGGTTTAGTTTCAGCCCTGTGGTACCAATATCGGGATATTGGGGAAGCTCGGCGGGTATCAAGTTTTCTCCGCCCCCGTAGGTGATCCCAATGTGGTATTCTCGGGAAGATTTTGGAATCTTGAACTCCATGTTCACATGGTTCTTTAGTACGTATTCAAAGTTTTCTGAGACAAGGTTTTCGGCGCGATAATCAAAAGTGGTTTCAAGATCTGACACAGAGCTTGTAACGGTGTTTACGTTTTCTATGGTTTCATTTAGCGTCACAACAGATTTTTCAATGGAATTATACAGGGTGTCATCGTTGATGATCTTTCCGAGGCTTCCTTCTCCTGCGTTGATTTTTACGATGATCTCATTCAGTTGCTGTATTGATTCTTGAAAGGAGCCAAGACCTTCAGAGCCCCCAGGAGCACTACCTATACCATCAGATCCCCCCACCAAAGCGCTTTCAAGGGAACGAGCGATGCTGGAGAAGGCGGGAAGTATTTCGTTTATCGAAGCTGCGTTTGCTTCGGCACTCTGCTCTACGGTAGCTAGGAGGATATTTATGTATTGGAGAGACGTTTGGAGTTCTTGAACTACAGCACTAATGTTTTCGAGGATTCCTGAGTTGCCGATATATTCGTCTATGGACCGTGTGATGCTAGAAATGTCTTCGGTGATGTCGGATGCAGATGCATCAAGGGTGTCAAGCAATCCCGGTTGTTCTCTATACGCAATGAAGTCATTTGGTTTGAGAGGCTCCTCTCCTGTTCCAGGAGCGATTTCTAGATTGAAATTACCGAGTAGACCCAAGGGCTTTCTTCGAAGAAAGGAGCCGTTCGGTAGTGGTATCTCGGAGTCTACCTCGAGGGTAAGCAATGCCTGATTGTCTATGAGTGAGATTTCCTTGATTTTGCCGATGCGCACACCTGCGATGCGAATATCTGTTTCGGGAAAGAGCCCAGAAGCGTCAGTCAGTCGTGAATACAGGATGTACGAGCTGTTTCCTACAGGATTGGTACTTCGCAAGATGAAGAAAACAGAGGTCACCGCTACGATGATGGAGAAGAGCCCGAGAATGAGTACTTTTTTTCTCATAAAGAATAGTCTTCTTTTCTTAGGTTGGCTGTTGTTATGAATTCTTGAACAGAGTCTTGTTCCAAGTCGAATATTTCTACGGGTTTTCCATGAAAGGTGAGACGACCTTCATCCAAGAAGGCAACATAATCTGAAACATTAAGAGTAGCGTTCATATTATGTGATATGATAACACAAGTAATGTTTTTTTTCTTCACTGTTTGATGAATAAGTTCTATTATTTTTTTTCCAGTAATACTATCTAAACCGGTTGTGGGTTCATCACAAAGCATGACGCGTGGCTGAAGGGCAAGGGTACGAGCCAAGGCAACTCGTTTTTTCATGCCTCCGCTCAATTCAGAGGGGTATTTATGATTTACATTGTCTAGTCCGACTTCCCCAAGAAGTTCGTGTACCCTGTCTCGTATATAGTCGTGATCTGTTAGTTTGAGCGTTTCGTAGAGAGGAAAAGAGATGTTCTCGAATACGGTTAATGAATCGAAGAGAGCCGACTCTTGGAAGAGATAGGAAAAGTCGTGGAGAAGATGTCTGTTCTCCACTGTCTTGACTCGGATGTCTGTGTCCTTGTAAAAAATATATCCTGAATCTGCCTGAGTAATGCCTATGATACATTTTAACAGGATGCTTTTTCCGACACCGCTTTTGCCATAGATCGTTGTGGTCCTGTTCTTGTAGATATCCAAGGACACGTCATGAAGCACCTGTATCGTGTTGAAGGACTTGTTGAGTTTTGCTACCTGGAGAACGGTCTCGTCATTCGTCTGTCGCATCTCGCTTGTCTGTCGCATCTCGCTCATCTGCTGGAGTTCGCTCGTCTGTTGCATCTAGGCTATCAGCCCCCAAGAAATGAATATTTTTCCTAAAAAGAAGTCCACGATAAGCACCATCAGTGAAGAGTACACGACCGCCTTGGTAGTAGAGGTGGCTATGTCTTTTGATTTTTGTTTTTCCCTCATGCCCAAAAAACAGCAAATAAGACAGATGAAGAATCCAAAGAGAAAGCTCTTAAAGATTCCAGTAATGATGTCCCATTCGGTCAAGCGAAGAAACATGTAGTTTACCGTTGCTGCGTAATCGATTTTGAGAAGTCCAAAGGCAATGACGGCTGCTCCTCCGAGACCAATAAGGGAGGACATGGAAGAGAGGATGGGAAACACGAAAATAAAGGCAATGAGTCGAGGAGTGACCAAATAGTGGATGGGGTTTACCGACATGATATTCATCGCGTGTATCTGGTTTCCAAGTTTCATCGCTCCGATCTCTGCAGTGATGGAAGAGCCATTTTTTCCAATAAGTATCAAAGAGGTAAATACAGGGCCGAACTCTCGGGTAAAGACCTGACTTATGATGTTCCCTACCATCGTGGGTATATTGAGTTTTTGAAGCTCTATGCTAAGCTGAAGGGTAAAAATCATACCGACTGCTATGCTAGAGATCCCGATAATGCTAATGGAGGAAAGCCCGAGGATCACCAGTTGCTCTAGAGAGTTCTTTATGCGGTAGGGAGGTTTAAAGAGGAAGATAAAAGATTGAAACGAGAAAACTATGAATTCTCCAATCGTGTAGATCGTATTTGTAATGTATGAGCTAAATTTTTTCATGTGATCCGTGTATATTCCATGTAATTTGTATATAGATTATAGTATTTTCTGGTTTTCTTTGTACTAAAAATTAATTTTATTTGTACGAAGTATTAAATTGGTATATACTATATATGACGTTATGAAGAGATTCTATTTAATTTTCTTGCTGTTTTGTTTCATATGGGTAGAACTTCCTGCCCAAAACTCATCTTCTGTTTCGATAAGTTATGGAAGTGGAAACTACGGCATACCTATTCAATTTTCTACGGATGCACCATATGCATCTCAATCATGGAAAATATCTATTTCCGAGCATAATGGAAGAGTCATTTTCGAAGATTCAGGGAGCTTCTGGTCCGTAAATGGTTACTTTTGGCGAGCTGACGAAAACACCGTCCTCTTTGCTGGTATTTATTATGTGGTAAACATCAGTTTTTATGATGCAAACCGCAACCCGATAGTAAGCAGGGTGCGAAGGTTTTCTACTCCCGTGCAGATCAATGGTACCAGAGCTCCAACGATTTTCTTCGATGGATATTCAACGGATGCCACAGAAAAATATTACCAGAGGGGCACCAAATTCATACTTGACTATGTCAGAGATGCCGCACAATCAGAGTTTAGAAATGCCCGTATATTGTTGCGTGGTCATGCTGCACGAGTGGACGAGGAGCGAAAGACGGAGGCAGAAGAGCAACGAGCCTTGCAGATTTTGTCAGACCAACGTGCTCAATACATCAGAGAAGAACTTGTCGGTCGTGGAATCGAGCAAGGGAGGATTTCGTACGAAGCGCTTGCGGGAAGCGAGCCGATCAGCATCGATATACAGCAAAGATGGAAGAACCGCAGGGTAGAGATACTCTTTGTGAAGCAAGCAGCAAGCACTTTGCCGGTAGAGAAAGAAATAATAAAGGAAGAAGCAAAACTTCCCCCCATCCCTGAAATCAGCCTTCCTCAAACAGATCTTCCTATCATAGGAGACGGAAAGACGAACTTGAACAACATAGTTGCTTTTATTCTGAACACGGAGCCTTCGCTTGCGCCTCGGTACGTAAAAACCATTGTTTCGTATTACATAGAGGAATCAAAACGAGAAAAGATCAACTACGATATCGCGATCTCCCAGATGTTGCTTGAGACGAACTTTCTTCGCTACACGGGTACGGTACAAAAAGAACAGTACAATTTTGCTGGTATTGGGACACTGAACAGTTCGACACGAGGTCACTGGTTTACCACAGAGCGTATCGGAGTGCGTGCACACGTGCAGCATTTAAAAGGATATGCAACGCGAGACTTCTTAAACGGAGAGCTTGTCGATCCTCGCTACCCTGTTTTGGAGCGTTTAGGGCTGCTTGGTAGTGCACCCACGGTGCAGGCGCTGAGTGGCAGATGGTCTTCGGATCCTGAATACGGACAAAACATAGTCATCGTCCTGTCAAGGCTGTACACCTTTATCAATGCCTTGAACGAAAGCAGAAGATAGCTGTAGTAGAGCGCTGCCGCTGTCGCCGCCAGTAGAGCGCGGGCGCTACCGAACAACCTTGTAGATGTTGAATTCTTCGTCTAGGTCGTTTGCAAATACAAGATACGTGTCAGAATCACGTTGTATCTGTGCGATGTTCGTGGTTCTTTTGAGAGAGTTATCGAACGTAGTATCGTTTGAGAATTGAAAGAGAACGCCTGTTCCGTCTATGGTAAACACCCCGCTTGCAAGCTTGGACTGATCGTACACGACAAGGTAGAAGTTGTTAGCCACTTCAAGGGTCGAAATCTTTTCTAATCTTTGTATGTTGTAGTTTCTTTCCTTAGTAAAATCAAGGCTGCTTACGTAATTGAGCTTTCCTGATTCAGATATACGAAACACGCTGATTCCGTTTTCTACCTTACTTGCACCAACAAGATAGTACTCTGTTCCTTCTGATACAAGGGAAAAGGAGTTGATGTCTTGGAGAAGATAATCATTGTTTTCTAAGTCAAAGACAGAGTCCGTGTATTGCAGGCTACCGTCTTTGTTGACCATAAAGAGGGTGATCCCGCTTTCTAACTGACTCGAGACGATAAGAAAGGGTTTTCCATACAGATACACATTGTTTAGTTGAGTTGGTGTATTCAGTGAGTAGCGAAGGTTTTCCGCATTATCTACGTTAAAGACGTTTACGAGTTTGTCTACTGCGTTGTCTTGAAGTTGAAAACCGCTTATGCCATGATCGTCTTCTCCGGCAGCAAAAACGAGTACTTGATTATCGACTTCTATCTGAGAAATGGCCGCAAGGTTTTCTATCTCGTATTCGAAGGTGTCCTCGATGCTTGTGCGAATGGTAATGTCCCCGGTTTTTCTGTTGATGTCAAAAAGATCCAGACTTTTTTTATTGTCCTCCACAGCAAGAAGGTAGTGGTCCATATTAAACGCTATGCTTAGGGTGTCTGTAAGAGAGCTCTCTGTGTACTCGGATTTCTTTTCTATTTTCCCCTGATCCGTAAAGGTAAAGATGGACAGTGCCTGGTTTACGGCGTCTACTTCGTAGAGATAGCTTTCGTCATCAAGGAGGGCCGTTGAGATGGTTCTTGATTGTGCAAAAGGAATGAACTCTTTGTTGGTTTCTTCATCGAGAGTTTCGAGCTTTGCTATTTCAAAGTAAGGGCGTGTCACGTTGGCAAGATTGGTTTCTTGTACGCGACCACTAGAAGCAGAACCACCGCCTCTTCCGGGCCAAGCGCTTATTGCGTGCCCAAGGCTGCTTGTTTTAAAGGCGTAGAGAGTGTTGTTTGTGGACCCAACGTAAAGGGAGCCGTCCATAGAAACATTTGGAGAAGAGACTACGTAGTCGCCAAGATCGTAGGACCAAAGCACGTTGCCGTTTGCGCTTAACATATAGATGTTTTTGTCGAAAGATCCTACGTAGATGTGTCCATCCCTTCCGATCACAGGAGAAGAACTTACGTTGTTACGTAGACCTCGCTTCCAGAGAAGTTCTCCCGTCTGTTTAAGAGCGTAGAAGTTTCCGTCCAAAGAGCCAAAGTGAAGTATGCCGTCGGATCCGATGGCTACAGATGATATGATCTTTCCGTTTGTTTGGAAGTTCCATAATTCTTTTCCTTCGGGGGAAATCGCGTAGAGTTTTTTGTCATGAGATCCTATGAACAAGGTGCCTTCTCTGCCGATTGCAATGGAGGCTGTCAATTTTGATTCGGTGGGAAATATCCAGCGAAGTTCTCCGTCACTTTTAAAGGAATAGAGATTGTTGTCGGTAGATGCTATGTAGATATAGCCCTCTGAATCTATGGAAGGGCTCGAGTCGATGGCATCGCCAGTTTTATAGGACCAGCGCAGGCTTCCGTTTTCATCGAGGGAGTAAAAGACCCCGTCGTAGGAGCCAAAGTAGACGTTTCCGCTTTCGTCTATTGCTGCCGATGCATGTACAGAATCGTTTGTCTTGAAGCGTTGGAGAACATCGCCCGTGCGTACGCTTAGGGTGTAGAAGTAGGTGTCTTGAGAGCCAACATAGAGCTTGTTCTGATAGATTATGGGAGAAGAGTTGACCTTGCTTCCAAGCTGTTTCTTCCAGATAAGATTGCCATCGGGGTCTAGGGCATACACATGCTTGTCCTGCGATCCAAAGTAGATGTTTCCACTCGTGTCAAGGGTAGGAGAGGAGAATATCTGAAAAGCAGTGTTAAATTTCCATTTTAGTGTGGGATTGCCAGCTTCTTTGTTTAAAGTGTTACAAGAAACAAGAAATAGCACCGTAAGGACAAGTACTTTTATATGTAATTTGTACAGCATAATACCTATAGTATAGTCTTTTTTCTTTTTTAGGGTACGTGAATATTATTGATAATTCGTTCTTTTTGTGCTAGTAAATTCCCCACTATGCATGGTAAATTCCCCACTATTGAAATAATTTCATATCTCAAGTAGAATACAGAGTAGGGGCCTATAGCTCAGTTGGTTAGAGCAGCGGACTCATAATCCGCGTGTCCTAGGTTCAAATCCTAGTGGGCCCAGTATTTTAGCGGTCATCCTTCGAGATGGCTGTGTTTTGTAAACCAGACCGAGAACCGACTGCCAAGCCCTGATTTCTTAATGCATTTTTATGACATACTAGGTATTGGTTATTAGTACTGGTTATTAATTTATGGATTATTATGGGAAAAGAAGCACGAAATTATTCACAAACAACTCTTAAACGACTCTACGCATTATCTAGGAATCAATGTGCATTCCCTGGGTGTAAAAAGAGATTAGTGAATCAAGATAACGCTTTATATTCAAATATCTGTCATATTGAAGCTGCAAATGAAAACGGAAAAAGATATAACCCGAACATGACAGACGAAGAGAGGAATAATTATCCCAACTTAATACTTCTATGTCTTCAACACCATAGGGAAATAGACAATTCTGAAAAGTATACTGTCAAAGTTTTAAAAGAAATGAAAAGAGATCACGAAAGTGAACAGTTAATCGATCAACTGACACGCAATCCATCTATGTTGATAAATGCAATAAATGCAATAGCATCATTGAATATAGATGATATCGACACGGATAGTAATCTTGATGTTTTTGATCCGATGGCAAAGATTGAGTATAACGATCTAAAAGAGAATGTCCCTATAATCCAAGAGTACAAAGCTTATTATCAGAGGATTAATGACTTATATGACGAATTAGAATCTGAAGGTTCCATAAAAAAAGAACGATTATTGCACAATATAAAGACAATATATTTAAAAGTTCTTGGTAAATACGTTGGAGGGCTACAATCTGATCAGAAAGTAGAATTGATACGAAAAAATTCTGATAATATATTTAACGATATCTATGATGAATTGTTAGAAAAAATGGAAAACAGCTCACATTGGGAAGAAGATTTGATCTTTTCAATATACTTAATTATGGTTGACGCTTTTCTACGATGTAAGATTTTGGAGGAACCCAAATAGATGATTGTTTCGAAAGATATCAATCCCGAGAAAGACATGTATTTCTTAGGCTCTAAAATAATAGGTTATCTGCATGAGTATGACGAAGATGAAGTCGACTTCATTGAATTGTACAGCAAGCTCAACTCTGAAAACAAGATATCAATGAGTCTATTCTCCTTGTCTTTAACTTGGCTTTTTTTACTAGATGCCATTAAGCATTCTGAAAAAGGAGATATAATAAAATGTTTCTAAAAAGCCTGACCATTCAAAATGAAGATACAATTATTAGAAAGATCGATTTCAGAAAAGGTATTAATCTGATAATTGACGAGACCCCCTCAAACAAAAAAACTGCGACAGGAAACAGTGTTGGAAAAACTACTGTTTTAAGATTGATTGATTTTTGCTTAGACGGAGATGGCAAAAATATTTATATTGATCCGGAATTCAAAACAAAAAACAATACGGTTGAATCTTATTTAAAAGATAACAATATTATTGTAACTTTAAGCCTTGTTGAAGATCTTGATGATGATGATTCAAGAACGGTTGAAATATCTAAGAACTTCTTGAATTATTCTGAGAAAACTCAGACCATTAATGACGAGAAATATAATGAAACTGATTTTTCACATGAATTGAAAAGATTGATATTTAAAAAAGAATCTAAAAAGCCTACTTTTAAACAGTTGAAATCTAAGAACATCAGAGATGAGAAACATAAACTTGTAAATACTCTACGTGTTTTACC
>JACSEG010000169.1_pt1 | contig 12248 bp, 31 predicted proteins | sample 8225521 | NCBI WGS metagenome assembly JACSEG01 (sample SAMN15705060, study PRJNA637333) | viral metagenome | isolation source: viral RNA from sea star tissue | host: Pisaster ochraceus | place: USA:Santa Cruz | collected 2018
ACTTAGGACACATTGTCTTAGAAGCTGGAGAGTATGACGAAGAAGGAGAAGAAACTAAAGCACCAGTATTATCTGCTAAGTGGCATATCGATGCTCTATGGTCTGATGATGAAGGACACCCATACGGATGGAAGTCTGCTGCTGTTGACTTAAGTGGAAACGGAGTACACAGTTTCTTTGGTTTAGAATATGACTCATACAAAATCTAATGGTAAGAGCATTAAGATATTTAGCGGACAAAATAGAAGCGTTTCAGTTTTTCTGTATAGTAAGCTGGAATAGGTTCTTAGATAGAATCAAGTTATGAGTATGGAAGATTTCAAGTTAGGAGTATTTAATGCTACATCATTGATGGTTAGCTTTACGCACGTTGAAAACAGTTTAAAGGTTATTCTATTGCTTTTATCTATTGGTTATACAGCACAAAAGATATACGAAACGCATAAAAGAAAGAATAGTAATGCGAAAAATAAATAAAATAATAGTACATTGCTCAGCTACACAAGAAGGTAAAGACATTTCAGTCGATACTATTAGAGGTTGGCACGTTGATGGTAGAGGATGGTCAGATATCGGTTATCATTATATTATTAGTTTAGATGGACTAACAGAAGTTGGTCGTCCTATTGAAAGGTCTGGAGCTCACACTAAGGGCGAGAATAAAGACAGCATAGGGATTTGTTATATCGGAGGTGTAGAATCAGAAAGAGGAGACAATGGCAAATGGATAGCTAAAGACACAAGAACTGATGAGCAAAAAAGAAGTCTTCTTAATCTACTTACAACTCTTAAGTCTATTTACGGAGATGATGTAACTATTCACGGACATAGAGAATTTGCAGCGAAGTCTTGCCCTTGCTTTGATGCTTATGAAGAATACAAAAATATATGAAAAAGATATTAGACTTTTTAACTGGTACTGTAATCAAAGAAATAGGTCAAGTAATAGACAACTTATTTACTACTGATGAAGAACGCATAGAAGCTAAAAACAAGATATTTCAAGTAATACAAGAGAAAGAGTTAGAGCTTCAAAAAATGCAAACTGATATAATCATAGCAGAAGCTAAAGGAAACTGGCTACAACGCTCTTGGAGACCCATTCTTATGCTTGCTTTTGGGTTTATAGTTATATATGTAAAGTTCTTAGCACCTTTGTTTGGCTTTACTATTCCACCATTAGAGAATGAGTTCTGGAACTTACTACAGTTAGGCATAGGTGGTTACGTTGTTGGACGTAGTGCTGAAAAGATAGCAAAAAGCGTTACAATAAATAAGAAATAAATTACTTGTTAATAACTATCTTAGTTTAAATTTGTTTTTTTGGTTAGGTTTTGGGAGATTTGAACAATCTTTAAAAACAAAAAACATTATGAGATATTTAGTTAAGTATAAATTCTATGGTAAAGAAAAAAAATTATATAAAAATTTTTCTAATGAATCAGAAAGAGATAGATATAAAAAATGGATAAAAGACCAAAAAGGATTTAGTAGTGTAAGACTCTATATTAACAAGAGTGAATTGAATGAAGCTGTAATTATACCTAAAAATAAAACAGTAAAAGAAAATTTACAATACAAACTTGTTACTAATAAACACAAGTTAAAATTTAATTATTACGTTTACTGTCTTATACATAAAAACAAAATTATATATATAGGACAATCTACAAATGTAGTAGGAAGAATTAAACAACACATAAACGAAAACACTAAGAACTTTGATAGTTGGAATGTTGTAAAGAAAGTGCCTTATGGTGCTACAGCAGATGAATTACTAGGCTATGAAAAATATTATATAAAGTTATTTAGTCCTAAATATAATATACAACACAATAGCAATGGCGAAAAAGAAGACCTTAAAGTATTGGAAAACTAAGATAGATAAGGTATTTCACGAATACATAAGAAGAAGGGATGCAGATGACCATACTGGTTATTGTAACTGTATAACTTGCCAGAAACCAATACACTTTACAGAAAGCGATGGGGGACACTTTATATCAAGAGGTAGATTATCAACACGCTATGACGAGAGAAACGTAAAAGCTCAGTGCAGAAAATGTAACAGATTTGATTTTGGTCGTCAGTATGAATTTTCTTTAGCATTAGGAGACCAGTTATCAGAAGAACTACTTATAAAGTCAAGAGAAATATATAAGCTATCAGATGATGAGTGGTTAGATATATTTAACGACTATAAAGAAAAACTACAAGAATTAAAAAGCAAGCAAAACTTCTAGCTTGTTAATAACTATTACGCAATACATAGTGATATAACTTTAAATAGTTTGTATGTTTGTTAAGGAATTATCTTTGTTTTTTGTTTTGAGCTACTAACTAGCTGAATTAAGCCACTCCTCAAAGGGTGGTTTTTTTTGTTTTACAGATTAACATAAAAATATTTTAAAAATAGTATGTTTATAATTTGTTTATAAGAATTATTAATTTGTATATTTGTGTCAAACAAACAAAACAAAAACAATGTATTTAACAGAAAGATTAAAACAAGAACACAAAGCAAGGCTAGAACACAAAAACTTTGAATACCCATTAGTGGTAGAGGAAGTATGGCAAGAATTAGAAACAAAAACTAAAGTAAGTGATTTAACGTATGGAGTAGTAATGAGTCTACATTCTTTACTAAGTTATTACGAAAGTCCTTACGAACTATTTAAAGAGATATAAGATGACATATTCAGAAGACGTAAAAAGAACATCAAGCCCAGACACTATAGACTACTTAAATGCTAGAGTAATAGCTTTAGAAAACAAAGTAAGAGAGTTAGAAACAGAAATAAGAATTAATAATTTAAACAAAAAACAATGAACAAAGACAAACTATTAGAGATGTATAATACTTACGAGTTAAGTAAAGAAGATTTCTTTAAACACCAACACTACACTATTATCACACGACAAGGTATTGACAAGATACAAGCTAAAGCTAAGATTCAAATCAACTACGAAGTAATAAGATATGAGCCAAACTACGCAGTATTTAAAGCTATTGCAAGTAAAGGAGCTGCTAACATAGAAACCTTTGGAAGTGCCTTAAAAGGGGACTCATACAAAGAATCAACTACTAACTCTTGGTATGTCGCTGAGATGGCTGAGAAGCGAGCTATGAGCAGAGCAGTTCTTAAGTTAACTGGCTTTTATGAGCTAGGAGTATTTGGAGAAGACGAATCAGAATCATTTAAAAGAAAGTAATAATAACAATTAAAAACAATCAATTATGAGTGCATTAATCAATTTTAGTTTAAATGTAGCAAAGCTACCAAAGGAGAAGTTTATCGCTGGCAAAGATGGAAACGTCTATGTTAACCTTACAATGTCAGTTAATGACGAAACAAGATACGGAAACAATACAGGTATCTATGTTAGTCAAACACAAGAAGAGCGTGAGGCTAAGAAGCAAAAAACTTACTTAGGTAATGGTAAGGTAGTATGGAATAATTCAACCATAGTAAATGCACAGAAAGAAGAACAAGCTGAAGCGGTTACGCAAGAAGCTGAGACTTCTGACTTACCATTTTAAATTTAAGGGCGGTGTAACAACCGCCTTTTTTATTACCTTTACAAAACAAAAGACAAAACAAAAGAAGATGACAGAAGAACAAACAACTAATAATATGTTAATGGAGCTTATAGCTGAGGAGTGTACAATAGACACTTCTGAAGTTATGGACTACCCACCTACTGCATTGAGCTTAGGAGAATCAACTATACAATCAAAAGGAGGAGAGATTAAGTTTCCTATTCCTATTGGTACTTATGGTAATTTTTCTTTTATACAAGCACCTCCTAAGAGCAAGAAGACATTTTTTGTTAGCTTGCTAGCTTCAGTATATTTAAGTGGAGGAAACAACTTTGGTGGTAAGATTAGAGGACATAGGGAAGGAAGGTGTCTTATGCACTTTGACACAGAGCAAGGACATTGGCACGCACAGAGAGTATTTAAGAGAGTGCAAGATATGAGCGTTACTAAAGATGTAGGGTGTTATAAAACATTCGCTTTAAGAACTGTGGGATATAAAGAAAGATTAAAATTTATAGAGTACTGTTTAGAACAGAACAAAGGCAAGAACGGATTAGTTGTTATAGATGGTGTAGCAGACCTAGTTAGTGATGTAAACAACTTAGAAGAAAGTAATTTATGTGTACAAAAGATAATGCAGTTAAGTGCTAAATACGACTGCCACATAATAACTGTCATACATAGCAACTTTGGAAGCGACAAACCAACTGGACATTTAGGTAGTTTTTTAGAGAAAAAGACAGAGACACAAATACAATTAGAATTAAACACAACAAATAAAGACTGGGTAACAGTAAGCTGTAAAAGGAGTAGGGGTTATTCCTTTGAAACATTTAGCTTTAGTATAAATGAGTTTGGGTTACCTTTTGTAGTAGGAGAAATATACGACCCCTTAAGGTACTTTGTGCCTAGAACATTAACGAAATCAACCTTATGAGTAAAACACTTTTAGAACTGGCATACAAAAAACACAAAGACTGGATTAATATAACTAAGTCATTTGGTTGCAACCCTAGTAGTGCAGAGGACATAGTACAAGAAATGTATATCCAGCTCCATAACGATATTATTAAGGGGTTGGATTTGTCTTTTAATGGAGATATAAACCACTACTATTGTTATAAGGTTTTAAGAGGTATTTATTGCAATATATATAAAAAGGAAGCTAAACAAATTAAACTTTATTTAGAAGACATAGACGAGCTTAAACAAGCAGATAATCTAGGTATTGACGAAGTTGAATACGCATTGCGTAAACAGCAAATAGATTCTATACTAGATGATATGTACTGGTACGATAAAAAGGTATTTGAAATCTGTGCTAGTGGTAAATCAGTAGCAGCTTTAAGTAGAGACACTGGTATAAGTTATTATTCACTTTACAACACATATACAAACGCTAAAAAATATATAAAAGAAAAGTTATGAGATTAGGAGATTTAGTTTATTACATCACTTACTATACTGGAATACGTTGGGTAGTAAAAAAGATTTGGGGAGACGATTGTGGCTGCGATGAAAGGCAGAAGAAACTTAATGAATGGTCAGATATAGATATAGAGCTATGAGAATAAAAGATAGAGAAGATTGGGTAGACTTTAAAGCTAATGTAACAACAAAGCTAACACAACCACAATACAAGCTATTATGTACGCTGCACGCACGTTATTACAAACATAAGTATTACGAGCCTTGTAGTTGTAGACCTAAAGAAATAGTAATGTGGATTAAAGATATTGATAACTTATATAATAAATAATGATTAAGCAAATACATAACTGGGAGAAAGCAGTAGTAACTTTATTAAACCTAGATGGCTGGGACTTAAAACATTCTGGTGAGGGAAGCGAGAGTTGGGATGCAGTAGGTAAGACCCCAAAAGGACAAGATTGTGTAATTGAGATGAAATTTAGAAACAAATACTATGACACTAAAATTATAGAGAAGTTTAAATACGATAAGCTAATAAATACTAATAAGGTTGCTTTATATTTAGTGAACGACCCTAAAGGAAATTATATGTTTTGGCTAAACAATCTAAAAGACTTAGAGACCAAAAATATGTATTGCCCAGACACTACACTATGGGGAAGTAAAAAAGTATCTAAGCCTTGTTATTTGCTAAAAGAAAGTGATGCAGCTATCATTAACATCAATGAAAAAGATACTGAGCTAGGAATATGGGATAGCTATTTTAAGATGGGAGAATAAAAAAAATAAAAAAAAGTGTTTATAATTTGTTTATAACGTTTATTATGTTGTATATTGCGGTATATTAATAAAACAAAAAAGAATATTATGACAACAGAAACATTTAACAAAAGAATTAAACACTTACAATTAAAAAGAGATTTATCAATAAGCGATACTTCAAGACAAATGTGGGATGATAAAATTATTAAATTATTATCTTTAGATAGGATTCAAATAACTTGGTTATAAAATATAATTATGCTAACACAATTAGACGATTTAAACCAAGAGTTAAAAGACATTGAAACTACACTAAGAACAGAAGTACCTAAAGATGTCAAAGAACGACTACTTAAAAGACAAGAAATAATTAGAAGTATAATTTATAACATTTACTAAAACCAAACAAAATGAAAAAGACAAAGACAGGATTACACATTGATGTAAAAGACAAAAGAATTAAAGTTTACACAGAAAAAGAACTACAAAAGATGAGAGAAAAGGAAATGATGAGAGATGATATAGTTATAGTATTCACTCTTTCTGGATTACTTATCTGCATAGGTATTATTATAGGTGTTTCATTATAATGACCTTACTACAAAGACAATCATACAATCTATGGTTTAATCACATTGCTGAGAAAGTAATGGAGTGGAGAGATGCAAAGCCAGCAAACAAAGAACTAAGAAACTTTGTTAAGGGAATGAGTGAAATAGGGCAATACGTTAATCAGTTAAATGTTGAGAACGATGTTCTATTAAAAAGAGTTAGTATGATTAGAGCTGACAAGAACAAAGCTATAACACAACTACAAAAGCAGATAGAAGACTTACAAAACAAGCTAAAACAATTTGATATATGAATGAATGGGATGAATACATAAACCAGCCAGACGAGCTAACAGAATGTAGAACTTGTGGAACTGAAACAAATGGAGACACATATTGTTCTAGGTCTTGTTATAACTATGATACAGAATGATACTACTAGTAGATGCAGATAGTTTAATCTTTGCTTCTTGTTACAAAAAACGAGACAAGCCAGAAGATGATAAGTACTATCGAGATATAGAAGATGCTCAAGCTAAATTTGACGAGCAGTTTATGAGTATTGTAAACAAGCTAGAGGATATGTACCCTATTGAAAGAGTAATAACATTTAGTGGCTCAAAAGGAAACTTTAGAAAACTAATCACACCAGTATATAAAGCCAATAGAAAAAAACAAGAGTTACCACCTTTATTAGACGAGATGCATCAATTCGTAAAAGATGAGTACAATAGTATTTGGGGTTATGGTATAGAGACAGATGATATAGTAGCTAGATACTGGAAGGCATTGTCAAACGAAGTTGGTAGAGATAATGTGATGATAGTAAGCATAGACAAAGATTATAAGCAGTTTCCTTGCCTTATGTATAACTACCACTACAAACATAAAGAGGTATTAGATATAAGTGAAGACGAGGCTTTATATAACTTCTATGAGCAAATGATAATAGGAGATACAGCCGACAATGTAAACTACTTTAAGGGTAAGGGTAAAAAATATGCAGAGAAATATTTAAAAGAATGTGATACCAAATACCAATATACTAGAAAAATGTTAGAGTTGTTTCAACAAGAGTATAAAGGCAAAGCACGACAGAAGTATGCTGAGTGTTATCACTTACTAAAATTAAGAACTGAATGATAAGATTTGTACACGACCTAGAAATAGTTCTAGAGGCAATAGAAAACGAGGACTACAAAGATGCAGTAGCAATGATTAAAGACATAAAAGAAGATTTAAAAATATTAGCATTACTATAAAATAAAACTATGAGAGCAACCTATTTACATTACGAGAACGGAAAAGGCTATGACGTTATAGACTTTATTAAAGATTATGAACTAAACTTCAATAGAGGAAATATAATTAAGTATATTTGTCGAAGCGGTAAAAAAGACGATGAGCTTAAAGACTTAGAGAAAGCAGCAGATTACTTAAGACGTGAGATAGAATATTTAAGAGAGCAGCAACAACAATGGATAGAGAAGAACAAATAAAATACTACGAAGATATGGAACAAAAAGAACTAGAACACCAAGAAGGTGTTAGAGGTGTACAAGATGAAGTAAGTGAACCAATAAGTGATAGACACTTAAACTATTTAAAGAGTGTGCTAATAAGTCAATTACTACTAGAGGCAAATGATGAGCTGCAAGGAAGTAGAGGCTTTAAACAAAACGTAAAGCACCAAGTAAACAAAACATCTAAGATACTAGAGAAAGAATACCAGCAAGGGTTTAACATCATATACAACAATAACCCAGAGATGTGTACTAACGTACTAAACAAAATAGATAGCTTAATACATAAAATTAAAACAGCTTCTATTGATGAGCTAGTAATGATAGATGCTTTAGTAGACAACTACTTTGAAAACAAAGACGAACTAATAAAAACACAAACAGCAGAATTTAATAAAATAGATTAATATGTACATAAATATAGAACTAAAAAATACAGATAAAAAAGACTACTATAAATTCCTAATCAATGGAGTAAATCTAGGAGAATGGGAACGTAGCGAACTAAGACATTTAATAGAGGTAATAGATAATAAAATATAATGAAAATAGAAACAATAGCAGAGACGATAAAAGAACTCACAGACGTAAACATACTAGAACAAAGCAGACGTAGAAGTGTAGTAGAAATGCGAAGCGTAGCAAACAAATATCTAGTAGATGTACTAAGACTAAGATGGTCAGACATAGTTAGGGAGTATGCAGTAAACGGATTCAATACAACACACGCAAGCGTAATACATAGCGTAAACACATACGACCAACATAGCTATTATAACTCAGACCTAGACTTAATATATGAGACCTTACTAAATAGCAGTAAGATGAACATAATAAAACGAGTCAATAAAATGACTGTAGAACAAATAGAAAAAGTAGAAGCTATACTACAAGACTAAAATAAATACAAAACGTTTATATATTAATACAATACATAGACTATGGCATACAATACAGAAGACTTAAGAAAGGAAAGCATTGAAGTAATAAAAAAGCATAACCTAATATTTATAGGCGATATAATGGCTTATACTGGATTTAGTAAGCGTGCCTTCTATGACCATAAATTGCAAGAATGTAACGATATAAAAAGCGAATTAGCAAAGAATAGAATCAATATGAAGATATCTATGCGAGCTAAATGGTACGCAAGTGACAACGCTACATTGCAAATAGGTTTAATGAAGCTTATAGCTGATGATGATGAGGCACATAGATTAAACGGAACAAAGAGAGAAGTTAAACACGATACAACAGACAAAGAGATAAATATTAAGATACACAGATAATTGGAAGTAAACGTTAATGTAGTATTTGAACATCTCTTAGACAGTCAAACTAAGATAGTAGTGGAGCAAGGTGGAACTAGGTCTGGAAAGACTTACAACATTTTGCTCTATATTATTTTTAACTATTGCCAAGTAAACAAAGGCAAGACTATAACAATATGTAGAAAGACATTCCCAGCAGTACGCTCTTCTGTAATGAGAGACTTTATAGACATACTTAAACAACATAAAAAGTATGATGAGGCTAATCATAATAAATCTAATAGCGAATACACCTTAGATGGCAACCTAGTGGAGTTTATAAGCGTAGACCAACCACAGAAGATTAGAGGACGTAAGAGAGAGTTTCTTTTTATTAATGAAGCTAATGAGCTAGACTATGAGGACTGGCAGCAATTAGTTTTTAGAACAACTGAGAAGATAGTAGTTGATTACAATCCTTCAGACGAATACCATTGGTTATACGACAAAGTGCTACCTAGAGACGATGTAGAGTTTTATAAGACCACATACTTAGACAACAAGTTTTTAGATGATAGCATAGTAAAAGAGATAGAACGCTTAAAAGATACAGACGAACAATACTGGCAAATATACGGACTTGGAGAAAAAGGTGTAAGCAAAGCTACTATATTTAACTATATAGAAGTACCACATATACCACACGATGCAGAGCTTATTAGTTATGGAGCAGATGCTGGTTATACAAATGACCCAAGCACTTTAGTTAGTGTGTATAAGAAAGACCATAACTTATACATCAAAGAGCATCTATATAGAACAATGATGACTACAAGAGATTTAAGCGACCATTTCAAACAAGAGGTACAAAGACGAAGCCCTATCTATTTTGATGCAGCAGAGCCTAGACTAATAGACGAACTAAGACGTATGGGGCATAACATACAACCTAGCTTAAAAGGTAGAGACAGTATCAATGCTGGTATAGACTTACTAAAGAGATTTAAGATACATATAACAAGCGACAGCAATAACGCTATACAAGAGTTTAGGAACTACAAATGGCTAGAGGATAGAAGTGGTAAGCTAACAAATAAGCCAGTAGATAAAAACAATCACATAATAGATGCTGTAAGATATGCTACTTACTCTATAATGAGTAGACCTAACTTTGGAAAATATGCTGTATCTTAATCGCTAAAATAAATTAAAAATGTTTATATATTAATATGGAAGTAAAATTAAGCATACCTACAACTCTAAATGAGATTACACTAGGACAGTATCAAGAGTTTGCAAAGCTAGACGTATCAAAGGAATCAGAAGTACAATCTAAGATGATAGAGATATTCTGTCAAGTACCTAAAGAAGTGGTTAGAAATATGAAAGCTACTGATATAGTCGACATCTGTACTATATTAAATAATATGTTTGATACTAACCATCAATTAATAAATAGATTTAAAATAGGTAAACAAGAATTTGGATTTATGCCTAGCTTAGAAGATATGAGCTTTGGGGAATACGTTGACCTAGATACTTACATAGGAGACAACAATAACCTACATAGAGCTATGAATGTATTATACAGACCTATTGATTTTAAACAAGGGGATAGATACAAGATTAAAGACTATGACCCAGATACAAATGAAGATGCTAAGGACTACCCACTAGATGCAGTATTAGGTGCTATTGTTTTTTTTTACGATTTAGGGAAGGACTTATCGACAGTTATACTGAACTCTTCGAATCAAGCGAACGAGGAGACCTTAGTGCAGTATCTAACTTCTCTTCCAAATGGGGTTGGTACAATTCAATCTATGGAATCGCTAACGGAGATATTACAAAATTTGAAGATATCACTAAACTAAATGTACACGAGTGTTTAACATTCTTAGTATATACAAAAGAAAAAAACGAAATAGAATCAAGGAATATAAAAAGTAAATTCAAATGATAGAAATAATAAAACATTTATTTGGTGCTTGTGGAGAAAGTCACTTAAACCTTGTATCTATATCAATTTTAGTTATGTTTATAGTAACAACTTTGAAAACCATTAAAATGACAGAGAATGAGTAATACTGGAATAAGAGGATTTTATTTATTAACTGAAACAATAGAGGCACAGCTTCTAAGTGATGTAAATGTAAATACAGTTACAACTGGAGATATATATGATATTGACTTATCTAAGCAAAGTATATTCCCATTATCACACATAATAATAAACAATGTAAATGCTGAAGAATCTGTATTAAGGTTTAACATATCAGTATTATCAATGGATGTTGTAGATGAAAGCAAAGAGAAAACAGAGGATATATTTAGAGGCAACAATAACGAGCAAGATATACTTAACACACAGTTAGGAGTTTTGAATAAACTAGTAATGGTATTGCGTAAAGGAGACTTGTATAGTAATCAGTATGCTTTAGATGGAGATGCAAGCCTAGAGCCTTTCTATGATAGATTTGAAAACAAGGTAGCTGGATGGACTGCGACTATGGATGTGCTAGTAGCTAATGATATAACTATATGCTAAACAAAGAAACCCAAGACTCTCTTAATGGATTTGCTAAGTATGTTATACAGCAATCTAGAAGTAACTTAACTAAAGGTAAAAAGAACGATTCTAGTAGCCTTTATAAGAGTTTAGGGTATGTTGTAGAGCAGACAGCAAAAGGGTTCAGCTTGAGCTTTGAAATGGAGGATTATGGAACGTTTCAAGATTTAGGTGTTAAAGGTAAAGCTAAAAGCAGCAAAGCTCCTAACAGCCCATATAGATTTGGAACTGGTAGTGGTAAAAAAGGAGGGTTAACAAAAAGTATTAACAAGTGGGTAAGACGTAAAGGCATACAATTTAGAGATAAAAAGAGTGGTAGGTTTTTAAGTTATGATAGCACATCTTACTTAATAAGTAGAAGTATATATCAAACTGGAATAAAAGCTAGTTTGTTTTTTACAAAACCTTTTAGAGCAGCTTTCAAACGCTTACCAGATGAATTATTAGAAGCATACTCAGTAGGATTAGAAAAACAGATACAAGTAAACATAAATAAGAAATAAAATGCAAACTCAAATAAACTTACGAAGCCCTTTTTATGTAAAGGTCAAACAAGATGGATTAACATTTGTTAGGCTAGATTTACACGTTTACACTGGAGATTTCGTATCTAATGCCAGT
>JACSEG010000170.1_pt1 | contig 12189 bp, 10 predicted proteins | sample 8225521 | NCBI WGS metagenome assembly JACSEG01 (sample SAMN15705060, study PRJNA637333) | viral metagenome | isolation source: viral RNA from sea star tissue | host: Pisaster ochraceus | place: USA:Santa Cruz | collected 2018
GTCTGGCGCCGAACCGGGCGTCGCAGCTCATGCGAAGAATGTACGCCCGCGCCTCATCGTCGAGTTCGATGCTCATTTGCTGCTCCGCCAATCGCTCTTCCAATCGCATCATTTCAATATCCAGAATTTTGTCCAGATGACTTTGATCCAATCTGTGGAAGCTCACGACTTCATCGAGGCGGTTGAGAAATTCCGGGCGGAACTGCAGCTTTAACCTGGCTTCTACCTGGGGCATAATGTCCTTCATATCATCGGCCTCGAGAATCAACTCCGAGGCGATATTGCTGGTGAGAATAATTATGGTATTGCGAAAATTTACCACCCGCCCCTGTCCATCGGTGAGCCGACCTTCGTCAAATACCTGGAGCAGAAGATTAAATACCTCGGGATGGGCTTTTTCAATTTCATCAAAAAGCACAACCGAATAGGGCCTGCGGCGAATAACTTCGGTGAGTTGACCACCCTGGTCGTACCCGACGTAACCGGGGGGTGCTCCTATGAGCCTGCTCACCGAAAATTTTTCCATATACTCACTCATATCGATACGGGTGAGGGCCTTCTCATCATCAAAAAGAAATTCGGCCAGGGCTTTGGCGGTCTCGGTTTTGCCTACGCCGGTGGGGCCAATGAACATGAACACACCCATGGGGCGATCGACATCCGACAGTCCGCTTTTGTTCCTCCGAATCGCGTCGGAAAGAGCGGCAATCGCCGCGCCCTGCCCCACTACCCGCCTTGCAAGAATCGACTCGAGATTGAGGAGCTTTTCCATTTCCGATTTTATCATTTTACTCACGGGAATGCCCGTCCAGGTGGAAACCACTTTGGCAATATCCTCTTCGCTTACTTCTTCCCTGAGCAGGCTGTCCTCGTTCTGGCGGGTTTCAATTTCCCGACTCACCTTTTCCAGCTCGCGAGTGAATTGGGGAATTTGGCCGTGATGAATTTCCGCGGCCTTTGCCAGGTCTCCCCCCCTGGTATATTTGACTTCGGCGGCATGGAGCTTTTCCAGTTGTTCCTTTATTTCCCGGATTTTGCTGATTGTATTTTTTTCCGCATTCCACTGCGCCGCAAGGGCGTCCCGCCTGGACTGCAGCTCTCCCATTTCCGATACCAAATCTTCCAGCCGACGTTTTGATGCGGAATCATTTTCCTTGGAAAGTGCCTGCTTTTCTATGCTGAGTTGGAGTATGCGCCGCTCTATTTGATCCAGTTCCGTGGGTTGGCTCTCGATTTCCATTTTCAAACGACTGGCAGCCTCATCCACCAGGTCAATTGCCTTGTCCGGCAAAAAGCGACTGGTTATATACCGGTCGGAAAGAGTGGCCGCAGCTACCAACGCTTCGTCCTTGATCCGCACTCCGTGATGCACTTCGTATCGCTCCCGCAGGCCGCGAAGTATGGATATGCTGTCTTCCACGCTGGGTTCGCCGGTAAATACCGTCTGAAATCTGCGCTCGAACGCCGCGTCTTTTTCTATGTGTTTGCGATACTCCTCCAGCGTGGTGGCGCCTACGGTGCGCAGCTCGCCTCTGGCCAGAGCCGGTTTGAGAAGATTGGACGCATCCATTGCGCCTTCGGCGGCGCCTGCTCCCATAAGGGTGTGCAGCTCGTCGATAAACAAGATTATTTGCCCTCTGGATCGGGAAATTTCCCCGATAACCGCTTTGAGCCGCTCTTCAAACTCTCCCCGGAACCTGGTACCCGCCAGCAGGCTGCCCAGGTCCAGCGCGAAAACTTTCTTGTCCCGTATGGAGTCCGGTACGTCTCCGCTGACAATGCGCCGCGCCAGCCCCTCAACTATGGCGGTCTTTCCCACTCCCGGTTCGCCAATGAGCACGGGATTGTTTTTGGTTCTCCGGCTGAGAACTTGCATGACCCGGCGTATTTCCTCATCCCGTCCGATAACCGGATCGAGTTTTTCCTGACGGGCCAATTCGGTGTAATCCCGGGTGTATTTTTCCAGAACCTTTACGGTATTCTCGGGGTTTTCATCGCTCACCCTTCTGTTTCCCCGCAGCTCTTTTACGGCATTTTCGATGGATTCCCTGACCAATCCCTTCGTTTTTAAAAAGCCGGAAATTTCACCGCCGGTAGCAACCATGGCAATGAGCATGTGTTCGGTGGACACGAATTCGTCTTTAAGACGTTCGGCGGTATCTTCCGCTTGGGCGAGAACCTTGGCGGTTGCCTGATCCATTTGAATTTGCGCACCGGCGCCATAAACCTTGGGCAGCGTATCAATTTTGGCATCGACGTCCGACATGGTTGAGTCAATGGGAATATTGAGATGGGTAAAGACCAGGGGAACCATGCCTTCTTTTTGATTGAGCAGGGCCTGGAGTAAATGCCAGGGCGTTAATGTACTTTGATTTTCACGCAGCAGGGATGATGAGGCCGACTGTACGGCCTCCCTGGCTTTTGCGGTCATTCGTTGGTAATTCATATAAAAAAAATACCCGGCTTTTATGTAATGGGCAACAGTGTAATGGGCAACAGTTGTAATCTTTACTGGACAGCGCAAGGCTAAAGCACTACTGTATGAACATGAGTGAAAACAAGGACTATCTCAAAAATCAGGTAATAATTCTCAATGGTTTTTCAAATAACGAAATTACCAGAATAATGCGCGTGGTAAAAGCCGAGTTCGAATCCCCCGGCGACCTCATTTTCGCAAAGACCACTCCCAATTCACTGCAAATGAAATTGGAGGAACTCATAGAAGACATGAGCGGCGACCACGAGTATCTCAAAGCCAATCCCCCGGTAATTCCAAAGAAATCCCGATGAAATGGAGAAGCCAGATTCTGGGCATTGCCGATTATCGCCCCGGGAAAAAAAAGAATGGCACCATCAAGCTGTCTTCAAATGAAAACCCCTGCGGCCCCTCGCCGGCGGCAATACGCGCCATGGAACGCCACAGCCGGGATGTTCATCTATATCCGCCCATGGTTTCCGACGAACTGAACTCGGCCATTGCCAGATGGCGGGGTGTGGAATCGAACCAGGTCATCTGCGGCAACGGCAGCGACGAGCTATTTAGTCTTTGCGTGGCCTCGATTATTTCACCCGGGACAAATGCCCTGGTCAGCGAGCACAGTTTTTCCCAGTACGAGTTTTCAACCCGGCTTTTCGGCGGCAACTATATACGGATCCCAATGAAAAATTACGAGTTCGACCTGGATGCGATACTCGCAGCCGCAAACGAACACACGGGTATTGTATTCCTGTGTAGCCCGAATAACCCCACTGGCAGGATCATTCCCCAATTGCGCCTGCGCGATTTTCTCGGGAAGATCCCCGGGAATATTATGGTGGTCATGGATCAGGCGTACAGGGAATATGCCGAGTCAAAGGATTTTCTCGACGCGGCGGAACTTTTGCCTGAATTTCCCAACCTGGTGGTTACCGGCACGTTCTCCAAGCTTTTCGGCCTGGCAGCGTTGAGAATTGGGTACGCCCTGGCATCGCCTGAAATTATCCGCACCTTGCTCAAAACAAAAAGTCCCTTTAATAACTCAAGCATAGCCCAGCAGGCTGCCCTTGCGGCATTGGACGATCACAGCTTTGTTACCCAAAGTCTCGCCAATAATCGGGAATCCCGGGATTATATGTATCGTGCCCTCGACGATGCAGCTGTGGAATATTTTAAAACCGAGGCAAATTTTATTTGCGTCAAAAGTCCCACCGGATGCGGGGCGGAACTCTGCGCGGCGCTGGACTCAGCGGGAATAACGGTTCGGGATTTGAGCAGTTTCAATATGCCGGCCTACGCACGCATAACCCTGTGGAAACCCGAAATTATGAAAACCATTGTGCAAGTGGCATCGGGATCAAGATGAATCCAGCATTACTGCTTCCGCTTTTTACGGCCATTTTATTGACAGTTATTTACACCCGCAGTTTCATCCGGATAACGGGCCTTTCCCTCTGTGTGGGCGGCATATTCAAGTTCGCAATCGGGGGAGTCGGGCTTACTTTGCTTTTGACGCTTGTTTTTGGCTGGGTTGATGGAATCGCTCCCAATCCGCTTATCGGAGTGTATGCGGCTCCGCTCCTGGAAGAACTGCTGAAACTTTTTTTGCTGATAGTTTTGTTCCGCCATCGTTTGGTGGCAAGCGAAAACCTGCAGCTGTACAGGCAAAAACTGCTGGCGGGAATTATTCTCGGCATTTCCTTCGGCACATTGGAAACATATCTCATGCTGATAACCAGGCTCTCTTCAATGGACAACGCGGCGATTTTCGGGAGCATACCCCTGCACCTGGTTACCACGGGGTTTCTGGCCTCTATTTTGGCCCGATGGAAGCCTACCCGTACTCGATTGCTCCTGTGCGGCCTTGTAATCATTTTTCATCTCGCATATAACCAGCTGCTATTGCTTCCATTGCCATTGAGCTACCTGTCGTTTATTTTGCTGCTCACAGGCTGCGCATTGCTCCTGACCTCTTTGCAGCGCCCCCGCGATTTTACAAAAGACGCATAGTACAAGACGGCGCCCCTGCAATTTTACAAAAGACGCATAGTGCAAGGTGGTGCCCCTGCAATTTTACAAAAGACGCATAGTGCAAAGCGGCGCCCCTGCAATTTTACAAAAGACGCATAGTGCAAGCGAAGCCGGACATAATTTTTTTCAGACTCCTTGACACTTTTCCAACACGCCTTTATATTACCAATTCAATCGACGCAGGGTAGAGCAGTTGGCAGCTCGTCGGGCTCATAACCCGGAGGTCGCAGGTTCGAGTCCTGCCCCTGCTAAACATTACCGCCTTAACTTACCTGGGCTGGAAGTAGCTAAAAGCTACCGCAAACCCGGCCTTTTTATTTGCATACCGCCCCGTTGCGGTTCTTTTTCTGTGAAATCCCTTCACATAGCCTTCCTGGCAACCGATGAAGCAAGAAAGTCCCAACTGTATCTTTCCAGTGGATTAAGTTGACGTTATATTATTTGCACGTTAGACTTATCCTTGGGAGAGGGTCACAACGAGTCCGGGAGAATCCTTGAAGAATGAGCGAACTTCAAAGTACATCCGACTACCTCGATTGGTTTAAGGCTCAGTCCGAGCCGGTTAAGAAAGCTGTACGTGCCTATGTGAAACTGCTTCGCGATACAGGCCCGGCACTGGGCAGGCCCCATGTGGATACGCTTAAAGGCAGCAAGTATCCGAACCTGAAAGAACTGCGGGTTCAAGTGCAAAGAAGGCCATACCGGATCGTATTTATCTTTACCGGCGACAGAGTCTGCCTGCTCCTGAAGGGCAGTGTAAAGGACGGATCTTCGGACAAACGGTTCTACAGGAAACTGATAGCCCATGCGGAAACCCTGTATGAAAAGGTTCAGGTATCAGGGTAATTTTAAGGATCAAATTTAGAAGATTGGAGGACAAGATGACCATAACCAAAGATGCAATGATGGCAATGGAAAGCGTAATGAGTTATGAATCTATCGCGCAATCAGATGCAATCTATGAGAGCCAGCTATTCATCCTCAAGCTTGCGGAACTGCGGGAGCAATACAATATCAAGCAGACAGATATTAAAAGCTCCTCCCAGCCGTCGATCTCCCGGATTAAAGATCGCAATGATATCAAGCTGTCAACAGTGATAAAATACCTGACCCAGATGGATCTTGAAATGGAAATCAAGGTACGCCCCCGTCATCCGGGAGAAGACGCACCCTCTGAACTGATGCTCTTTCATACCTGACAGATAATAGCACCTATCACCCTTGTCTCTGCTGCACAACAATCGATGGGTACCCGGTTTTCGCCTTGAATGCCGGATACCCAACTCCTCCTGCTTCCCGCCTGCATCAGAATATCGCCACTTCTATCGTCTTCTTGCGATGAAAGCTATGCCATGGGATACTGAAGGTCTCATTATCTCTACTGTGGAGGACAGTGATGTTGAATATATTTAAAGTATCGCATGGGGGGAAGGGGAGTAAGCTCTTTTCCCCGGAAGAGCTGAAAGAATACCGCGATCGGCGGTACATCACCGTACGCACGAATGCGAAGTTCCAGGGCGTCTTCCAGGAAATGAATATAGACGACTATTTTTATCTCTGCCATGGAAACGATGATGGAATCGTCCTCTTGGGTCGAGTACTCACAAAAGCTACCCCAGGGATCAAGGGAGATGATTGGTTAGAACGCTCCTACGAGATTATCAAGGAGCTTGATCCGCCACAAAAATATTACGGTGTAACGAAGGTTTGGGCACCAAGCGGCTTCTCCACCATTGCGAAGGTGCCAGGCGCAGAACATGACCTCTTCGAAAAAGAAATTCTAAAGAAGTATTTCAACAGGGAATTATCCAATTTACATAACGATTGCACACCTGACTCCCAATCAGCATCTACAGAACAAGAAGCCCCTGAACTTGAGGCTCTCAACACAATCTATTATGGTCCCCCGGGAACCGGGAAAACCTACGAACTTTTACAGCTCTTAAAGGACCTGAAAGAAAAAACGTCTGTAGACCAAGAATCAATATCAAAGTCAGAAAGAGCCATGATTATGGTCGAATCAAATAATCTGTCTTGGTGGAAAGCTGCTGCCCTTTCCCTGTTGGATATTGGCGAACCCTCAAGAGTTCCCGATTTGCGAAAACATCCGATTTTGAATGCCAAGATAAAGACCTCCAGTAGCAATGATCCTTCTCGTACGATCTGGCGTGAATTGCAATCTCACACGCAAAGAAGCTGCCCCAATGAACAGACCACCAGCCATTCTTCGCCGGAAATTTTTTGGAAGGATGCGACATCCCTTTGGTCCATTGACCGAAAAGTGGTGGAAGATCAATTACCGGAATTATTGGAACTGTTGAACCAATATCAGAATGAAGAAACCCAGCTAGATCCAAAAAGATATGAATTTACCACCTTTCATCAGGCATTCAGTTACGAAGATTTCGTAGAGGGGATAAAGCCTGTGATGGACGACGACTCTACAGAATCCGAAAAATCCGATCTTTCATATCAGATTGAACCGGGGATATTCAAGCGCATTGCCTTGAGGGCAGAAGACAACCCAGACAAGAAATATGCGATTTTTATCGACGAGATCAATAGAGGAAATGTTGCCTCCATTTTCGGCGAGCTGATCACACTGATTGAACCGGATAAGCGCAAAGGCAAAAACAATGAAGTGATTGTCACACTCCCCTATTCGAAGAAAGAATTCTCAGTTCCACCGAATCTCCACATCATCGGCACAATGAATACAGCAGACAGGAGCATAGTTGCTCTGGACTCTGCCCTCAGGAGACGTTTTACATTTATTGAATGTCACCCTGACCCGAAACTCATTGAGCAGCCAGATAATTTGGCCGTCAATCTCCAGAAACTATTAGAAGTGATCAATCAACGGATCACCATGATTCTCGACAGAGATCACTGTATTGGTCATTCATATTTTATGGGCATCGAATCAGCTAGCAATCCTCTAGATGCATTGAGAAATGTATTCAGCCGGAATGTCATTCCTCTATTGGAAGAATATTTCTCCGGGGATTTGGCCCGGGTAGGGATGATCCTTGGGGAACACTTCGTTCATCCTGTAAACGCTGGCATATCCTTGGCTCCGGGGGCTTGGGAACCAGACATGGAACTGAATGATGTCTATGTATTGGTAGATGTCGATAGTTTAAGCGAAGAAGATTTTATGTCCATATATGAAAGTACCTAAGGTCATCCAAGTCTTCGAGTACGAGACGCTCAAGGTCGGTACCCTCGGCTTCACCAAAGACCATTTCGATCTCATGTCCGCATACATAGAAGGACGTAAACCTAAGTACTTCAAATTGGGACACCAATCAATCCGATTCACCAGTTATGTGGGAGTCATCCAAGTTGATGATCTTGTCATCGAAGTCCTGCCGAAAGCAGACAAAAACAAAGCAGACAAAGATACAGCGTTATGGCGAGATGTACTGTTGGATATGCTGAAAATAAGCGGATTTATCAATGTCAAATCCGCTTCCGAGGCAAGTCTCCGATTGCGAGGCGGTACTCTTTTCAACCTGTTCTTTGAAATCTACCTATCCTGCTGCCGCAACATTCTTAACCAAGGCTTGGTACGCCGATACAATTTGGAGACCTGCAACCGCAGTGTTCTGAAAGGTCGCCTCCTCTTTAGCGAACAACTCAAGCATAATCTTGTCCGGAAGGAGCGATTCTTCACAAGCTCTCAGGAATACACAACAGACAATACATACAACCAGATACTCTTCAAAGCCCTGAAAATATTATCCACAGTTTCTACAAGTTCGGCACAGAGGAGCGATGCGGCCTTCATGCTACAGCAGAATGAAAGCATTGCTGACCTTCACTGCACCCCCGATACCTTCAGCAGGTTGAAGTATGGAAGGACAACAGAACGATACCGTTCGGCATTACGCATTGCGGAACTTATAATCCTGAACTATCGACCGGATATAAAGAGCGGCCACAGATCCGTATTCGCCATGCTCTTTAAAATGGAAGCTTTATTTGAATCCTATGTCCTGCAAGTCCTGAAGAAAGCCGCAAGACGCACTGAGTTTAAGATTTCAGCCCAGACAAAGAAAGGCTTTTGGAGTGGTGAGAACACAAAAAGTAAAGGTGTGAAACCTGATATCATTATAAATTTTGCAACGGACGCAAAAGAGAGACGGGTTGTCCTTGATACTAAATGGAAACTCCCGGGGGATCATCTGCCGACTGACAGTGACTTGAAACAGATGTTTGTATACAACAAAATCTTTAAAGCCGAATCAAGCAATCTGGTTTACCCCGCTGTTGACTCAGATTCCATCACAAAAACAAAAGGATGGTTCAAAGGGAAAGATAACGGGGGTTGTTCAATGTGGTTTATTCCCATTCTGAATCTTGAAGAAGGCAAGCTGAATGATAAGCTCGGAGAAAGAATCCTTGACCAAGTCAGGGAATCATATGTATAGATCGGATTTCACGAGAAAAGCAACTCTGCTTCCAACGCTTTTTCTTTTAGTCATATCCACAATCACCGCAGATTCCTTAGGCAACTTTACGGATATAGAAATTATTCGGGTCTATGACGGAGATACATTTTTCGCGAAACTTCCGGAGGTGCATCCCCTGCTGGGAGATGAAATTGGCATTCGCATACGGGGAATTGACGCCCCTGAACTTGAACGATCATCATGTGAGAGCGAAAAACAACTTGCCATCCAAGCCCGGGACATGGTTGCATCCATCCTTGAAGGTGCACAAAGCGTGAGCCTTGTAGATGTAGAACGAGGAAAATACTTTCGCATTGTCGCCACTATCCTGGTGGACGGCATCAATATCAACCAATTTCTCCTTGAGGCAAACCTCACAGTTCCATACCACGGCACCGGAAAGAAAAAGGATTGGTGTCAATAATTGTGGTAATATCCATTATTGCGAGTTCCCCGTTTGTACTGCCGAAGGACTAATAAGTTCAAAATCGATGTCAGGTTGGCCCTGGCGAGCGTAATATGCAGAGAAACGCGCCACCATGTCCTTCACAAAAGAAGGCGATATCTGAACCACAGGCTTTTTGAATCTCTTATTGTACCCTTCTATTGACAGAGATAAAAGTTTTCTGAAATTCAGAAAACCGCCCTTGAAGAAGTCTGTGCTGGGAAGCCAGTGATAATAGTCCGACTTATTGTTTTTGTATGCTTGTTCCAGCTCTTTCTTCTGGGTATTACTACGACCAGTGGCTCGATAGCTTGGAAACACTGAACTCTGCGAGTCAATTGCCACTATGAGAATTATGTCCGTCTTGCATGTGTCATTATCGCGGATAACAAGGTCACAGGCCGGGTTCATGATCACAAACCTTTGATCACTGGTTTTTTCCTTAACAATGCTGCCGGTTCGGATTTTATCAGTGAGGGGCGGGAACAGATAGACTTCCTCTGGAAAACAGCGATCTCCGTCATCATCGAGAAGCTGAAGAAGGTGACTCAGAGCATGGCGGAGCAGCGCTTTTTCAGTCCTCGATGAATTTTTTTCACCATATTCCACCCACTTGTCCATCTGAGGAAGAAGGTTTTTCCGGAACACCTCGGTCAGCTTTTCTTCGATAGTGCCCCGGCCGCCCATGATGCGCGTCAGACCTGTATCATAAATACCCCAGAATCGATCCAGTAGATCCCCATACCCAGCTCCGGACTCACCTTTTGTGAATACACCAATATAATCAAACTCAGAATCGGCTGCATCTGGTGTACCGGTAAGAATGGCCACAGGTATTCTGAAATGTGACTTTTTAATACGGCTGATCACCCGATTCCCTTCATCACCCTCAGCGTCAAGCTTCAAATCTATGATTGCACCGTCAAAGGAGTTGTCCAGTTTCTCAAATGCCTCATTAACGCTTCTACACTCAACAAGCTCCACCTCTCGCTGCTTTTCATCTCTGTACCGGGCAACGGTATCCCGACAAGTTTTGAGAGCCTGTTCATCATCCTCCACAATCAGAAGTCGGAACGCTATCACTTCATTTACCCTCCATATATACAGGTTGCAGTCTGAACCAGGCTCCCAGCTCATACTCAAAGGCTTTCAGTTCAAGACCGTTTCGTGTTGCGGCTTCTCCGGCTATCGCCAGTCCCAATCCGGTACCGGAAAGTTTTGTAGAAAACCAGGGCTCAAAGATCACTTCGCTTGCTAGCAGATCCGGTTCGATACCCGGACCAGTATCACGATAATCCACGTGAAGCAGAGAAGAGCCATCAGTTACCACTTTAATAGAAATTTCCCGCTTTGGAACCTTCTTCTCGTTCATCCAGCAAATGCTGTTATCAACAAGGTTTGTGAAAATTGCAAAAATATCCTGCTGCCAACATAAAAACCGCATATCGTCAGGTCCTTCAACTTTCGCCACTATATGATGAGTCTTCATCTCTTCGTCGAACACGGAGAGCGAATTCCATATGGTTTTCTTCAAGTCCAATGGCTTCCTGGCAGTACGCTTCCCGGCAGCGAGGGGATCAAGCCTGCTGAAAAGTTTTACAAAGACTTCTGCGTTCTCGCCGACACCCTCGGCAATGGGCATGAAAGTTTCCAGTTTTCCGACATCCCCTGTTTTAAGGTACGAGTCATACCAGTATCGCAGATTCGGTATCTGATTCCTGAAGTAATTGAGCGGGCGTCTGCCTTCATGCAGGATGACATTAATAATTTTCCCGAGGGTCGCCTGCCCCTGGTAAATGGCAACGGTCTGGCGGATATCATCGGCAACCTTATTCTTTTCCTCGGCATCCCTGCTGATGATTTCAATGATTTCCTCAGTGATATTCCCGTCAACCCCCCCTTTGGCAAGCTTCGACCTGATGTCTTTTTTCAGGGCCTCAAAAGAGAATAGTCGCTCAAGCTCCCGTTCCACCTTGAGAAGTGGCCTGCTGAGACCGGCCTTTTCCCTGTAGCCGAAGCGTCGCTGTTCTAATTTCGCAATCACCTCTTTGGTGATTTTCTTCAGCCGTACAAAAGCGGGATTCTCCTTAAGTCCGTCCCGGGCGCTTTTTTCCACCAGTCCTGACAGTTCGTCCGACTGGATCTGCACATAACCAATAACCTGATTGCTGCCTATCCTGAGCGATGGATTCTGGACACGCTGCTCATTGAGTTTCAGCCAATCAAAGTCTGCATCTCCTAATGGACGGATACGGAATCCATTCCGGTAAACACCAATGCCATTGTATTCATTCAGAAGATGTCTGGCCTGAAGTTTCCCAACATAATTGCCAGACTCATCTTTGAGACCGCGACCTATCAGGGATTCAATAGCTCCCTTCTCACGGTCATAGACACGAATGTCAAATACCAATTCGCCGCATCCTGTCTGGCCTCCGGAATCGAACCGGATTTTCTCATCAGTTGAGTTGCGAGCTTTTTGTAGCGTGTATGTCAGAGAACCTTTTCCATTGGTACCAATCCGCCCGGTAATCCGGTAATCAAACAGATCGAAGATTGGATAAGGCTCTATAGTTTCGGTAACATCCTGGGCATGGGGAAAGCCATCAACCACCAGACTGATGCAAAAGGCGTCATTATTCAGATCGTCACTGATGGCCACACTGACAGGGGAGATCAGTTTTTTCAGTTCGAAACGAAGCTTATCGAACTGCCTCTGATTCATTCTTCTAGAAGCTGACTATCCACTGTCATAGTCAGACGGGTTCCTGAAGGTTCTGACA
>JACSEG010000172.1_pt1 | contig 12112 bp, 10 predicted proteins | sample 8225521 | NCBI WGS metagenome assembly JACSEG01 (sample SAMN15705060, study PRJNA637333) | viral metagenome | isolation source: viral RNA from sea star tissue | host: Pisaster ochraceus | place: USA:Santa Cruz | collected 2018
GTGTTTGGAAATCGTATGGTCCTTTTCAGAAAAAAGAGATCTCTGTCCATACAGTTAGTATATCGATTCCTTGAAAAGAGTAGTTCCCTAGAGAGGAGCCTCTGAGAAGAGCAGTTCAATAGCCTTCAAAAAAAAGCCTTTTTTTGCCTCTAGAACCTAGAAAAAAACAGAAAATATTGATACTATGTTTATAGATGGAAAAGTTTACAAAGCCAGCTTATATTTTTGATGATGCACTTGTAGTAACTCTTCTTCAAAAGAACAAGATAACCTCGAACCGAGACTATATGTTCTTTTCTAAACTCTGCTCTCTCAACCTAGAGGTCATACCCTTTGAAGAAGCACTGCATCTTTCCGAATTTTCAAACAACGAACAATCCTTTTTGAGTTATTTGAAACGTTTTGAGGACAAGGGGCTCCTGATAGTCCGACATGAAATAAGACCTGGAGGAATCGCTCCTTGCTATATTCGTCTCTGCAACGAAGACTCCTTTGCGTTTTCTTATGAATACATAAACGAGCGCTTTATTCAAGGAACAGAAGACCTCAGTTTGCCTTTGCCTACGTTCAAGGACTTCATGTTCAACAACATTACCATATTTCAAGAATTTGTAACGGAATACAAGCCGGGCGTTCTTTCTTCAAAACTAGCAAAGACACTTGACACGGAAGCAAAGATTTACTCCATTCCCATTTACAAGGATCTCCTCTACTGTACCGATAAAAACGTGGAGCTCATCTGCGATTACATCATCAAACGCGTACGTGCACAACTAACCTCTCAGTCTCTTCTTCTTCAAGAAATTCTAAAAGTCTTCAACCAGAAGTTTATCATCTTTAAAGAACGTCTTGAGAGCGAAGACCTAAAAGAATGGGAGGTGATCGTTAGCACCCTCTTCAAAAACATTTCCCAACTCCGTACGAACAACAGAGTCAAAGAATACGTGGAATTCCTTGACTACATCATCATACTCAACACGATTATCTCAGGTCACGTGCTCTATATCGAAAAAAGAACAAAACGAGATGTCAATAGAGAAAACGTAAAAGAGGCTGTCAACCGAGAAATGCTTCGCCTCTCTAATGGAATCAGCAAAGGAAACTTTAGAGCCTTCATCCAAAAACTTGCCGTTGAACATGCGTTGAACGAAGAGGATCGTGTCTACGAACATGTCTATGCACGACTTGTTATTTCATGCAAAGACGTAAAGAACGATAACTACGCAGGAATCATCGACTTTGAAAACTACTTGATTCATTCCTCCTTGCTTGCAAACTACATAGCAGAAAAATACCTCTACCTCAACGAAAAACTAAACAAGTATTACGCGGACATCATGTATAACTTTCTTATTCACAAACTCCCTGCAAAGGATGCGGTGTTCTTTGACACACAAGAACTAGAAGTCTCCGTTCGTCAGCAGGTCTTTCAGTTAGACGAGTTCATGTACTCCATACTCAGAAACCCTGTGGTCCTTGCTCACATCATCATTGTCACCACACAAAGAATGAACCTTTCCATGAAGACAACAGAACCAGAACAAGGACCCGAACCGCCACTTGAACCTGGTCTCGTAACCACAAAAGGAACACGGGCAACGAGCAGCGATCAATATAACCAACTATCCGTCTCGAAAAAACTCTCCGCATTCTTTAACCTAAGAACGAAGCAACTTCTTGCATGGCACGAAATCTTCAACATTGACACGGTAAGCCTTGCACAACTGAGCTTTGCTCGCCTAAATCTTTTTCGAAAGATTCTGCTCTTCTTTAGCAACCGGTACAAGTATACACTCAAAAAGATAAAAACAATTAACATGACTTATAAAAAAGATCTGCTAGACGCTGAAAAAAGGGACTTACTAAAATAACAAACATGAGACAAGACTATTCTTTAATCATCATTGGTGCAGGATTGCAAGGCATAAGCTTTTTCCTAAACCTTCCTCCTAAACTTCGTGAACGAACCCTCGTGCTCGACAAACATGCACAACCCTTACAGAACTTTTACACCCTTGCCTCTAATGTCGGCATGAAGTATCTTCGTTCTCCTGCAAGTCATTGTCTTATTGAACCACTGATATCGCTGCTTTCTTTTGCGAAAAGAACAAAAAACATGCATCACTTTCAAGGAAAGTACCACACTCCTTCTCTCTACCTGTTTCGAAAATACCTGAACGAACTGCTAGAAAAAACAAAGATGAAAAGACACTACTTCCAAAGCACCGTCAAGCGACTGCAATACGTCGATAATGGCTGGAAAGTGCATACCGAGCACGGAGAATTCCTAAGCAAGAACTGCATCCTCGCTCTCGGCATGGGGTCCATCACCCTTCCCCAAAATTTGAACGTAAGCATCGCTACTAGCATGCACAGCAGAGACCTACAATCGAAGCATGTTCTCCACCCCCTGTTTCAGTGTCCAACGCTAGAGGACAAGAACATCGCTGTGGTAGGAGGGGGAATGAGTGGATCACAGTGTGCCCTCCACCTCCTAGAACAAAGCAAGAAGAAGAAGGTCAACACGCAAGTGACATTGATAACAAGCAAGCCTGAATCTGTTTATTACTTCGACAGCGATCCTGGTTATATTGGTCCAAAGTACCGCCCCTCGTTTCTCCAAGAAAAAAACTACAACAAACGAACGACCATCATTAAGCAATCGAAGAACAAAGGGTCGATTAACTACTTCGTGCAAAAACAACTCCAAGAGGCAGAAGAAAACCAGATGTTTCAAATAAAGCAGGCGTATGTAAACAGAATAAAGATTACGGAGTCTTCTTACGGACTTGATTTTCCCGACGCTCCGACAGAAAACTATGATGAAGTGATCTTTGCAACTGGCTTTCAAGAAAAGGCTCCTTTTAGTCTTTCCTTGGTACAGAATCTTGCAGAGGAATACGGGCTTGAACGTTTTAAGGATTACTGGCCCATACCAAACCAACGCCTCGCATGGCACAGCGGTCTGTATCTTAGTGGCGCACTTGCCGAGCTAGAAATAGGACCGCCAGCACGAAACATCATCGGAGCCCATCTTTGTCATCGCATATTCTCTCAGTTCTGGGAAGGTTGGATCTAGCGCGAGCGCGAGCTGTCTGTGGCGCGCGCTAGCGCGTTCCTTCGGTCACGAGTCGAAAGAATTCCTGTTCATCGATGACCTTGACGCCCTTTTCTTGAGCCTCTTTCATCTTCGTACTCATGGTCGACTCGTTGCTTACCAGATAGTCTAGCCCATCCACCACGGAACTCTTGACCATACCACCAGCTTTTCGGACCATGCTCTGTGCCTGCTTTCTTGAAATACTTAAGGATCCCGTAAAGCAGAAGGATTTCTGAGACATTTCCGTCTGCACCTGCTTCACCTCCTCTATCTCGACCACGCATAAAAGATCTTCTATCTCTTCTTTAAGAAAGGAAAGCGTTTCCACTATGTTCTTAGCAAGGATAGGACCAATGGAACCGACAGAAGACAAATCCTCTACCTTGGCAGCAAAGAGATCCTGTATCGAATTAAACGTTCCTATCCGTATCAATGTCTCACTCGAAGTCAGCGCAATTCCGTCTATGCCTAGGGAGGCAAGGAAGCGAGTAAGGCTCGTCTTCTTTTCTTGATGGAGGGCTCCGTGTAGTTTTTCTGCTAAGGGTTTTGCTACGCGATCCAAAGACATCAGATCTTCCACCCCAAGTCGATACAGATCCCCTAGCTTCTGCACCATGCCCTTCTCGAGCACGAGGGTGTTAAGCAGCGCCTCTCCCCAGTTCGGTATTTCGTGTATGGAAATCCAACGCGAAACACGAAAGAGCAGTCGTTTTTTGCAATGCAGGTTAGGACAGAACACAGAATTTCCATCGTTTTGCACGATGCTCTTACATACTCGACAGATCTTGGGAAACGTTATGTCAGCAAGCCCTTCCGCGTTAAACACCACTCGTTCCACCTTCGGAATTATCTCGCCCCTTTTTGCCACGATGACCTCGCTGCCTAGCTTAAGCCCGAGCTCTTTGATGTGGTTTGGGTTTACTATGTTTGCACGTTTTACCGTGGTCCCTGCGATGCTTACTGGATCCAATATGGCGATGGGGGTATAGTTGTGCCCCGACTCGCTCCATAGCACATCAAGGAGTTTGGTCTGCACCTGCTGAAGAGGAAACTTGTAGGCTATCTGTCTGTCTGGCAGCAAGGAGCCCATGTCCATCCTGTTGGAACTCGGTAGCTTTATCACCAAGCCATCTATGTCGTACGCGATGCTTTCTCTTTTCTTTATGGTCGATTCTCGAAGCTCGTTTATTTCTGCTTCGCTGTTGCATTTCCAGTGAGGTGCAGGAAGAAAGCCTAGCTCCTTGAGCGTCCGCATTTTTTCTTCTTCGAGGGAAAGATCTCGGCCGAGCTTCTGCTCCCAGTATTTTTGCTTGTCTTCGTCGAACCAGATGTCGTAGCACAGAAATTCCAACAACTCTACGTCCACCCCGTCTTTCCTTTTCATCAGACCGTTTGCTGCGTTTCTGCAGTTCGCCTTTGCGTTCTCTTCTTTCGAAAAATGCTCCGAAAAGACCGCATGCGTCATGATAACCTCGCCACGAATAGAGCAATGCAGCTTGTCCAGCAAGGTTCGCTTCACTCCCTTCATCTTTCTTGCGTTCATCAATATGTCGTCCCCGATGCGCCCATCGCCTCGTGTGACCGCAGCAACAAGCTTTCCGTCCTCGTACTGGAGCTCCAGACTTGCCCCATCAAGCTTGTATTCTACGACGTAGAATTCCGAGGGATGTTCTTGAACCCACAAGGCAAATTGCTTTGTGTCCGAAGCCTTTTCAAGACTTCCCATGGGCATGACATGCTTTTTCTTGGTAAAAAAACTACTGCCATCCTTGCCTATCTGCTTAAATATCTTGTTTCCTGGGTCGAGCGCACGGAGTCTGTCCCACGAAGCATCAAACTCTTCGTCAGAAATACTCGCCTCTTTGTTATGGTAGCGATCCTGATGTTCTTGTATGATTTTCGTGAGATTCTGTATAAGATCTTTTTTTGCTGGCTGTTCCTTAACTTCCATGAGACTTGTCCGCGTAGAGCGGATGTATCTTTTTCCTCAGCACTTCGTAATCCTCTCCTGCATGATAACTAGAACGCACCAAGGGAGCCGAATCACAATGAGCAAAGCCTTTTTTTAATGCCTCTTGTTTGAATTCACTAAATTCCTCTGGGGTCCAGTACTTTTGCACGGGCAGGTGCTGTTTGCTCGGCTGGAGATACTGTCCTATGTTTACGACGCTTACCTTGCTTGAACGAAGATCGTCGAGAGTCTGCAAGACTTCTTCTTTTGTCTCTCCTAAACCAAGCATGATGCTCGACTTTACGGGCACCTCTGGAAAATGCTTTGCAGAGTACTGAAGAACATCCAAGGAACGCTGGTATGACGATCGTGATCGCACCCGTGGCGTAAGACGCTCCACGGTTTCCACGTTGTGACTCATGATGTCGGGGTTCGATAGCATGACCGTGTGTACCGACTCGTGTTTCCCCATAAAATCCGAGGTAAGAATCTCTACGCTACATTGATCCGCTCTGTCTTGTATGGCGGTAACAGTGTTTGCAAGAATCCTTGCTCCACCATCTTGGAGCTCGTCCCTGTTCACCATGGTGATAACCACATGCGATAACTGAAGAGCCTTGACCGACTCAGCGACCCGCACAGGTTCTAATTCGTCAACATGGGAGCTTAATCCTGTTTTGATGGCACAGAACCGACAACGACGGGTACAGGTGTCTCCGAGTATCATAAAGGTTGCCGTTCTGTGTTGCCCCCAACATTCGTGAATATTCGGGCATCGTGCTTCCTCACAGACCGTATTGAGGCGTTTTCCCTTTACCAATGACTTGATAAACGTGTAGTTTTTGTTGGTCCCCAACTGAATCTTTAACCAGTCAGGCTTTCTTTGTGTTTCCATGATATACTTATTATACCATGATGCGAAATAAGATGACAAACATGACACCAAACATGACACCAAACAAGCGAGCTGCACCCAATGCTTTATAAAGATCTCGTACCAAAGATTGAAAAGGAGCTTGAAAAACTTCCCTCTCTTGCTGAAATGGCGTCTGACTCTGAACTCATAAAGGACAAGGAGAAGTACAGAAAGGTTCTGCAAGAATATACGCAGCTGCAGGAATTACACCACGTCCACGAACTGTATCTAAAAAGCGAGCAGGAATTGGAGCAGGCAAGGGACATACAGAAGCAAAATGACAACGAGATGAAGGATCTGATAGAGGAAGAGATCGAATCTCTCGAAAAGAACAACGAAGAGCTTGTTACAAAGATACAAGAACTCGTCACCCCCATCAATCCTCTTGACCACAAGGGAGTCATCATGGAAATACGAGCAGGCACCGGGGGAGACGAGGCAGCATTGTTTGTGGCTGACCTCTTTCGCATGTACTCTCGTTTTTCTGAGATCAACAAGTGGAAGCTCGAGATCATAGACAACAGCCCCACGGCCATCGGCGGATACAAGGAAATAGTATTCTCTGTAGGAAAGCCTAGCTACGGCATTCTAAAGCACGAGAGCGGTGTGCATCGAGTACAGAGGATCCCCACAACAGAGAGTGGCGGACGAATCCATACCTCCGCAGTGACGGTTGCGGTCTTTCCCGATGTCGAGAAAAGCGAAATCGTCATCAAAACAGAAGACATCCGAGTCGATGTGTTTCGATCTTCTGGGCCAGGCGGACAGAGCGTGAACACCACGGACTCTGCAGTACGTATTACTCACATACCCACCAAGATCGTGGTAAGTTGCCAAGACGAAAAAAGCCAGCACAAGAACAAGGACAAGGCCATGCGCATACTTCGTGCTCGCATCACCGCATACGAAGAAGAAAAGAAACAGTCAAAGATGGACAAGGAAAGAAAACAGCAGGTGGGTTCGGGAGATCGAAGCGAACGGATACGCACCTACAACTTCCCACAAAACAGGCTCACCGATCATAGAATAAATCTTACGCTGTACCAACTCGATAGAATCATTGAAGGCGACGTGCAGGATCTGTTCAGCAAACTCAAGATCGAAATGCAACAAGAATTGTAGGCGTGAGCGAGTGTGGCGCGGTAGCCGAGTGCGCACGTGGGCGGCGCGGTAGCCGAGGAATAGTAGATGAAACGACTTTCTGACTTGCTCCTTGCCATGCACACCATGCTTCGAGACTCTCCTCTTGCCCAAAGAGAGCGAATCGAATCCATCCGTGAGGCGCAGCACATCATCTTTTCTCTGCTCGATATAGCGCGAGAAAAACAGCTCAGTTATCCAGAACAAGAGATAGAAGAACACGACTATGAACGAGCAATGCAGGCCTGTCAAAAACGAGCTTCGGGGCATCCCATTGCCTATGTGCTAGGACAGTCCTTCTTCTATAAGCATGATTTCGTAGTAAACGAGCATGTCCTTATACCACGACCAGAGACAGAACGCCTCGTAGAATTATGCCTGAGCATTACACAGGACGCAGGGCTCTGCTCTCGAATAGCGCGGAACATACTCGATTGCGGCACGGGATCGGGCTGCATAGGGATTTCTCTCGCGGCCGAGCTCGCCGGCTCTGGTAGCGACCCTGACGGCACTGGCTCTGGCGCCGGTAGCGGCAACACCACCGGCGGCGACAGCGGCGGCTCTTGGAAGATAGCCATGTCCGACATCAAAGCCGAGGCACTCGACCTTGCAAGAACGAACATAGAGCGCATACTCTCAAGACCAGACTCTGTGCGCCTGTATCAAGATTCCCTCCTCGACAAGGTGGTGCACGGAGAGTTCCAAGTCGGCATCATAGTGGCGAACCTGCCCTATCTCTGTCTCGATCAGATTTCTTTTTCAAACATATCGAAAGAACCTCTTTCTGCTCTCAGTGACAAATCCTTGCACGGCATGAAAGACATCACGAAGCTCCTCCATCAAGCATCGCAACTACCCTATCCCCACATAGTCCTTCTTGAATTCGACCCATCGCAACTCGATAGCATCGTACGCATTCTCTCGTGTAGCAAGTACATTCGGCTCCAAGATCATCAAGATCTACGAGGGATAGTGCGCTTTTTGTCTTGTCAAAACTTCTCTTTCTCTTATATAATGAATATATGAGTACCATTTTTCTAAAAGGAGCTAAAACACAAACATTAGGAGATCTTCCAGCCATTGGAACGAAGGCAAAAGATTTTTCCCTAGTGAGTTCTACGTTAGAGCCCCTACAACTTTCTTCGTTCTCTGGAAAAAAGAAAATACTGAACATATTTCCCAGTTTAGATACTTCGACATGTAGTCGTAGTGTAAAAACCTTTGAAGAAAAGGCGTCTTCCGATACAGTCGTTTTTCATATCAGCAGAGACACCCCTTTTGCACATGGACGTTTTTGTACAGCAGAAGGCATTGCGAAAGGCATAAGTGCATCGGACGTAGACCATGCGTTTGGAGATGCCTACGGGCTGACCATCACCGATGGTCCTCTCAAGCATTTTTTGTCACGAGCAGTAATTGTCCTTGACGAAACCGACACCGTAGTCTACACCGAACAGGTCTCAGAAATTGCTTCTGAACCAAATTATGAAGCTGCCCTAAAGGCACTGTAGTCAACGCGGTCACCTAGACCTATCTGATTGCTGTTAACTCGAGTCCCGCGTGATCGTGCGTGCGGGCGCAGTCGCTAGCCGCAGCGAACCCGAAATACGTGAAACACAATCCCTCCATACGTATTGTGTTATAATCATAAACATGAAAAAGATTTTGATTCTAGGCTTCGGCAACATGGGCATGGCCATTGCACAAGGAATACGAAAAAACACGGATTCTCAAGTTCACATCCTTGATCCCGACAAGAACGCACAGGCCCAAGCAAAAAAGATGAAGCTGCCCCACTATACCCAGCTCAAAGAACTAGAAAAGCTAGCAGCAGAAAAGACATTGTGCATAATTCTTGCGGTCAAACCACAGCATGCCTCTGTCCTTCTTCAAGAACTAGCGGGGCTCGTACAAAAAGAGCATCGCATTATTTCCATCATGGCAGGGATACACAGTGACAGCATACGCGACATGTTACACACAGAACAAATCGTTCGATTCATGCCCACCATTGCAGCAAAAATAGCAAAGAGTGTGACAGGAATCTACATTCGCAAAGAAGCAAAGAACAAAACAGCATTAAAAAGCATTGCGCAAAACGTTGCATCGAGTTTTGGACATTTCTTTTTCTTTCAAAAAGAATCCGACCTTGCAGCCATGACCGGTTTTTCTGGATCTGGGATAGCCTTTGTTACTGCGTTTCTTGATTCATTGATCAATGCTGGACTTCGTGAAGGCATTCAGCAGCCAGAAGCAAGCCAGATAGCCTTGCGAACCATGCAGAGCGTCTGTGAGCTCCTTCTTCCTGACAGCAAGAACCAGACCGCGTTTCCAGACCCCTCGACACTCATCAAGGCAATCTGCTCCCCTGCCGGAACCACCATCGAAGGCATAAAGGTGCTAAAGAAACGTTCCTTGCACACCACCGTACGAGAAGCTGTACATGCAGCAAAGATCCGCGCCAAGAGCATAGAAAGCGAGTTCAGTAGCAAGAGCAGGAGGACAAGCAAAAGATGATAGACGTAAGGCAGATAGCAGAAAAAAAAGACGAATACATTGCATCGATACACGACAGAAACCTTGACCTAAACATCGATACCATAGACCGTCTCTACACACAGACAATGGATCTAAAACGTTCTCTCGAAGACATACGGCACCAGAGAAACGAAAACACAAGCAAGCTACAAAAGGGCAGCGAGGAAATACGCCAGAGCCTCGTGGAACAGGGCAAGAAGCTAAAACAAGAACTTGCCGAAAAGGAGCATCAATACAAGGAGCTCCAGGAGACTCTGACGGCACTTGCCGAAAAAGTACCTAACCTGATTCATCCCCAAAGCCCACGAGGCAAGGAAGAAAAAGACAACCTGGTTTCCCGAAAATACGGCACTCCCCCCTCGTTCTCTTTTCAAGCAAAAGATCATCTCAAGCTTGGAAAAGACTTGGACATTATCGACTTTGAAAAAGCAGCCGAGGTAAGTGGACCAAAATTTTACTATCTAAAAAACAAAGCCGTTCTTCTTGAGTTTGCACTGATCCGTTTTGGCATGGACACGCTTTTGAAACACGGGTTTAGCATGGTGCAGACACCGGACATAGCAAAGCTATCGGTCATCTCCTTGCTTGGCTTTCAGTCTCGCGGACCCGAAAGCAATGTCTACAAACTAGAAGACGAGGACATAGGGCTCATTGGAACTTCCGAAATACCTTTGGGGGCATACTATCTTGATAGTATCTTGAAAGAGGAAGAGCTCCCCATCAAGATGGCAGGAATCTCACACTGCTTTCGAAAAGAGGCAGGAGCAGCGGGACAGTACTCAAAGGGGCTGTATCGCGTACATCAGTTTACAAAACTAGAAATGTTTGTCTTCTGTCATCCTGAAAAATCAGAAGAGATGCACAAAACACTCTTAGCCATAGAAGAAGAAATATACCAAAGCCTCGAGATCCCCTACCGCATTGTAGAAGCCTGTAGTGGCGACCTCGGAAGCCCTGCGTACAGAAAGTTTGATGTGGAGGCATGGATGCCTGGCAGAGGTGACAACGGAAGCTACGGAGAAATAACGAGCGTATCCAACTGCACCGATTATCAGGCACAACGTTTGAACATTCGAGTTCATTCTTCAACACAGAAGAAAAAGATCTGGCCCCACATGCTAAACGGAACGGCAATTGCCACATCCCGTGTGCTTGTTGCCATCTTAGAAAACTATCAAAAAGAAGATGGTTCGGTGCAAATGCCAAAGGTTCTCGAACCCTACTGTGGCTTCTCCTGCATTGAACCATGACCTTTATTGCGGAGATAGGATCCGGACATGAAGGTTCACTGACCAAGGCAAAGGAACTCATAGACGCAGCCAAAGAAAGCGGTGCTCATACAGTAAAATTTCAATGGATCATCGCAGAAGAGATAGTAAGCAAAAACATCGGAAGCATGCACTTTACTGTGGCTGACGCAGACCTGTATCAGACCTTTAGAGAATGTGAGAAGAACCTAGATTTCTATCAGGAGCTCAGTGACCACGCGCGTTCGCGTAAGGTTTCATTTCTCTGCTCTGTATTTGGTTTAGAATCACTATCTTTGTACCAGAAACTAAACCCCGATAGCATCAAGCTCGCTTCGCCTGAAATAAACCATGTCCCCCTGTTGGAGAAGATAGCTCAGAGCAATTTAAAGGTCTATGTTTCCACTGGGCTTGCCTCGTGCATCGACATTCTTTCTTGTTTGCAGACATTGCACCCCGCGCCCTGCATTGGCATACTGCACTGTGTGACCGAATATCCTGCCCAGTACTCACAGTACAACCTCGACAGCCTCCCGTGCTACCAAAACCTTTTTGGAACCGACTGCGGAATATCCGATCATAGCAATACGAAGGCGCTTCTCCCTGCCGCCTCGGTGCTCTATGGATCTCGTATCGTGGAAAAACATTTTGCCCTAGAAAAGAATTTGAATCTTGACAGCCCTGTATCCTTGATGCCAAAAGATTTTACGGACATGGTGAACGAAACCAAGACCATGATCGAGCTACAGAAAAGAGACCGTGCACAGGCCTTACGATACCTCCAAGAACTCCAAGAAAGAGAAGATGCCACGGGGAGCAAGATACCTGCGAGTCGTTGGGAAAGCCCTCCCCTTCGAGATATCTATCATAGCTCGCGAAGAAGTCTCTTTACCAACACGAACATAGAAAAAGCCTCCCCCATACAAAAAACCGCAGTCAAGGTTCTTCGCAGTGAGAAAAACCTCAGGCCAGGAATTCCTGCCGAGTTTCTTTGCTATTCTCGCTTGTTTCCAGAAAAAATTCGCACAAAACACAGCATTTCTGCTGAAAAATCCCTCCAACTTCACGATATCGAGCATAATTTACTGTTAATTGACCATTCATTACATGTAAAATCAAAAAAAGAGAGTATATTATATAGTAAAATACTTGAAAAAAGATGGCAAAAAATGTATACTATTCTTTAGAATACATAAATATTAATTTAAGGAGTATCAAAT
>JACSEG010000173.1_pt1 | contig 12091 bp, 10 predicted proteins | sample 8225521 | NCBI WGS metagenome assembly JACSEG01 (sample SAMN15705060, study PRJNA637333) | viral metagenome | isolation source: viral RNA from sea star tissue | host: Pisaster ochraceus | place: USA:Santa Cruz | collected 2018
TGTTGATAATGCACTTGGAATGATAATTACTGTTGTTAACTCTGCTCAAGAAGGTTTGCAATATGACAGAAGAAAACTTGATACTTTATCATCTGCAATTTCATCAGCTATTTCTGTTTTTAATTTAATGGCTAGTATGGATATGGTTGATAAAGTCAGAGACAATTTTAATGCAAATAAAGAAATAATTTTAGGAATGAGGACGCAATTATTTATGAATAATATTAATAATATTCCTGACTGGGTCTTCATTATTATTGGCATTATTATTTTTTTCATTATTATTAAATTTTAATTTATTATTGGTAAAAACAGAGATATGAAACAAAAATTTATTACAGCATTAATCATATTCTCTGTAAGCAATATTTTTGCCCAAACAGATAGTACTACTGTTGCAAACCTGAAACAGAAAATAACAGACATTGAAAGTTCTTTGAATACGGTAACCTCAAAAACTGATGAGCTTGAAAAACAGAATAAAACATTATCAAGAAAGGTAACTGAATTAAAGAATGAGCTAAATTCATATAAATCTATTTTTTCAAGTGAAATTGCTAGCTTACAGAATACCATAAAAACTAACGCAGTAAACATTGAGAATACAGCCAAAGAGTTAGGAACTGAGATTGAGAAATCTGAGGAAACTACAAATCAGAGCATTTCTAATCTTGATGTATCTTTAGGTCAAACAAAGGAATCTTTAAGTCAAACAACTCTGTATTGGATTATTTCCAGCTTGGTTTTAGCAATATTATTATTAGTTATTTTCATTATTCTCCGTAGACAAAAGGCCGACCTTGTTACAGATATTCAGAACACGAGAAAAAACCTTGAAGAAGAAGGTGTGAAATTGGATAACAAATTAATAGAAGTACTTGAGTCGCAACTTAAAATTCTTGAAGGTAATAAGTCCCATACTTCATCACCAATTGAAACAGACCATACTTTGGCTTTGAAAGTTGCTGACGAAATTATTCGGATTCAAACAAATCTTACGAGAATGGATGAAAAAACGAAAGGATTAAAACAGCTTTCAGCATCTGTAAAACGAATACAGGATAATTTTGCTTCAAATGGATATGAACTTGTTGAGATGCTTAAACAATCTTATGACGAAGGCATGAAAGTTTCGGCAAACTTTATACCTGATGAAAATCTCGAAAAGGGGCAGCAAATCATAACAAGGATTATTAAGCCGCAAGTGAATTATCAGGGTGTAATGATACAATCTGCACAAATCGAAGTAAGTCAAGGAGAAGAATAAAATAATGACAAGAATAAAAATAGATTACGGAATTGACCTTGGAACAACCAATTCTGCCATTTCAAGAATGGAAAATGGAGAGCCAGTTATAAAAAAGACTGATACATTAAAAGACACAATGCCTTCATGTGTATACATCAATAAGAAGAAGGCAATACAAGTGGGCGATACAGCATACAATGCTGTGAAAAAAGATAAACTCAAAAGTATGAAAGGTTTTGATGCTGAGGCTTCAAATTCTTTTATCGAGTTTAAAAGGACAATGGGTACTGATAAAAAGTATCTGAGTTCTAATATGGAGAAAGACTATTCTTCAGAGGAATTATCGGCAGAAGTTTTAAAAACATTAAAATCATTTATTAATGATGAAAATACCAAGTCTATAGTAATTACTGTTCCTGCGAAGTTTACAATTAATCAAAAGGATGCCACAGTCCGTGCTGCAAAACTTGCAGGTTTTGAGCATTGTGAATTATTGCAAGAACCTATTGCTGCATCTATGGCTTATGGTTTGGACAGTAATAAAAAGGATGGTTATTGGCTGGTGTTCGACTTTGGAGGAGGAACCTTTGATGCTGCTTTACTGAAAGTCGAAGAAGGCATAATGAAAGTTATCGATACAGAAGGTGATAATTATTTAGGTGGAAAAAATCTTGACTATGCCATTGTAGATGAAATTATTATCCCTCACATGCAAGAGAATTTTGTAATCGATTCAATTGTTGAAGATGATGTGAAGAAAAAAATCCTTCAAGATGCAATGAAATTCTATGCAGAAGAAGCAAAAATTCAAATGTCGTTTAATAATAAAGCAAATATCTTGAGTGACTTGGGAGACATTCCAGGAGAAGATGACGAAGGTGAAGAATTTGAGATAGATATAACGGTTACTCAGGAAATGATACAAAATACACTGGGACCCATTTTTCAAAAGTTAATTGATATTTGTAAAGAACTATTACAAAGAAACAATCTATCAGGTTCTGATTTAGATTCATTAATTCTTGTTGGGGGGCCAACGTATTCCCCTGTTTTAAGAAAGATGCTTGAAGAACAAATCTGCAAACCCGATGTGAGTGTTGACCCGATGACTGTTGTTTCAAGAGGTGCAGCCCTTTATGCTTCGACAATTGATGTCTCAGATGAGATAAAAGAACAGCAACGAGACAAAACAAAAATCCAATTAGAGTTTGGTTACGAGGCTACAACAGTTGAAGAAGAAGAACTTGTTACGGTCAAGATTTTAAAAGATAAAACAAAAGGTGAAATTCCATCTAAAGTTTTTGTTGATGTAGTTCGTTCAGATAAAGCATGGTCGAGTGGCAAAACTGAAATAGATGAAGCCGGGAATGCCATTGAAGTAAAACTGAATTCAGGCAAACCCAATGTATTTGATGTATTAACTTATAATGAGCAGGGTGATTTATTACCGAGTGAACCATCAAGTTTTACAATTATTCAAGGCTCAAAAGTTGGAAGTGCTACGCTGCCATATAATATTGGTATTGAAATTAAAAGTAGAGCTTCCGGTAAATTGGTTTTTAGAAGTATTAAAGGATTAGAAAAGAATCAATCTCTACCTGCAACTGGAACAATAAACGGGCTGAAAACTCAGAAACAAATCCGACCAAGTATCGCAGAAGATTCTATCAAAATACCGATATATCAGGGAGAACATAAAGCGGATGATACTAGAGCGATTTATAATGAATATGTTTACGATGTCATTATTTCCGGAAATGATTTGCCTGGTTTATTACCAGAAGGCAGTCTTGTTGATTTAACCGTAAAAGTTGATAAATCAGAAGGAATAAGTCTTTCAGCATTCTTTCCGACTCTTGATGATGGTTATTCCCATGATATTGAAGTCCCAAGCAATACAAATCAGAAAGAAATTGATGCTGGTTGGCTTGAGACTGAAATGAATAAAGCAAAACAAACACTAAGCTTGATAAAGCAAGAAGGAATTTATTCTGATGAAGAAAATCTTGCCAAGTTAAATTCTGAAATATCTGAAACACAAAAACGTTTTGAACAAGGAAAAGGTGATTACGACCGCAAAAAAGATGTGCTTAATAATTTGAGAAGTTCTTTGAAAAAACTTGAGGAGATGCAAGCTACAAGTGAATGGCCTAAAACGGAAGAAGAATTAAAAGAAGTTTTCTATCGTTTAGAAAAAACAAATGAAAGATTTGGTAACGAAAAAACTGCCGATGATGTAAATCAGTTCAAGGAACAAATCCCTGAAATAATTAAAGAAAAGAATGTTAAAGTTGCGCAAGAAATGATTGACAACATGCGTTCGCTCGATTTTGCGCTAGTAGACCAGGGATTGGGTGTTCAAATGGAAATTAGTTATCTAAAAAATTTCAGCGATGAATTTGACACTTTGGATTGGAAGGACAGAAATAGGGCAAGAATGACTTTAGATAGAGGCTTGAAAATGGCAGCTAATAATCCTGCAAAAGAAAAACTCAAACCAATTATTATTGAACTTTTTAAGTTGCTTCCTGAATCCGACAAGCCAATTATTGGCGGTGGTGATGGTAGTGAATTGATTGATTAGTATGGAACAGTTTCTAAATAAAAAGCAAATAATAGACTCCACTTATGAAGTTCAATTCTTCTTGGGTGAGGATTTTTATTGCCAAAAATATAGGGTTAAAGGAATTGATGGGAAAACCTATTTTTTAAAGCTTTATAACAGTTCAAAATTATCCAGTTATGACTTTTCAAATGCAAACCTTTTAGAAGTTGAAATACTTGCATCAATTAGTTCGTCAGGTATTGTTCATTTAGTAAATAATGGTGAGCTAATAAATGAAAATCAGAAATATCATTACATCGTAAATGAATTTATTTCTGGAGAGACAATTACCGAAAAGTTGAAAAGAGACGGCGTATTTTCGCCCTATGCTGCTGTTCCGATTATTATAGAATTGCTTAACTCATTAAAAAGCTGTCATTCCCATGCAAAAATCATAATTCATAATAATATTAATACATCAGCTATTACACTTGACTATTCGAAAAACAGGGAAAAACCAATCCTTACCGATTTTAATCAGGCACGATATATTTCAAGTAAAATCAACTCTGTTAATTTGAATCACCTAAATCCTTTTTTTATTGCACCTGAGTTATACAACGGGATTTTTACTCCACAAAGTGATATTTTTTCCGTTGGTACTTTACTTTATAATATGATAATGGGGATTCCTCCTTGGTATATTGAAATTCCACCGTTTCAACATACTCAGGAAAAATTTATTACTGCAATTAATGAAAAACGATTAACACAACTTAATTTCGGTCTTAACGGGATTGATGAATTGGATGATGAGCATCTAAAGGAAACATTAAAAACGGCTTTAGCATTAAACATAGATGATAGATTCAAAAATGCTGATGAATTTATTGATGCATTAAATCAAAAAACTGTCTTAAATAAACTTGAGAAAAAAACACAACCTGTTAAAAAAGCTAAACCTAAAAATGGTGAAGGATTTTCAGCTATAGCAGGGATGCAGGAATTAAAGGATATATTATACAACGATGTAATCAGGGCTTTAAACGAAAAAGAGCTGTATGAAAGTTATGAGATAACTATTCCTAACGGCATGTTGCTGTACGGGCCGCCAGGTTGTGGTAAAACCTTTATCTCAGAAAGATTTGCAGAAGAAGTAGGGTTTAATTTCTTACAACTAAAACCTTCTGATATAAAAAGTAGGTATGTTAATGCTACTGAGGAAAAAATCGGTGAAATATTTAAAGACGCAATTGAAAAAGCTCCTTCTATAATTTTCATAGATGAAATTGATGCCGTTGTTCCTAATCGTGAAGGTGATCTGCACCACATGCACTCTTCGGTAGTAAATGAGTTTTTGGCACAAATGTCCAATTGTTCTGAAAAAGGTATTTTTATTATCGCAGCATCAAATCGTCCTGAAAAGATTGACCCTGCTATTCTTAGAACTGGTCGCATTGACAGGATGATTTATCTATCTCTGCCAGATTATGAAGCAAGACTATCAATGCTTAAACTGTATCTAAAGAATAAACCGGTTGATTTAGGGGTTAATTATGAGCGTCTTGCAGAATTAACCGAGAATTATGTTTCAAGTGATATTAAATTCCTTATTGATGAAGCATCAAGAGCTGCACTAAAAATTAAGGCAAGAATTACTCAAGAATTAATTGAAAAAGCAATAGAATTAAATCTACCTTCTATATCTTATTCAGAAATGAAGAAGTATGAATTGCTTAAAGAACAATTGGAAAATAAAAAAACAAGGGGCTATCACACTTAATGGAAAAAGGGCATAATTCAAGAAACAGATTATCACAAGAGAAAATTGTAAAGATTAAAGATTATTTTATAGTAGAGACTACAAGTGCGAAACTGTGTGGTATAAGTAGAACAACGGCAACACGATGGTATCATTGATTGAAATACTGAAAAAACACTTTGAGTTATATTTGAAAGAATGCGACTGGCGGTTTAATTATCGTCCTGTTGTACAATTACGTACTATACTCTATCGTTTAGTAAAGGAGGCTGGATGTATCCCTCTTTAGCTTAAGTGTGCCAGCCCCCCAAACACAAATAAAACTCAGTGCGCCAAAAGAAGGCCTGTTGTCTTCAAAAGAACAGATAAGGATTAGAATACAATAATTATGGATAAAACAGAATTCAAAAAGCTTTTATTTAAAGTAGCATTTTGTACTATGGCTTGTGATGGTCATATTGATAAAAGGGAAATTGAAGAATTAAAAATAATAGGTAAAAACACTACCTTTTTTGATAATATTGATTTATTCGATGAATTATCTGAATTAGTAAAGTCATTAGATAAGAAGGGAACTAAAATAATAGAAGAACTATTTGATAGCTTATCAAAAACAGAATTAAATCCAATTCAAGAGCTAATAATTTTAGAAGTTGCATTAAGAATAATCAATGCAGATGAAATACAACATGAAAATGAAGTGCGATTTATCAATTTAATTAGGGGTAAATTAGAGGTTCATGACGAAATTATTAATGACCGTTTTGGGAAACTTGAGATCCTTCATACAAATGAATATTCCCGAAATATAACCTCAAAAAGTTTGGAATCTTTTAATCTACCTAAAGTGAGTAACATTAAGGATCTTGGTTTAAAACTAGATTAGTTATTAAAGGGAATTCCCCCGCTTTCGTAGGCATCTGATAAACTCATTTTAACGGCGAGGTGCAGATGTCAAACATGCGCTACACGGATGAATTGAAGGCAGAAGAAATAGGCCATATCCTTGAACGGGGTTATTCAGTCGCAGAAATAGCCAGGCTAAAAGCCGAGCTTAGGCGCACTCAAGAGGAGCGCGACATCCTAAAAAAAGCATACTTCGCAAACCAGCCCGGGTAAAGTATGCCTGCTGCTGCAGTCAGGCCTTCATCAACAATCATCGGACGGAGTTTCACATATCATCGATGTGCCGGGTTTTGAAACTACTGTCAACACCAGAATAAAAGTGCAGTTTTTCACCGGGGGTAAATTGCAGACTTCCGGCACATTTTTTAGAAGTCGACGACTCCAATTTTCATTCTATCCTTCATGCGGTAGGAATCTCCTTTCAAGCTAATTACATGCGCGTGGTGAAGGAGTCTATCGAGTGTAGCGGTTGCCACGGCATCGTCAGTCATAATCTCTCCCCATTTTCCGAAAACCTTGTTACTTGTCAGGATGATGGAGCCATGTTCATACCGGGTATTAATAAGCTGAAAGAATAAGGCGGCTTGCTCAGCATTGAGGTTCTCATAGCCGACCTCATCAATGAGCAACACATGAGGCTTGCCAAACCAGGTCAGCTTGTTCTTGAATCTACCCTGAGTCCGGGAGTGCTGTAGACGTTCAAGAAGATCCAGGCAACTGATGTAGTACGCAGTGTATCCGCTCAGGCAGGCCTTTTGCCCCAGGGCTGTCATCAGGTGAGTTTTGCCTAAGCCGCTGGGTCCCAAGAGAATGATGTTTTCTTTTCGCTCAATAAACGCCAGTGATGAAAGTTCGTTAAACTGCTTCTGAGTCAGTCCACCTTTGGGCCAAGAGAGATCAAAATCACCCAAACTCTTGCTGTGGGGAATCCCGGAAACCTTCAGTCGGGTTTTTGCCATACGTTCCTTTCGGGGAATGAGTTCCAAATCAATGAGTTCTCCTATGGCTTCGATAAGCGGCGCATCCTGGTTCACCTGAATTGAGAGATAGCTTTCCAAACCGGCAGCCATGAAGCTCAGCCCCAGTTCCTCCATGCGGGAGATAACCATATCCTTCTTGCTGTTCATGAGGCGACCTCCGCAAGCCCAAAAAGCTGGTCGAATAAGCTCTGTGCCAGAAAAGACGTGGTTTTCATTTGTAAGCGGATGGATGAGATATACAACCTCCTGACCGATAAACTTAGGCGGAACGCTGTACCAGTTGCTACAGATGCTGGGGGTTCGGCCAGGTAATTGTGAATCGTTCGTTCACTTTTTCCCAGGGCTTCAGCGATATCTCTGATTCTCATACCCTGCAGTTTCATCATCTGTGCTTTATGCATCACTTGCTCCAGCATTTTCGGGCGTGCTCCTTATTCGTAATGATTGTTTCTCAACTACCATTACAAGGCGGCACTGCTCTTTTTTTCAAGCCGGAGACTGCAATTTTATTCCGGTGATTTCCTGCACTTTAGCACCGGTGCTGACAATAGCCTTTTCAAGAGCAGCAGCCCTGTCCTCCTGAGCATGGATGGCTTTCAGCATTGCCGCCACTTCTCTCATCTTGCCCCGGGGAACGACGGAAAACACATTTCGATAGTAATGCACAACACAGCACTGCCATCTGGCCTTGGGGGAAAAACTCCTCAATGGATTCAACAAGACCCATACACTTGTCGGTTATAAATAATTGATTCTCAGACAACCCACGGGTCTTCAGGTGAGTAAGAAAAGATAACGTCTAAAATTTTGCGCACATTCTAAAAGGCATTGAAAAAAAATGTCCTCCAATGTTGAAATGGAATCCACAACAACACCATTCACAAAGGAGGACAGAATGGAATCCAAAACAGACCCCACGGGTAAAATAATACAGATCAATGAAGGTCTCGTACAGAATCAGATCAGCTCTATGGTCAAGAAAACGGTAGAAGAGACCTTAAACGCCATGTTGGATGCTGAAGCAGATCGTCTCATCCAGGCTGAAAAATACGAACGTACAGAGGCTCGCACCGATACGCGGGCCGGGCACTATACACGCAACCTGGATACGACTTCCGGGAGAGTCGAGTTGAAGATCCCAAAGCTCAGGAAGCTCCCTTTTGAAACAGCAATCATTGAGCGTTACAAACGCCGGGAAACCTCTGTGGAAGAAGCGCTTGTTGAGATGTATCTGGCTGGGGTTTCGGTACGGAGAGTTGAAGATATCACAGAAGCACTCTGGGGAACAAAGGTCAGTCCCGGAACTATCAGCAACTTGAACCAGGAAATTTACGAGAAAATCGATTCATGGCGGAATAAACCCATCAATGAAACGTTTCCCTATGTCTATCTTGATGGGACAGTTCTCAAGAGGTCCTGGGCCTCAGAAGTACGTAATGTGAGCATTCTGGTGGCGATTGGTGTTTCAGAAAGTGGATATCGCAGTGTTTTGGGCATCGCAGAGGGTGAAAAGGAAGACAAAGTCGGCTGGAGTAATTTTCTTACCCACCTGAAGACCCGTGGTTTATCTGAGAATCAATTATTTATCACCGACAAGTGTATCGGTCTTGTTGAATCCATTGAGGAGTTTTTCCCTCAGGCCAGATGGCAGCGCTGTGTTGTGCATTACTATCGAAATGTGTTTTCCGTCGTTCCCCGGGGAAAGATGCGAGAAGTGGCGGCAATGCTGAAAGCCATCCATGCTCAGGAGGACAGGGCTGCTGCTCTTGAGAAGGCTATTCTCGTTGAACAGAAGCTACGCACCATGAAACTACCAAAGGCTGCTGATAAAGTGTGTAATGATATTCATGAAACGCTGGAGTACATGCATTTCCCTCGGGAACATTGATTGAGGATCAGAACCAATAATCCATTGGAGCGAATCATGAAAGAAATCAAAAGGAGGACCCGTGTTGTCGGTAGTTTCCCGGACGGAAAATCAGCTGTGATGATGGCCTCAGCCCGACTCAGACACATTATGGGCACAAAATGGAGCACAAAGAAGTACCTGAATATGGACTTACTTAAGGAGATTCAGGAAGATGACGCGAAATGCTCGCATTTCGCTAGAATAGGATAAGGATCTTTCAACAGTGGAGAATTGAAAGTGCGCAAAATTTTGGACACTACCGGTTGTCATAATCTGGCTGTCTGAAAATCGGGACTTTTTCAAGCCGGAAACTGCAATTTTATTCCGGTGATTTCTTGCGTTTAGCACCGGTGCTGACAGAAATCAGTTTACTGACAAAATCGAGTTGGTGATATTCGGGAAAGATCAACGAAACGAACTTCTTGGCTACATTAAATCAATAATAATTGACCATCTTTTAAAGGTTCTTTTTCAAATAGAGAGGAAAATTCATCCTCACGATCTAAATAGATTGATATATTCTTGATACTTATCCTGTTGAGGAGGGAAACTGTTATCGGCCTTTTACTATCTAAAAATATGATCGATTTGATGAATTCTGAACATACATCAGAATCCAACATTTCAAAAACAAAATCTCGCAGTTCTGCTGTATTAAATCCCAAAAAATAACATGTATCATCAAGAACGATTGGTTTTCCTTTAAACATATCAATTTTTGAAAACTTTAGGTTCTTGTATAAACCTGAAATGGATATTTTATATTTTTTGAATGAATAATCACCTACTCCAAAAATCGAGAAAGGATTTGAATCCTTATAGATAGAACTCTTCCTTCCATTCAAACAGGATTCATGTTCAATAAGATAAGCCCATGTTTTGGGAGATGTATCCCTGATTACACTTGTATCCTCTCCAATTTTCTGTTGGGTAACCAACATATACTTACCGGGATCAGGGAGTGAATCTTTTGAGATGTTTGAACTCTTGTACATCGGGTAGAGATAATCAAAAGGAAATTCAACTTCCTCTTTTAATCCATTCGTGAGAACGCCATCAACAAAATCGAATTCCATCACTTTTGAAGAATCATGCTTAATCCCCGATCTCCATTTGAATTCTGATCCACAATCGATATGAGAATATTTCTCATATTTAGTGATATCGGAAATGATCTTTTTATTCAAGAATCCCATTACAGAACCAGGAGAAGAACTCAAATCATCGTGTACACTACATTTATACGATTTTGATCCCGTTCTACATCCATGTACAGAAAACAAACATCCATCAACACTTACATTAAAATGTTTTTTTGTATCGATCATTTTGATAGATATATTTTTTACCTTTTTTTTTGTATCATGGATATAAATGTACAATTTGCGGGCAACTGACGTTTTTATCAAAAAAGAGAAACCTGAATCAGTACCAGATATGAAATCAATAACTTTTCGTAACATCCATTCAGATATATCAAAATTGCTTTTGCCCGTAATGGCATCGAACCCACTTAATGAATCCATATTCTGCTTTTGAGGGAGATTTTTACTCAAGAGTTTCCCCAACTCGGCATTTGTTACCCATGGGGGATTTCCTATAAAAAAGATGGGATGATCATATTTTTCATTAACTTCATCCCAATCAATACTGAAAAAATCCTGTTCTTTAACTATATCCAAAAACTCATCCTCTTGATTGAGGAGTTGATTGGCGAATTGAACGTGAGCGGGATTTATTTCCCAACCTGATAACTTGTTCTTTTGAATATCAACTTTTTTTAATCCATATAGAAAATATCCATCCCCACAAGTTGGTTCAATATATGTATTATATGATTTTAAATCATCAAAGTTTTTTATCACCTCATCACATAACTGTTCGGGCGTTTGAAAATCTCCAAATTCAATGCGTGTATTCCTGTCCATTATTTTACTCTCACAATTCCTTCTACAGTTCCAGCCTTTTCAATTACTCTTGAATATTGTAATCTCCACTGTAAAGCATTTGAAATGGTTAAATATCCAATTTTTGGAGGTTTATTCAGAATTTCCTCCGCCAATTGATCTAATCCTATTTCATCTAATGGAAGGTTTATTTCTGTAAAGAATCCTGTTAAATCATCTTTGTTCCCATCATTTTCAAGTATTCTTGAAATACCGGTTGTTGTTTGAAAATCGCCTGTTTGTTCATTCTCAACAAAAATGGTATGCAAGATATTCAACCTGCCTGTATGATCAGTTTCATCATCAATTTTTTCATATACAAATATGATCAAATTATATCCTAAACCATACACCTTTTGCCAAGCCGATTTAAACGGGCAGGAGGACTGGGGTTGCCGTATACTTGTAACTTTCATATCTATCATTAATTCTGGAAAATCAATTCCTTTGGCAGAACTACCCTCAGCATAAATATATTCTTCATCAAGATATTTATGAAATTTGTGTTCAAGATACGTTCCAACGGCCTTACCATCAGTAACACCATAAAGAGTTGGTTCCTTATGGGTAGATTCTATTTCCGAAAATTGATTTGCCTCTATTTTTAATTGATCGATAGTTAATACTGGTTTCATTTTTCCTCCCAATTTACTGGATATTATAATAAATTCGGGAATAAAGGAGGTGGGCAGCTCTCAAAACCAATGATTAATTGGCAAGGAGTGAGTTAGCTGGTAAAATTTCTTATCGGTATTTGACAGGAGTTGGAAATGACGACAAATCAACCTATATTC
>JACSEG010000174.1_pt1 | contig 12088 bp, 6 predicted proteins | sample 8225521 | NCBI WGS metagenome assembly JACSEG01 (sample SAMN15705060, study PRJNA637333) | viral metagenome | isolation source: viral RNA from sea star tissue | host: Pisaster ochraceus | place: USA:Santa Cruz | collected 2018
GTGCAAAAGCCTTACGGTCGATCGATGCAAAAGACCAGTCGATGTGTTGATCAGAACTGTGCCTCTTCGGCGCTCCATCTGCAGCGGCCGTAGGACGACGACGAGGATCAGAGGACAGCTGCATTTAAATTAGTCCGTTGATTCTTATAATGAGCAGTTGCCTTAAGGTTGACCACACTATGTGGAAACTGGATTGAAAGTTTCACACCCCCCAAATTATCCAAACCCTTTATTTGTAAAAATGAACTGTGGTGATTGCACTCAAAACTGTAAATTGCTCTATGTCTTCCTCCTTGACTACATTTAGCTATGACGACGAAACGGAAATAATTGTTGTCTACTAGTCGTTCTTATACTTGAGTAGTTGTTTTGATCGAGAAGTAATCTGTGGTTGTAAAATTCGACAGGACTCCATCCATGCTGCTTTGTGTACAACGGGGCAAATAAAAAACCTCAATTATGAATATGCGTCTTACTTGTGATTAGCTGAACTATGTGGGAGGAAAATCAATGCTGACGGAGTCTGCACAGGGGTCTTCTTACAACGCTGCGGACAGCTGCATGTGAGGCGTGTACGCATCTATGTAAGTTAATCGGTCTTTTCTCATTGGTCTTTTTTCCTCAGTCTTATTTCATCCACGTTACAAGACCGATCAGTGCAAAAGCCTTACGGTCGATCGATGCAAAAGACCAGTCGATGTGTTGATCAGAACTGTGCCTCTTCGGCGCTCCATCTGCAGCGGCCGTAGGACGACGACGAGGATCAGAGGACAGGCCTTCCAGAGACACACACGCGCACACACGTTATGCACATGTCGTGAACGATTTACCACCATCCCTCCCGGCGCCCTGGGACGATTTAGGCTACCTGCTCTCATGATAGTGAGAACTTGAGCGAACAAACAACTTCACAGTCTTAATTTTTTTTTAAAGAGAGGTTAAGTTTAGGTTATCACGGTAAGACTAACAAGATGAGGCTCAGGTGTTGTTTGATTGGAGTAGTGCTTTTATGGAGCCTGGTCCACTGCCAAGAAGAAGATGGATATGATTTTGATACAGACGTTGAAGTTGAAGGTGAAACTGAGATAGAAACTGTCAGAGAGAAAGTAGTTGTGCAATTTACTCCGCCACAGGTTAAGGGACCAACTTTCTTTCACGAGGCTTTTCTACATGAAGCATTACTTGGAAAAAGATGGGTGGTATCGGCTGCCAAAAAGGATGGAGTTGATGCAGATCTTGCTAAGTATGATGGTAAATGGGCAATTGAGGAACCAAATGACCAACCGTTACAGGGAGATCTTGGTCTCACTCTTAAGTCAAAAGCCAAGCATCATGCGGTTTCAGCTATGCTCGATAAGCAGGTCTTATTTGATGAGGATCCCTTGATAGTGCAGTATGAAGTGAAGTTTCAGAATGGCATGGAATGTGGTGGTGCATACATTAAGCTCCTTTCTCATAACGCTGAGTTAAAATTGGAAAATGTCAATGATAAAACTTCCTACACCATCATGTTTGGACCAGACAAGTGTGGAAATGAACAGAAGCTGCACTTTATCTTCAGGCACAAGAATCCCATAACGGGGCAATTTGAGGAAAAACATGCCAAGAAGCCGTCGGGTAATTTTGCTCATGTATTCACCGATAAGAAAACACATCTTTTCACACTAGTTGTGAATCCAGACAATAGCTTTGAAATATTTGTGGACAAGATCAGTGTTAGTAGTGGAAACCTTCTTGAAGATATGACGCCACCTGTTAATCCACCTGAAGAAATTGATGATCCTTCCGATTCCAAACCTGAAGATTGGGATGATCGAAAAAAGATTGCTGATCCGGATGCCACAAAGCCAGATGATTGGGATGAAGATGCACCAGGTTCTATTATAGATGAAGATGCTACAATGCCTGATGGATGGTTAGAACATGAAGAAGAATTAATTGATGACCCTGATGCAGAGAAACCAGATGACTGGGACGACGACATGGATGGTGAATGGGAACCACCAAAACTGAGTAAGTGACATATGGGGATGTAGCAACATTGCAAGTTCTGAAGTACAGAAGTTCAAGTTTGTTGCTTTGAACAGTAAGGATTTTGGATGTTTGCAGGATTCTCAAGTTCACTACTCTCCCCTTTGAACATATACTTTCTCATTAGCAGTATCAGCTGATATTTGTCCTCAATCTACAGTGCCATGAAACTAATTTATTTTTCTTAATTGATTACAGTAATTGTTTACAATGATAATATATGATACTTACTTCTGATATGTTCATTTGCTCATTAATTAAATACTAAGATTAGTTCATGCACTATTTAAAAAAAAAAATTCTTCTACAATTCAGAAAATCCTCTTTGTGAAGATGTTGGATGTGGCAAATGGGAAAACCCAGTCATTCCTAACCCAGACTACAAGGGCAAATGGAAGGCACCTTTGATTGATAATCCTGCTTATAGAGGAGAATGGAAACCCAAGCGGATCTCAAACCCTGAGTACTTTGAGGACATGGAACCATTCCGTATGACACCAATTAGCATGATTTGTTTGGAACTGTGGTCAATGACTGAAGGTATTGTATTTGATAACTTCATCATAACATCTAGTCGTCAAGTTGCTGATGACTGGGCTTCAGACACATGGCTTTTGAAACAAAAGCTGGAAGGAGTGTCTGGATCAGCAGAAAGTGTTGTATCTGGGTTAATGAGTGCTGCTGAGGATCGACCTTGGCTGTGGGCAATCTATGCTCTAGTTATCATCATACCATTGTTTATCTGCTTCAGAGTTTGTTTTCACAAGTCTTCCCCTGATAGTGTAGACTCCAAGAAGTCAGATGATGTTATTGCTGAAACTGGTGATGAAGATGGGAGACTAGAGGAAGACATACAGCAAGAGGGAGATGGAGAGAATGAGGGAAGTGTCAGACAACGTAAAAAGGCAACTAAAGCTGACTTAGAGCAGTCTACTCAGCAAGATGAAGCTGCAGCTGATGAGTCTGCAGAAGGAGCTGCAGGAGACACAACTAGGAAATCACCAAGGAAAGCCAAGACACGAACACGTAAAGAATAAAGTGTGTGTGCTCTTCCAATAAACTTTGATGAGTCTTGCTGGAGTGAGATGACAGGACATGTTGACACTACTGCTCAGCGTTGCACCAGCCTGCATCTTTCTTTTAAGACTCCAAAGTTAGATTTGGAAGAGGGGAATAACTATGCACCTGCAACCTGTTGCATTGATTGTTGACTTCTGCTTGAAAAGGATACATATTCAATCAAATAGTACTTTTACTTGCATTGGTTGGTGACTACTGGTTGACAAGGTTACAAGTCAATCAAGTATTGTTACACTTGAAGGATTTTCTTACAAATAACTCAAATTTCAAAGGAGACAGAAAAAATAATGTTAAAACACAACTATTCAAACATGTTCTCATAAATTAATTACTATTGGTATACTCTCCTGCCCAACTGGCTCTTGCCTCAAACTTCCACCCACACGAGACTGTGGAGGCCAAGTCCAGTAAAGAAGACATTCATTGACCCAATGCTAGCCTGTAAGGTATGGTACTTTGTGGCAGTCTATGGAACCAGTGTATGGGAGAGTTAGGCTATGTACAATTAATTTGCAGTTAAAAAGGGACATGACTATGTATGCTTTAATTACAATCAGCTACTTCACAGTAGAAAGGAATCACTAATCTAATGATGGCTGTAGAGTACAACGGCAATTACATCCTCTCAAAATGGTCTGTGATAGTGTAGTTTTAGTTTAGAGTTTACTGCAATTTGACGTGTTGCAAGTCTTCTTTTCTTTAATTTGTGACGTGTAGTTTAGACATAGGTTAGAGTCAGCTGTCAAACATTAAACAAACAGCAGTTATTCTTCTTATTTTTCCCCTCTATTCTTTTTTTATTATGTCTGTCATGGACAGGGTGATTGGGTTGGTGTAGTGGTTTCTTCCCGTGCCTCAGTTTGAATCACGCTGGGGGCACTATGTGGATTGGCTTTTTAGTCCCTACCTGACTGCGTGGGTTTTCCCCAGGGGAAATATTTCTCTTGGGTTTTCCTCCCACACCTAAAACTAATACTTCCTTCTTTGTCTTCTCTCCGTGGGGTTCTTTGTTAATATAGTGATCAAGTTCGCTTTCCTGAGAGTCCTTGGCTTCACAACCAGAAGAAATGAAATGAAATGACAGTCATAATGACAACTTAATGCGCTTGTCACTCCTCTGTACAAGCCCTTTACACATAGCAGCTATCCCAACACCTTTATGAAATGTGAGCAGATCAATTAATTTCAAGTATTAAAACCCCATTGGAGAAATCCTACCTTGGAACAAGTTGTAACAAGATTGTTTCCGAATAAAAAGAAGTGTTGTGGCTGTTTTTGGCAAATTTCAAGGCATGATAATGTGGCTTGCTGAAAAGCTGTATATTGTAACTTTTTGTTCCAAAAAACCCCCCAAACAAACAAACAAACAAACAAACAGTTTGCAATGTACATGTTTCAATAGTGCACTATTTGTAGATCCTAATGTTTATCCTAAATTTAGAGAGGTGGTTAGTAATTTCAAGAGGTACAAATATTTTATGAGTTGTGGTTATGATTTAAGAGATGTGGTTTTTAGAAAAGAAAAGGTATGCAAGCTGTCTGAACACATCATTTGACCCAGTTCCAGTACAAAAAAGGTCATGGCAGTGGTAAACTTTCATCACAACAAAAATATAAAGTTCGCAGTTGGCATACCAACTGAAAAGGGTTTAACTTGTGAATTTTTTTTTCAAATATCAATAACATTGCACTAATGAAACAGCGTTGTCACATACCCTGGTTAATGTACATGTATACAAACTTACATTTACATGTAAACTTTGTGCAGAAAAGGTAACTTTGTTACTTTTTCATTTTGGTACATTATAATTGTTGTGTAGTTGGCTGTCAAAATCATTAGAGCGCAAGAGATACATTTAATGAAAGCAAAAATAACAATGTTTTTGCAATTTAAGGCAACCAATTTCTCACTGGGATCATTTGGACCAGTAATAATTCATACCTGAAAAGAAATTGTTTTGATTTTTGATGAAATAAATATTCTATTGACCCTTGCGCCAATGTTTACACGTGGCTGTAGTCAGTAGAAAGTCTGCCGCGGTGGCCATTTTGGGAGCCAAGCTGCACATTAAGTTTTTTGTAAGTGTAAAAAACTTGTGTCGCCTAAAATGCCCACTACATTGTTTAACACTTAAGGACATTGACTCCCAAAATGGCGCAATTTAAATGACTGGGTTGATGACGCCAGGCGAATGGTGTCCAAAAATAACTCTAAAGTAGCCTGTTTTCCTTAATTATTAAGTGGACAAATTATAGGACATTCTGCCCAAGACGTTAATTGCAGGTTAATGAATTTACATCAAATAATGGCCACACTCGTGGGGGAAAAAGAAAAAAAAAAAAACCTATTGTGTAGTTTTCATAGTTAATCTGTTTTATGATATTGTTCTAAATGAATTTATGTCAGTGGTAAAACAAAAACAAACTTTACCTTCCTGCTTAAAAATCTGTGTCATGTGTTGTCAAATATAGGTTTTCCTATCCTATTTCACTAACTTTTCATTCATTGTGGTGCCTGAATAATTCACTTTAGACTTAAAGTGATAATTCATGCAGACCGTCAATCAACAATAAAAAAAAGAATCATTCAGTTTTACTATCTGAGCATGCTATGTCCCATAAGATGCATTCAAATTAAAAGTATCACAATGTTCAGCAATGTTGACCGTGCATTCATTTTCATCAATGGGCCAAACATACCAAATTTTTTCAAACATCTTTTCAGAATGTACCCAGCTGTCTGATTGTCATATACATAAAAGCCAAGCAGCAAGCAGCATAATTGTGGCGTCTTAAACATGTGGAACCATGTGCCCGATGGTATAACTATTCCCAAACATGCCAAGATAACCAGCACATCAACAGATCATCGAAATGCCCCAGCAATAAATGTATTTAACCAAAACACGTCCAAATAAAAGGAAACAAAACAGCATAAAATGATAAGTAAACCTATCAACATAAAGATGCCCCTCATAGATTTGTGTGTCCAAACTTTTAGACAAAGAAAGTTCCTAACTTTTTTATTCAAGGTTAAAAACGGAGAAATCACATCCCTGTTTATTTCAATATTTATTGACAAAAACCCATCTTGTTTGTTACACTACATTTTAACAGACAAATAAGTTGAAAACTGACCTTAGGAAAAAAGATAAAAATACATAAATTTGCAGTAGTTTAAATTTTAATTTCCAAAACAGTGGAAGTGATTGCCCACAATGAATAAGAAATTAAATGTGCATCTATTGCGCCCAGGCCTTTACTAATTTGAATGCTTCAAACAATAAAAGATGTCAAAAACTTAATGTAAGAATGCTACAATGCAAGTTTTGAATGCACTAACATGACATTGAATACTCCAAAAACAAAAACATCAATTTGTTCCCTGGATATGTGAAATTGATTGGCTTAAAAAAATGAAAATTATCAGAAAAATTCTGAAATTGGACAGGAAAACCTATAATTCATTGAAAATAACCAAGACTCTTGATTTTCTTGAAGTCAACATTATGTTATTTTAATAATGTAAGAGCCTCGCCTTCCATGAGGCATTACCAAGGGGCTTCATCAGCATGCCTGATTGCAGAGTTTGTTGTGTACATTTTGGTACTGGTGATAATACAATGTTGCATTGAGCTTGGATTATATCCAATCTTATATTTAGTGAAATAATCGTAGTCTTGGGTATTTTGGTTTAAATATTTCTTTAGAATATTTCATTACACTGTTTCATCAGATTAAAGTTTCACATACAAGTATTAACTTTGTACTGGTTTTGCATTTGTTTTATATCTTGAATAAAATGGATTTTAATTGTGCAAATGTCAAAGTTACATTAAATAACTTGGATTTTGATATTGGCCTTAATTTACCATTAGTTGTCTGTTTTGTTTTCCCAAACACAGCTGCCAACATTTTAAATCTAGAGAAAGGGTCACATAGCATTGCGACATGACAGGGGTCAAGGCTTTGGGTTGGATTAGAACTGAAGCAGCTGACCTCATCCTCTGGCTAGATGGCGACGTTTTTATGTGTGATGCAATGAGTTGTTTGTCGGAAATATCACTATGGAGAAACAAGCCATAACAGGCCATTGGGCTGAAATTTTCAACAAGTTTTTTTGTAAACTTCAATGCCAAAATATATCTTATTTTATATTAGCAACTTCCTTCCTGAAAAATAACATCAAAAAGGGGTTAAACTTAGCATTGAAAGAAAATGTGCCAATGTACGTTCAACAATCTCTTGGTGTTTCTACTTTTACAACTTTTAAACCAAAGGTGGTATCAACATGGGGCTTAAACAGTATTAAAGTATAGATTATGCTCTTTTCAAATGTATAAACAAAATTTTAAATGACCTGGGTCGACAAATGACTCATTTTGCTTGATCGCATCACATAATGATGGTAAGCATCCGCTAATCGCCTACGCTGTAAAACAAACAGGGCCATTGACTCCCAGCATGGCGCTGCCAAAATTACTGGGACCGTTTAAGGTAAATTTGGGTCAGCTTGAATGCAAGCTGCATTTTGTTTTAGCCAATTAGGCTGGTGGATAAGCTATATTATGAAATGCAGCCATGATTGTTGTTATTGTAGTAATTTATTGCGAGATGACATTTTACGCCTTGTCTTTATCGTTTTTTATTACGTAACAGTTAGCAATTTTGCTCAGGGCGATTGGTGTAGAGACCATGTTCCATGTGACATCACATGTGTACAAAAGAGCCACAGAGAGCCTGGACTTCCTGCAGGCAATTGAAGAAAACAAAATCTTTGTGGTCTGATTTTTAGTGGCAACCTTTGATATGAAGCAAGGGGGAACATCTCACAACTTGTTCAGCTGTCACTTTTATTTTTTCTTGAATTTATGTTCAAGTTGACACAAAATGTAAAATTTCCCACTTGACCAGTGCAGTATCTTGCCTGCCGGAAGGGCCTTGGAATGTACAAGGTCATTCTTTCCGTAAACAAAGGTTCCTTTGTTTACATAACAAAGCCAAGTTATTGTTTTAAAATATTTGAATTGGTTGAAAGGATCGTATGTTTTACCGCCATGAAATAACTCATAACAACGGCCATCAGTTTAGTTTAATTGTATGCGAAACCCATTGCTAATTTAATGATTCGAACAGGCCTCTTTGTTACCTGGTGATAAGCTCCATGGTCTAGCGGTAAGAACTTCTGCTGCAAGTGCAGAAGGTTGTGGGTTCGAATTCCAACAAGGTGCCCGAGGTTTTTTTTTTCTGCACGACTTAAAAAGCACCGAGTACACAGCGCTTATCATACAAACGGCAGGACACAATGAATAATGTAAGTACAAAGCACTTTGTAACTACCCCCAATAACAAACAAACCCATAAAGAAATTGTTCAATATTTTGACAAACCCTTACTTTAAAACCAAAGCATTCTTGTGCAGATGATTCATCCATAAAGAATGTGCTCATACGGTTGTTCAGTTCACATACATTGGTTCACGTTTATAGGTTTTGGGATCAAGATGTGTCAAGTGTAAGGTGTAATGATACAAAGGAACCCCATAGGGACTTTCAACCCCTTGCTGTGTAGATTGTTCCTGCTTTTTATTTACACTAGAAGGGCAAGTAGGTGATGGGATTGCACTCTGGGACCTTTGACACCACAAGCATGGAAATTGACACACAGTCGGAGTACGTCACGAGAACGTACATGTGTAGTTGGCTATAGGGGCCTTGCAGACTTGTCTTTCAACAACAAAATATCAGGTCGAATAAATACAATGGAATCCATTTTGAAAACAGCAGAAGTGTATCAAATTCTATGCTTGTATCATTAAAGGGACAATTCCCCTTCCCCCAATATTTAATCTGATGTGCCCCACTATCCGCCCCCACAGTCAGCCATTTGCGTGTAGAGCCTCGAATTGGGGACAACAGTGAATAGAAGCATTATATAACTCTGTATTGTCATGTAATGACACTTTCATCCAAACAGGTACATAAATACAAAACAAATGATGAAGCATGAAGTCGAGGCTCTACACGCACATGGCGGATCCGTGCAAAGAGAGAATACTTCCCTGCAGTATATAGGTTGCGACTTTCCGATTTCAAATATTCGAACTTGTCCTGCCGTTGTCGACAGCAGCAGGGTAAGTACACTAACCCATGATTTCACGGGGTTAACATAAAGTATTGTTAAAAAGTAACACTTGAGCAAGAATTTGTATTTCAAGTTGTGTGTATCATCTTATATGTTCAACTTAATTGCGACCATCGCAAGGTTTCTCGTCAAAACAAATTAAGCGTATTGCCTGCACTGCAATTCAGTTCATCTATTTACAATCAAATTCAGCTTTTACCGCATTGAAATGTGACGCTCCACGCCAAAACTAGGCACTTCTCGCCAAAACTGAAAATTGGATTTGATTCCTTCATTAAACAGATGAGAAGAAGAGCTTTCGAATTAATAAATCCTTTTTTTTTTTTTTTTTACTTAACAGCATGTTTAAAACATCACATCACATTGATAGTTGATGTTTTGGTTGTCTTCACTTTTGATGCCATTTCACTTTTTCCAGGAGTGCCCGATTTTGTCGTGGTGTGTCACAAGTTACTTCGCAGTACTGTATACAATTCATTACAGCATCACCACATGACCTCTAACCTCTGATGATGCTGGTTTTTCAATAAACTTCTCTATTTTATACAGCTCTGGGAAGAAAAAAAAACTGGCATATTGATATGATTACTATTGGTAGGGAACAGACTCCAAAATGATGACATCTTGATTATTTACTATGCAAGTTTATTATAAGAATGAGGCTTGTGTTCGTATATAGTCTGGTGCCCGGGCCCGAACACAATAAATAATCAAATAGAGAGACCTCCAACACTGAAGAGATAGATTGCGCAGTTGGTAGAGCACCGGCCCATAAACCTGGAGGTCGCAGGTTCAAATCCCATTCTCATCAATTTTGTCTTTGTTCACCCCAAAATAGTCTAGTGACTTACAACAATCCGTTGTTGATTGTCAATTCCATCTGCAGATAGATCTACTTTCTAATATCAGAGCAAGAAGAGTGGTGCCTTTCTTGTGGTAAGTCTTTTATATTATGACTGAAGTAATTCGAAATTAATTCGAAATAAATGGGGAAGAAGTAACTAAAAGTGGTTTTTTGTTTGTTTACCATCGCAAAACTTACTTTGTTCTTTTTATTCACAATTATATTAATGTCAGAGACAATCTGTGAAGCTAAACAATCCCATTATTTTTACATTTCTATTTACACGCACACACCTCACAAGATTTTGTTTATAATTCCATGAAAATATTTACACTCCATTTCGAAAAAAAGAAAAAACAAAACAATGTACAATAAGTTCAATACCCTGGATTAATTTTACATCACACTTCGGTTCATGTATTATTAAATTAACTTAAATTATTATTTTTTGCATTTTAGCAACCACAGTTAATGTGAAGTCGTCAGTAAAAATTTGAAACTTAACACCATCATTTAAAAAAACATTAATCTAAAATTCGGCAATACCTTGGTCTAATTCAACACAAGCTGCATTGATTGTTTGACATGTTGCAGCCTATTTAGGTATATCTAATTCAAAACTTAGTTGCCCATGATGCAAAACAGCATTTCTAAACGTAATATTTCATGTGGTCCACACTGCAATACAAGGTAACAGTTATTACTTAAACATCCCTCACGCTTGTTCTTTAATGTACATGTCATCAAACCAAACCAGACAAGAAACTAGACTGGTCCCTTCATATGCATTGATTGTGAGCAATATTGGCAAACAGGGGTACTAGACAAAGACGGCCTAAAGCTTGATTCGTTATGTTACTGTCATTCTTCTCATTCATGTTCAGTTCAGTTCGTGGTGCTCGATTCAAACAAAATAGGGGACGCTGTCCGTATATTTTCACAGGTAATTACCATAGATGTAACAAATTTACATTTTGAATGGAACATAATCATAAAAAAAAGGATTATTAAAGAAATTCTGCTAAAATCACAAATTCTATAATTAAGTTAACTTAGACACTGTCCTGGCTGATTTTCTTTACATATTGTTCAAGACAAAAAATAACAACTTGGTCATCATTTTAACTTAAAAACTAAATTTAAATAGTACTATGGCTCTAGAGGTAAAATTGTGTACTCCTTTCCAATCATAAATACAGGTATACTACAGGTTGCACGATTTTATCAAATGCAGTTTATTTTTTTTTTACAAGCCTTCCCAGGGGCGGAGTTTATGTACATTTAAAGGAAGCAAATGGATGAAGATAAAAAGGAAAACAAAACGAAGAAAACAAAGCTGATGGGAATAGGTCATAATTTTGGAGAAAAAATAATGCTATCCCTTCTGTATACACACTTTTACAAAGCATTTAGGTGTGGTCTGGACTCCACTAAAAACTAGGTATCTCTTCACATCTGGCAATCTCTTTAAGATTGCTGGAAATCAACAGAATCCCCTCCTTAAGATGAGCCGAGCATACTACTTGAGACATGAGACCTACCTCTAAACACCACCTCAATCTTTCGGGACCACCGTCTCTTAGAGACAAGATTATTACAGCGTCTTAACCATCCGAACATTTGTACTTCTCTAACCCTATGCACCTTGCAAAACATTAATACTTATCATTTGCAACGAACATCACTGCAACTTGGTTCTTTTGTGAACCTTTAGAGCCACTGGTAGAGATTCTTTAATGTTACTTGAAGTTTCTTCACTTAATATTGTGACATCAAGGTTGCTGTTTTTTCCTCCATACTTTAGACAAGCTCATTAGCTGATGGTGTTTTAACCGGAATTCTTATATTTTATAAATGAACCCCTTTGCAGGCACATCGTGTGGATCTTGAAGGTTTTTTTTCCAAAATGACGCAGCAGCCTGTGAAGTCCTTGGGTCGTGATCCTTCCTTGAAATGAATGGATTGTCAGGAAGAGGTAAGAGTTAATTC
>JACSEG010000175.1_pt1 | contig 12070 bp, 6 predicted proteins | sample 8225521 | NCBI WGS metagenome assembly JACSEG01 (sample SAMN15705060, study PRJNA637333) | viral metagenome | isolation source: viral RNA from sea star tissue | host: Pisaster ochraceus | place: USA:Santa Cruz | collected 2018
GTGTTTGGGGTATATGGTTTTATCTTCATTTTTTATGAACTTGGGAAATAGGGAAATCAAGACTTGTTGGGACGGCAAGTGGCAGCAGAGTTACCAGGTAAATCCTGCTGTTCTTGGAAATAAGCGCTTGCTAACAGCTGTGAAACAAATTAACAATTTCCCAGTGTGCCTGCCTGCTGCCCCCTAGTGTCACAAACTCTCCTGTTGTGTCACCGCCTGCTGCGTATTTTAACAGTTCACTCACAAGAATAACACAGGATAACATTCAATTTATTTTTTTATTTTTTGTTTTTTTTACATTATTAAGTCTCAACCAATTTAATAAGAAATAAAATACATCAAATTCTACTGAAAAAAGAAAATACTTTTACAAATGTTGCAGTGAACAGAAGTGTATGATTATTATTATGAATTTTTTTTTTACAAAGCATTACAGCAATAGACATTTATCATTTACATTTAAAATGGCAACAGCTTATGTAGCTTAGGAAAGACATTTTAAAAATCAAAAACAGAAAAATAATACCAGCAACGTGAAATTCTTTTAAAGAGTGGCTCCAAGGTCAAATTCGGCCTTGTGATGCACTCCCTTCCCAATCGATGGAGTTCTTATGGAAGTGGGAGACACAAACCTCACATTAAAACGGTGTAAAATTTCATTTTATTTGAAACCTTTAGAGTCAAATTCAGTGCTGTTTTGATTGAATATCGTTAAAATGCAGGAATGAAGTGAACAACGTCCTGTGTAAAAAAAGAAAAAGAAGTAAAGACCATATATTTGAAAAGTGCCATCATTGGATGTTCTAGGATGTTGACAAAATTCACACCTTGGGTGTAAAATACAATGGCATTTTACGCCATTTTAACGTGAGGTCAGAGACTTGTAATTCTTTTCCCACACTCCCACAGAGAACCGATCTATTGGAAAATAAGTGGATCACAAAACCGAACAAAACCTTGGGGCCCCTCTTTATAACCCCAAACACCCACCAATATCGTCAACAGAACTGAATACGTTTACCATCGATCCTACATTCGCTCTAAAATGTCCTGTTCAAATACTTAATTTTCAAGTTTAAAAACCCCCCCAAAAAAACATCCTGTCAGTATGTATAGTACTGAACGATTGAAAGGTTTCGTCATATTTACTGGAAATCCAAGCTAAAATAAAAAAAATGACACTTACAAAGAATTACACCTTAGCATTGTCCAGATTTAGAACTGAATCAACGAATAAGCAGTACACCTTGGTGGCGAGAAAATATTTACAGCGATTCTGTTCCACTCCCACATGGAATTTTCCTTCTGCCAAATCATGTTGGCATCAGAAATCTGTCCAGAAATCTGTACTTGAGGGTTTACTTCTTAACCTTCCCAAAACACAAGAGGCCGGAATATTTAAAAAAAATGGAATTTCCCTTTGACCAAATCATGTTTACGACAGAAATCTACTAGAACACCCCCTATGGCCAACACTATTCCATATTCAAATCAAAGTTTAAAACCCTTCCATTCCAAAGTCATCCACGAGCCTAAAACAATGGATTCTATGGTCTTGCAGTTTAGCATGTACAATTAAAGATTGTTACACCCTCTGCCTTGTGATTGGTTTAGAGCATGTCACATGATGTCCCACTACAAAGCCACGTTTGAGCGAGACACACTATACCCATAGCAACCGATGTACTCTACCCATAGCAACCATTATACTTCATGTATACACATAGCAACTGGTGAGCTATACCCATAGCAACGACAATTTCTTGATACCTACACATTTGGGCGGAATATTTGTACGTGGTGATTTAAAACAAATACTGACTGCTTTCACTCGTACTATGGTTAAAACTCCCTCGGTGATCCCCATAGTGTGCAAACTCCCTCGGTGATTGGCCACGGAAAAATAGGAAGGCTCCAGGGATCAACTCGGGAGTCGTAGTTTTAACCATAGCACTCAAAGCAGTCAATATTTGTACGCTACTGTCACACAAAAAGAGTGACCTTGTGCATTCCGTGGAACTCTTGGCAGGCAAGATAATGCACTGGCTAAATAGGAGAAATGTTATCTTGTAACATATTTGCCACACAAAATGATGAGTTGTTAAAATAATACCTGAACAAGTTTAGAGATACACCCCCTTTTTCATATCAGAAGTTGATAAAAAAAACGTACAGTGCATTTTCCCTACAATGCACTATTCTATGTACTCTTCCATTGAGCTGTTAAAAAAATGGTGCCTGCAGAAAGTCCAGGCTCTGTGGCTCTTTTGTAAATGTAATATCACAGGATACATAACATGGACAAGTCCCTACTTGACAAACTAAACAGTAAGATCAGCTTCACCTTCATCAAATTATACAGTTACAAAGAAATAGAGCTGAGCAATGATGGATTTGATTCAGTAATTTCCTTGTTTCCTACTTTGGTAAAATACAATTAAATTCAGCAAAATGCTCCCGTCTTGTTGACATTTGTTTGGAGCTACTTTTGAGCCAGTCCAGTAACTTTAACTTATAATCTATCACTTGAGATCCTTTTAAAATAAAGAAATGGCGCAACAAAATTCCTTAAATGTATAAAGTGTAATGCGCAGTGTGTAAAATTGATAATGGATGGCAGGCGTCTAGATTCCATTTATGAATCTGCATTGAGCCATCCATATTGCCTCATATAGACCATGTAACCTTTGTTAACACACATATAGTGACCTTGGACATTCCAGGGCCTGTCCGGCAGGCAAGATACCACACTAGTCTTAAAGGACAATTTTATATTTTGTGTAATAATTTCCACATAAATTGAAGAGTTACAGAAACAACAGCTGAACAGGTGTTGAGATAGGCCCCTTTTCTTCATTCAAAAAGTTGATAAAAAAGTGCAATCTCTGCAAAGATATAGATTTTGTTTTCTTCCATAGGGCTGTGTGCAAGTCATGTCTGCAGGAAGTCCAGGCTCTGAGGCTCGTTTGCAAACATTGTGATGTCACAGATTACATGGCTTGTGAATACAGTCCAGTGATTACCATGGATGAATGATAGAACACTCAACACCCACAATGTAGACGGGCACAGATTTGAGGGCCCAACTACAGCTTTGTTGTTATTTTAAATACACACAGACTCATGAGAGTGATCACATATTTCCATGTGAGAAGTTTGTCTTGCTCCATGTTTGGCTGTTCATTTACCCACAACCATGACCGTACCTAACACATCCCATCTTCAACATTTCACAGCAGATTGTCGGGTTCAACTGTTTTTTGTTGTTGATAACCTTTGATTTATCTAGACTTTACTCTCCAAATATTCAACAAGGAAAATGTCAGTAAATTGACACAGTGTTCCTAAAGTAACATTAATATACCTCTTAAAAAGTTGTGAATATTCCTTGCAAAATAATCTTCTCAGCTGCATTGGATATTCTGCATGATTGACATGTTCACAAGAACTTGTTAGGTTTGGTTTGGTTTGAATTCCTACTAAAAAATGTTTATGCTTAAAGTCCAAATAGTAAGCCATTTGCAAGTTCGATTTAAACAATGACTTGCTTAGTCACAATTTACTGCTTAAATTTGAAAAGCAATTCACGCTTATGCTAAAAGAAACAAGCCAAGTGCCTAGATTTAAGAAAAACGTGTCAAATTTCACAAACATACGCGCGCGCGTACATGACAAAGCTTAATCTGTTTACTCGAGTACTGCCAGTGCAGTTTGGCGCATCGATAATGCGGTGATCGTGGAAGTGGTGGAATGTTTGTCTGACAGCCAGGTATTTTGAGCAAAAGTGATGTCACTGGTTCGGAGTGCCATTCCTTGGACTATAGAGAGTTGCTCCGTCACATGGTTCGGGCAAGCTATTGCGTAAGAGAAGGTGAATAACTATTCATAGTTCTGGATGAATGTGCATGGCACAATGGGAACAGGCTTTGCCCATCTGGAGGTTGCTATACAAAGGCTTGCCCAAAACATGAGACGTAGCAACACTGTCTTTAGTCTGGGGAATCCAGTTTTAGTATTTACTCGTGACCAATCAAGTCAAAGTACCAGACATTATTCAAGCTTTAACTTCCAAACGACTTAATGTTGTATTATATAACTGGACAATTAGGACTTCATGAAACAAAATGAAACACATTTTTTGGCACTTCTAAAAAAAAAAAACAGAATAGAAAATATGAAATCGTTGTGTGATTTATATCTACACATAACATGTTTAAAAACTGAGTAAAAATAATGTGCACTTCATATTTTAAGCTACAATATATATATATTTTTTTAATGTAAAGCTCCATAGGTACTAATCTTGATTATCGTCAAACTGAATACACTTTTTTTTTCGTCAAATAATAATTATTTCTTGTATTACACTCGGGATTTTATTGCAACTTGATTCCGGGTATTTTCCTTTTAGAATCCAACTCACATAAAATGAATACACAGTGTAAAACCAAAGGTTTTTTTTATCTTCGGAGTCCGGACGATCGATGGAAATTCACAACGCTAATCAAAAATGAGAATGGTGCACACCCCACAGATCAAGTTCATTTAATGTGGCATCCTTGGTTCCGTTACCAGAAATATATAAGACGACAACATGGACGTTTAAGGGCTACCCACCCCCCCTTCCCTCTTCCCAACCCTAGTAAAAACAAAGGTAAACAGTAAAAAAAAAACACCAATAAAATTTCAAGGCAAATTATATTTTAAACAATTCTGGAAGAGTCAAAAGTTTGTGTCCTCTAATCATTAAATAAATTCCTCTGACTCAGGCTCATTTTGTTTAATCCCAATAAATTTAAAAGTTACCTAACTTACATATTAGGTTTAGTTATATTGTTTATCCCTAAGCTAGAAGCTTTATCAGACTGGCAACCATGTCAAATGCTCAACTGCTTTTTAGAGGGAGACCATATGAATGAGACACAGGGGGAGAACACTTTCAACAAAGATAGCGGGGCACACAAGCTCCGTCTCTTCTTATGTGTTTGAGTCAAACAATGGGATTAACTTTGTGGCTGTGGATCGATCAATGCATTTTCCCTTTGACGCTTCGTCATTGCCACTGAAGCCAATCGGCAAAGAAATGGTCAAACGACTGGACCAAATTGCACAGAGCTGCTTAAGCACAAACCATAGAAAAGCACAACAAAATTATGCTAACCAGAATATGGGGACCAGCCGATCTACCATATCACATGTACAATTTGTGACTGGTACCTACCCATGGAAAAGTACTTTTGGCAATTGTTTTCAATCAGGCATCTTTGCTGATACTTTTTTCATGATATATGCAAAAGTGTTCCACAATAACAGAAATTCTTAACCTGCGTTCGATTCCACTTTTCCAAGCTCCTTATTAGAAACTACAAGCGCCTTGCTGTAATAGGTTTGGCAAGAGAAAACAAGCTAAAAAATAAAATAAATAAAACAAAAAATTAATACGAAATGTTTGTATTAATAAATCACCCGACAATCATTGGGTCCCGACATAATTAACAGAACAATAATTCCTGAAGAAATCATGAAAAGACTTTGACGTAACTCCTGAACATGAATGAAATTGCCTCGTAACAAAAGGTGACTTCACTTTATATACAAATAGTTGAAGATTCTCACCCCCTAAAAAAAATCAACATATTTTCATCGTTTAATAATTTAAATTTGTATACAGTTATGCATGCATTACAAACAATTTGGTTTCAAAGACTGAATCGGTAGAGTAGATAAAATTGTTACAAAAAATCATGCAGTAGTACTTTCTGCCTCACCTTCATTACTAAACTACCCAACGGATCACTGACAGGAGTGCAGTAATCTCAGCGTACGCCCACTAAACTCACGGTCCAATCCTGCAGTCTAGCATTTTGCCCCCACCACATACTTTCTAGAGATTTATTATATAACATCCAAGTAGATCGCCATCATTTGACCAGAGGATTGTAGGTCATGCGGTATTCGTTACTCAAATATGAACTTCCTCTTGTACAATATAAACTGGCATTTTTGATCCAATGTTTTTTTTACTGTTACACCCTAGACCACATCATGCATAATACGCAGTAGTACAAAACACCCTCGTTGTCTATGCCAGAATGACATCTTGTACAGTTTAATTTATCTTACAGTTCGATCCTCCCACCAAACAGCAGCGATCTACTTGGACATACATGAGACAAATAATGAATGTATTTGCAATCGTGCAACGGAGAGAATATTTCCATCCAGTGAAAGATGGAATATATTCCCAAAAGATGGAATATGTTCCATTCAAAGATGTCAAACGGAACATTCAACTTTCAACTCTAATGAAGACAATCTCACCATTACACTGATGAACATTCATGATTCGTTTACAAACACATACATAAGTCCAAACCACCCTCTTATAGATCAGCAAACATAAATCAGAAAGAAAAACATTTGGTCTTAAACATGTAAACAAAATCTATAATCCAGTAAAATTTCTGTGCTAAAAGATTTGTGGTCTTGTTCTTGAAATTTACCCCCTTCTTTAAACTTGTTTCTGGTCAGGTTTGCCAAAACACCATATGCCACTATTACTAATACCACGTTCCATAGCAGTACAGTATCTAATCCCTCTGCAGTGCTCTCTTTACCGAAGCCCAAAAACATTTCGCACTCGTTATAACACCCCACTGAAAACCCTGTCTGGCAAACATGGGACATACATTTATGAAATCTATGCCCCAATGCAAGATACATGTAGATTGCTACGCATCAGTGATTCAATGACAAAGGACCTACTTCACCAGTCACGAAAGTCTCCTTCTACCTTTCTTCTGCTAGTGAGCATAACCTTGCACATGTACAGTTCATTGTGCTGTTTGCGTTATTTATACACATTTTTAAAGAAAAACTGTCACAAATTAGCCGAGTAAAATAAGAAAACTTCTCCATAAAAAAAAACAACACCTTGCTCATTATGAAAGTATACTCAACTGCAATATCATTTTTGCGATAAAAAGCTTTAAAATGTGATATAAAAAATTACGTTTACCATTAAAATTTACTATTGTATGACATAAAGTGAACCCTAAAATTATTGATTATTAACCGACCCAGATGATGCACTCTCTCATTACACACAGCTGCTCGGTAAATATTACAGACCTAATTTGCATACTGATGATGAGTTACAAACTGGCAGGAAAATGGCGTTGTGAAATTTTTTTGTAACCGGTAGAAGCTAGATTTAAAACTTATTGAATTCAACTTGTATGAGTGACTTCAGTCACGAAGCAGGGTTGCAATCTCTGCGACCTCTAAATCTGTAGGATTCAATCAAGTTTCTTGGCCTTAGTGGCCCCCAAATCCCAAATCACATTTTCATGTGAGAGTGTTTCAAGTGCTTCACCTGGTTACAGCGCAGTGTGTGATAAAATGGCATGGTGTCATACAGACATTGACTTCAACTGTAAGTTACATACTGCGTTTTGGTGGAATTGGGTAGCCAACAATAGTGAGATACATCTGTGCTTACTGCTTAGCGTCTTTTTTGTGTGATTACAGGCTTGATGAAAGGGTACTGGCGAGATACACTTACCCTTCTAAGCTACAGTCATATAGCATGTACTACATGTATGTACTTTTCATACAGTCCATATGTGGTTAGAGCACAGGTGCATGTTTTCCGCGTGCTTTAAAGGTGCACAATTTCATAAAGCTGTTTGAAGCATAAAAGTATGACTTTAAAAAAAAACTTAACTTTTTTAAGCACAATTTAACGGGTGGCTACCAGTTGCAACAATGTGATGATATGGCATTTCGGCTGGCAACCTGTTTTCGCTTCGCAATATTTGTCTTTTTGTGCCGAGCACTTACAAAATGGGCCCAATTTCATTAACACTGTTCACCTTGATCAACTAAGCCAATCAAAATGAGTGCGCCCGTCACCATAACGTACATGACATGGAATTTTAAGCTGGCGACCCATTCCTTTTGTAAGCAAAATGTTTTGGCGAGAAGAAAATTGTTTGCACTTAACCGGCTTTTAACAGATTGAGCCCAGTTGCGTTTAGATCAAGCAGAAGATTTGTCATGTGAAGTGGCGATACAATGTTTTTTTGGTTTTTTAACAATTTTATTTTATATATTGGTATTATGAAGACTAACAAAAGACCCATTCACACTGGCCACTATCGGTGAGTTCAAGCAGTGGAAACGTGCACCATAGAACTCTCAGCCATTGATAGATCTTTACTGACCCTCAGTGAGGGCGCTGTTTGGGCCTTGAAGCCACTTTCTTCTTCTTCTTTTGTTCTTCGAACCAATGTGACCAAACAGAGGCTTGAAGGGAAAATAGTCTGGTACTTTTTTTTACAAATTGAGAATTACAACTATCAATGTCGTTGGGTGTACTGGGAATCAGACGAAGATGGCTGCAGTGTGATGAGGGTCTATAAAGCTTTCTTTAGTTTACAAACGCGGACCACTATTTTGTATGGCAGTGCCAGAAATTTACACAGCACCGCAGGACTGGGGCCAGTGATTTTGTCATTGGGCAACACAAGTAAACTCACGACCAGACAAGTCTGGCGGCCTTGTGTTTTTGTTGACTTTCAGTCCGATAAAAATCTCTCAATTCTGTGGAGTATTGAAGAAAACTAAACCCAGAATAGAATTGACATAAATCTCTTTTGGTGCTTGTTCAAATTAAAACAGGTTCAAATGTTCAAATGTTCAAATGTAACTGTGAAGGTATATTTTTGTATTTTTTCATTTCAGTTCTGTTCTGGCAAACAACTATTCAGAAGCAGTGATTATTTTGAGCTACAAGGCCCGCAGTCTTGTGGATTTTTCCCCCACATTCAATAAAACAGTTGTTTCCTTTGGTATATTTTGATAATTGTAATAACTGCGTACTTCTTCCTTCTTTATGTCTTTAAAAATGTACCGGTTAGATTGTTATCATTCATATCTGATGATGTTCCATCCACTGAAAGTCCATTGTCTAGTTCCAAACAATAACAAGGAAATTAGAGTCAATGGACACAAGAAGAATCTTCTTTTTTTTAATGTACAGCGTCTGAGTGTGTGCTTAAACATTACACGTATATACGAAGTGTGGACCTGTGGAGTTTCACACGTCCACACAGTGTTGAAGAATACTTTTTTTTTCTGAAGTGAACAAGACAAAGGAAGGTCCACAGAGTGTCTGCATCACAGAGCTTGTGTGTTGTGTGTTTAGGGAATAACTGCAGTGTAGTTGTGGGTTTCATTTAGAGTCCTTTGTAGACCTATAATTCTTAAATGAGATACATTCATATACATTACGGATAGTAATGAAACAGTTTTGATTTGGTTTCAAGCTGTGTGATAAGCACTAAATGTGTTCCCCCGCCACCACCCCGAGTCCCGCAGGGGGAAAAAACAAATCAATCTACTGGCAGCTCCGGTGGGATTCGAACATACAACCCTCCCACATTCTAGAGCAGATGTCTCGACGGCTATACCACTGAGCTTGCTGATGATAGGAGAAGCCAGCTCAATCCTGCAATTAGCCATGGTTTCAGACATTGTGCGGTTTACCCAATGCATAAATGCTAATTTAAACGAATCCAACGTTCGTCATGTGGCATGTGGTCGAACCATGGTTTAAAAAACACCTTTTTGTGATTTCACAGACCAAGATTAAAATCACTCGTCATTGTCAGTGCAACAGCTTAAAAAGATTTACCTTTACTTTAAAAAGTAGTAACCTTTTACGTTCGATATATATCCAGCCCTCCACAACAACAACACAAAAAAAAAAAACCAAATCTAGATTAACAAAGAGTGGAAATGATCAGATGATGTTCGACGGTTCCCTGTACTGATCGCCGGTGTTGACGAAGAACTCTTCCAGTTTCCATTGGAGTGTTTCAAATGTTGGTCTGTCCAGTGGGGTCGCTTTCCAGCACTCCAGCATGATCTCGTAAAGCTCTTGTGGGCAGCCTGGGGGGCTCGGCATGCGGTAGCCACTCTCGACCATGTCAAGTACTTGCTTGTTTGTGTAGCCTGCATAAGGTATCCTTCCATATGTGACGATTTCCGTCAGTAGAATTCCAAAGGACCAGACGTCGGATTTGATGGTGAATGCTAGGTAGTTGGCTGCCTCTGGTGCCGTCCACTTGATGGGAAACTTGGCACCCACTCTTGACTCATAAATGTCATCCTTAATAATTCTAGCGAGTCCAAAGTCGGCGACTTTGCAGATGTTACTTTCTCCGACTAGGACATTCCTGGCGGCGAGATCCCTGTGGATATAACTCTGCTTCTCCAGGTATGCCATGCCAGCTGCTACCTGCGCTGCCATGTCGATCAGCTCTGGCAACTTCATCAACCTGCCCTTAGGTGTCTGCAAATAGTCCAGCAGAGCGCCATTGATCATGAGTTCTGTGACGATGTACATTGGTTCCTCAACCGTGCAGACGGCGTAAAGCTGAATCAGCTTAGGATGTCTCAGCTTCTTCATGATCTGTGCTTCTTTCAGGAAGTCTTCTTTGTTCATAGTACCTGGTTTCAGCGTCTTGATTGCTACGGGGGTCGTATTGTTCCATAATCCTTCCCACACCTCACCGAACTGACCGCCACCTAGTCTCTTCACCATCTGTAAAGAGCTCCTTGGAATCTCCCACTGATCGGCTGTGTTGTAGGAAAGACCCATCGTCTGTGGCTTCTCCACCAAGACGCATGGGTTGCGAAGATTAACACACAGTCCATCCGCTTCCACGGTGTAGTGCTTGACGAGGTCCGACAGTGTGTTGAATGTTGAGCGTCTGGCAATAAAGTAACCGCCCTGATCGAGTTGTCTTATTCTGTAGTGTTTAACGGTGTCGCCATCTCGTAATGACAATGAGAAATCTCCTCGCCTGCTTTCACTTTCTCGGATCAGGAAGGATCCGTGCTCGTTTTGTGGTAGGAGTAACTTCTTCTCTGCATCAACTCGCTTAATATTTTGAAAATACCACGGCTCTGATTCCAATGATTGCACTTTGGCCACATAATTGCAAGGAATGTATCCCTCGTTCTGTGTAGTTCTTGACCGAGCAAGCCACCAATCACCACTATCGTTTTGTACTTCGAGTTCTTCACCTTTTCTAAAACTTAAATCTTCGTTGGTTCTGGCATCGTAGTCAAACAGGGCTATGTATAGTCTGAAGTTTGTGCCACCAGATTGGGATGGCACGGGCTGTCGAGACACCGCATCGGTGACAACTCCTCCGTGCGACAACGGCTGTTGAGGTTGGTCGTGCTGCAGATGATGACCGGAGGAGATGCCTGAGTTGGGAACACGGGCCCGGTCTGTGTGTACTGGATTCGGTGGCTTGTATTTCCTTTCACTTTGCGGACCACAGCAGTTCCCCATGTTGAGGATTTGGAAGCTGTTTCCTTTCTAAGCAGGCATGTAAACACTGAAATCTAAACCTACAATCTCTGAGAAAATTTCATATCCGACACACATCTAACAAGGAAGTGCGGTTAAAGATTGGCAGGTTAACAATCAATGGCCGCTCCACGCCCACAACGACCATTTAGCTCGTGTGAGTCATGGAAAAGTAATTCCAATGTATGGTTTGAAATTCCTCATATTGGAACAGCATTTCGTAATCTCGACTGTTTTGGCTTATTCGAAGCATATAAAACAACAAATACATTTTCACCATTAGTTAAAAAGCTGTAAAATTAATATTGGCGAATAGTTTGTTATCATGACGTCATCCTGCGGATGTATATGACCCCGATTCACCCTTTACCAATGACCTTATTGGGTGTGTGCTAAAAAGGTTACGGTTCTCCGTTTCTAACGGTAAATCCTATTGGTCCATTCACTAAAAGCATGCGTTGAAACAATTATGTAAACGAATCAAATCAGCTGATTGGCACATGACCAAAAGACCGAGCGCCACAAGTGTCGGTTATTGGCAAACTGTAAATAGTAGTAAACAGAGCCATGAAATTGGGCTCTCAACCAACGCTATTGAAATGAATACTGTACATGTACATGAGCATACAGTTCATTAGTGCTTTATGTACATGTATGTCAACACACTAATGTAGAACGTACACC
>JACSEG010000176.1_pt1 | contig 12066 bp, 9 predicted proteins | sample 8225521 | NCBI WGS metagenome assembly JACSEG01 (sample SAMN15705060, study PRJNA637333) | viral metagenome | isolation source: viral RNA from sea star tissue | host: Pisaster ochraceus | place: USA:Santa Cruz | collected 2018
AGTCGTGTTTTTGAGAGCAGTGATTAAGCACTAGGTCGCACATGAGTATGGCCTGTTTCGTTGTGGAAGATATGTCTTCCCATGTCCCGAGATCTTTACGGACCATGCGATAATCGGAAACAGAAAATCCATCGTCAGAGCTGTAGGGAAAGAAGGGCAATATGTGCACTGCTTGGATTAGATTCTCGCATTCCGTACTAAGAAAGCGATTAAGCACCTGCAACGAAGGGACATCGTTCTGCACTATGCTATCCCCATAGCTTATCAGCACACAGAGCCGTTCGTCCAATATGGACTCTTTTTCTTTTTTGTTTTTCTGCGACTCCCAACGAAGATTGAACGCATTCCACAATGCTTCCCATCGCCCCTCTTCTGGACTGTCCTTGTATATCGTATAAAGACATTGCTTTATCTGAGCTAGTAATTCTGATTCTGACATAAAGATACCACCTGTTATCATTATATCACTTAGTTCTATCACTCACACGACCGAGACAGCTATGTCACGCACGCGGTCGAGACAGGACCACTGTGCTATACTGAACCAAGAAAAGGGGCAAGCCACCAAATCTGCTCGCCACTTGGAAAAACCGTATGCAATTTAAGAACCTGTACATAGTTCATTACCACTTCAACAAGGGCGGAGTAAGCAATGTTATCGAAAGAAGCGTGCATGCCATTCTTCGTTCGAAGAGCATGACCTTTCAGAGCATACAACTTGTAGGGGGAAGCAAGCAGCGAAGCATTTTTCAAAACGCTGACTCGAAGCCCTCCACGAAGCCCACGAATTCCACGAAACCCACAGGCACCACAGACCCCACGGTGAAAGCCATCCATGCTCCGATGTTCGCATACCAAGAGCATTGCGAACAAGTCCAAAGGTATCACATAAACCGTTACCCAAGCAAGAAACTGCAAGAGGGACAGATTCGAAAGGACATTGCAGCGTTCTTTGAAACACACCACGCAGAGCAGAACCTCTGGTGGGTTCACAATTATCACCTAGGAAAAAACCCGCTCTTTACCAAAGAGCTGCTGCGCTTCATACAGAAAAGAAACCCACACATCATTCTCCAAATTCATGATTTCCCCGAACAAGCACGATACCCTCAGCTCAAGACATTGCTTCGCGTGGTGGGAAAGGGCTTGTACACTTTCAACACGAAGACACGAATAGCGGTAATAAACGAATACGACAAAGAGATACTTCGCAAGTCGGGCGTCAAGGCTTTCGTGATTCCCAACATCGTAAGCAAGCTACAGGTAAAAAAGAAAACAGGAACGGACGCTGCGTTTAAAACGTATTTACACAAAGAACAAAAAAACTTGAGACTCAAGGACAACTCCTTCTTTCTTTTTACCTACCCCGTTCGCTGTATCAGAAGAAAAAATGTTTTTGAAAGCATGCTCTTTGCCAAGCTCCTTGAAAGCTTTTCGTCCGTGCCCTGTGTACTGAACATAACGCTTCCGGGGGAGTCCAAGTTTGAAAAAAGATATACGGCACGAGGGCAAGCCCTTGCCGCAAAGGGATTTTCACGCACGGCTTTCTCTCTTGGTGCAGACCCCTCGTGTCCGTTTTCGTTTGAAGCCATGTGTCACGCAAGCGACATGATTGTCTCCTCGTCCGTTCTCGAAGGGTTTGGCTATACCTATCTAGAGTCGCTTCTGTTCAAGAAACCCCTCCTTGCCCGCAGCATCAATCAAAACAAACGAATTCGAACCATGCTCGGTCTTCACTGGCCCTCGGTCTGGTACCAAAAACTCGCCATTCCCCGAAGCATAATCGAAGACCTGCACCACAAGCATCATGCCCCATCTCTTTCTTCTCTGTACCAAAAAAAGATCGATGCACTCAAGGTCTTTCTCTCCAAAGAAGAGCAGGATGCCGTGCGAGGCATTGCCGAAGACAAGCTAAAGCAGAAGAGCATAGATTTTTCGCTTCTTCCCCTAGAGACGCAAGAACAAATCATAAAAGATTATGCAAGCCATGAAAAAGCCCTTCTTATGGCAAACAAGGGCATCGTCCAGCAATCCTACGCTGTCCTTCTTGCTCAAAAAGCACTTCCTCGCTCCCCAAAATCCCGCGAGAAGTTCCGCGAAGAGTCCCGCGAGAAGACCAAGGTCATATTCGATCTTGTTGAAAAAGCATACGGGGAAGAGGCTTTTCTTCGTGTCTTTGGAACGATACTGCATGATTTTTCGAGAAAGTCACACCAGCCCGCAACTGCTGCGGCTACCGCGCCCAGCTCGACCGTCAGCTCTATCATCCGTCTTCATGGCACATTAGAAAATCTACGCCCTCTCTTTGATTCTTTATAGAAAATAGACTATACTTTGTATCATATGGTTATAGAAGACGAACTGAAACTAGATTTTTCAGACGTACTCATTCGTCCCAAGAGATCGACTCTTGCATCTCGAAAAGAAGTAGATCTTACGAGACGCTTCACGTTTCGACATTCAAAAAAGCACTATGAAGGTATCCCCATCATTGCTTCGAACATGGACGGAGTTGGTACGTTTGAAGTTACAAAAAAGCTACAGGAGTCAAAACTCCTGACCTGCCTCATTAAGACCTATAAGAAAGAAGAACTTCAAACGTTTTTTCGACAATTCCAACACAGCGATTCTGTGGCATATACCATGGGCATTACCGAGCAGGACTTAGAGAAATTCAAACTGATTTACCAAGAATTTTCCTCCATCATCAAATTTGTCTGCATAGACGTTGCAAACGGATACTCCGAACGATTTAGCGACTTTGTCTCGATGATGAGAGATAACTTCCCCGACCTTGTCATCATTGCTGGCAACGTAGTCACGGGAGACATGACCACGGAATTGATACTCAAGGGTGCCGACATCGTAAAATGTGGCATAGGCCCAGGCAGCGTCTGTACAACACGTATACAGACCGGAGTTGGGTATCCACAGCTCTCTGCAATCATAGAATGCGCCGATGCAGCCCATGGGCTAAATGGTCACATCGTTGCGGACGGTGGCTGTACCACTACTGGAGACATCGCTAAGGCATTTGGTGCAGGTGCGGACTTTGTGATGATCGGGGGGATGTTTGCAGGGCATAACGAGGGTGGTGGAGAAAAGATCTACGAGAAAGATCACAGCGAACCCGTGGGAATACGATTTTATGGAATGAGCTCGGACACAGCCAATACCAAACATTTTGGAGGGCTAAAAAATTACCGCGCATCGGAAGGAAGAGAGATTATCGTGCCCTATCGAAACGAAATAGCAAGCACGGTGCAAGAGATCCTCGGAGGTCTCCGCTCTTGCTGTACCTATGTTGGATCGAGAACGCTCAAAAGTCTTCCTAAATGTACGACCTTTGTACGCACAAACAAGACACACAACACGATCTACGAAAACTAGCAAGCTCCACGCACACAAAACGCCACAAGACACTACAAAACGCGCGGAGCTAACACAAAACGCACACAGGCTAAACAGCTCTAAAAAGTTAGCCTTGACTAACTTTTTAGAGCTTGCTATACTAAGCACATGAAACAATTTAATACATATCTTCCATTTTTCCTTTTCTTATGCATTATTCCCGTACTGTCGTATGCCGCTGGATCCAGCGACACGAGTTCGGTTGTAAACGTATACACAACCCGTCATTACGAGGCTGACGCCGAACTCTACAAACAGTTTAGCGACGAACACAAGATACAGGTGAATCTTGTCCAAGGCAAGGCTGACGAACTCATACAACGTATCCGCGTAGAGGGCGACAAATCTGAGATGGACGTATTCATCGTTACTGATGTTGGTCGTCTCTATCGGGCAAAAAGCCTGAACCTTCTGTCCCCAATACAGGACCAGAAAATACTGTCACGCGTTGTTTCCCCATACAAGGACCCTGAAGGCATGTGGATAGCACTCACAAAACGAACTCGAATCGTCGTATACAATACAAACAACCCAAGACCTCCCATTCAAAGCTATCTAGATCTTGCCTACAACGATGTGGGAAACATCTTCACCCGTTCCTCGGGCCATGTCTATAATATATCGCTCGTCTCTCAAATAATAGACCAGTACGGAAGCGACGCAGCGTCCAAATGGGTACAGAACATAACGAGAAAGTTTGCACGAAAACCGCAAGGAAACGACAGAGACCAGATACGCGCAGTGTACGAAAGCAAGGGCGACGTTGCCATAGTCAACTCGTATTATCTTGGGCTCTTGATACACTCTCCCGATGACTACGATGCCATGGTTGGACGTAATGTTGGGATCATCTTTCCTCAAGACACTCACGTAAACGTAAGTGGTGCCGGCATAGGCGCCTCCAGCCCAAACAGAGAAAATGCAAAAGCATTACTGAGCTTCCTCCTTAGAAAGGACATACAGGAACGATATAGTGCCACCAACTATGAATTTCCTGCGGTGCAGGATGCCAAGGTCGATGATTTACTTCTGTCTTGGGGAGATTTCTTCGAATATCAAACAAAGGATTTAAACGTCTACGGCGAGTTTTCCGCAGAAGCGACAAGACTTGCTGACTTACATGGATGGAACTAAAACCGATCTCTAGGAGTCAGACAACAGCACTTTTTCGGCAGTATCTCCAGTACATTGGCTGGAAGATACTGCTTCTCTGTGCCTTTTTTCTCTTCCTCCTCCCCTATCTTAGCTTTGTGCTAAGCTTGCTCTTCTCGGACAGCACACAAATCCAAACTCAATCTTTGCTCGTCATACCTCGATATCTTTTCAACACCATCCTGCTGCTGCTTGTGGTCATCCCAATTTCTGTATTGCTTGCAAGCTCTGTAGCGTGGCTCTGTAGCATGTATCGATGTACGGCAAGAAAGATCATCATCGTTCTTCAAATATGCCCTCTGTTTATCCCTAGTTTTGTTTCTGGAATCTCTTGGAAAGAAGGGCTTGGCATCAGAGGCATGATACACCAATTTCTTTCTCCCATAGTTCCCTTAGGTGAGGTACCCAACTTTGTCATACTCTGCACGGTATTGATATTTAAAGTCTATCCCTATATTTTTTTGATTCTCTACTCTCTTTTTTCTAGCACCGCACAGGCACTTATCGATACCGCACGATCATTTAACACAAACAAAAAGAGTCTTTTTGTTCACATCGGATTGGCTCAGGCCCGCATCTCCATCATAGGTATTTCCATCTTTATTATCATGGAATTGCTGAACGAATATTGGATCTATCAGTACTTTGGCTACCACATCATCAGTAGCGGGATACTGCGCATTTGGCAACTGTACGGAAACCTAGAACTTGCAAAAATACTCGTCCTCGCTATCATACTTTTATCGTACTATCTTATCAGGCTACGAAAAAAAACAGAAACACAGACCGAGTCATACAACACGCTTCAAGGAAAGCCAGTGTCTGCCCTGCCACTTCGTACGAGGCATGCCGTTCCTGCCATCGCTCTCTGTCTGCTTCCACCCCTTCTTGGATTTGTTCTGCCTCTGGTTCAGCAAATACTCTGGGCCACAAAAAGCATCGCACAAAAGCAGATCCCGTCCGACATCCTCACCTCATTGTTTCACAGCTTTACCCTGCTCTTCTCCTCGCTCTCGGTCATCATCGTTGCCGCAGTACTGATCTGCTATGCAAGTCGAATCTGGAAACACCCGCTTACCATCACCATCATAAGCGTTTTGAGTTTGGGATACAGCATTCCCAACTCTACAGTCGGCATACTCTTCTTGAGCGCCATAGACTTCCTCGATTCTCTTTTTCCTTCTCTATCATTGTTCTCGGTACTCATCAACAGGAGTCTCCTCGCGTTGATTGCAGCATCTGTCTTCCGCTATCTTCCCCTTGCGCTCATCATCATCGCATCGGGATTTTATCACCAGAACGCTTGTTACGAAGAAGCATCTCGAAGTCTCGGAAAAGGCCCCTTCAGAACGTTGTTTTCCATCTGTATTCCTGAAAACTATTCCTACATCGTTTCTGCCTTCCTCGTCTGCTCTGTGGACATTCTTATGGATATTCCCATGACCCTGGTTCTCCACCCCTTTAACTTTAAGACTCTCGCCTTAGATATTTACTTTCTGGTGCAAGATGAATTTCTCTATCAATCAAGTGTCGTTTCACTCGTCCTCATTGCCTTTGTTACCATACTCATCTTTCCTATATACACTACAATAATAAGAAAGGGTCCTCGTCCCTCCTTTAAGCATTAGTGTGAAAAAACAAACCATACTAGAACTACAGAACATCGGTTTCTCCTACGACAAAAAAACGCCAATACTCCATAACATAACGTTCTCTATCAAAGAAAAAAGCATTACGGTCATCGGAGGAAAGAGTGGCTGTGGAAAAAGCACCATCTTAAAATTGATTGCTGGGTTTGAACAGCCAGACGCTGGCGAGATCTACATTAACTCGCATCTTGTGGCAAACGAGAAGATTCATCTTGCCCCAGAGAAACGCAAAACAGGCATTCTCTTTCAAGAGTTTGCCCTCTTCCCCAAGATGAACATAGAACAGAACATTATGTTTGTCTTAGATTCGCGACTCAAAAAGAAAGAAAAACAGAGCATCGTTGCCGAAATCCTAGAAAGAGTAAAGCTGCATGGTGCAAACAAAAAATATCCCTATCAACTTTCCATAGGGCAGATGCAACGTGCTGCCCTTGCCCGTGTGCTCGTACTCAATCCACGACTGTTATTGCTTGACGAACCCTTTAGTAACTTAGACAAGGGGACAACCTTTCATCTTATAGACGAACTCCAAGAAATACTGCTGGCAAGCACCACGGCACTTCTCTATGTCACCCACGAATCGCTCGAGGCCTTGTATCTCGCAGATACCTTGATGCTTATCCATGATGGACAGATCAGTCAGCAAGGCAGCCCCGAGTACATATACGACAGCCCTCATGACTTCGAAACAGCCAAGTACTTTGATGAGGTCAACTTCCTTCCCGTTATCAAAAGCCCCTGCAAGCAGTTGACCACTCCCTGTGGCTTCATTGATGAACAGAGGATAGAGAACTACCCATACATCGTCAACAAAAATAGCTTTACTCTCTGCGTACGCCCCCACATGCTCCAGATAAAAAGCAATCGAAAAGTACGGTACCAGCAGGCAAACTGGGTCGTAAAACGAAAGCATTTTATGGGCACCCACCACAAGGTCTTTTTACAAAGCAAACACCCTAGTTTTGTGGGATACGAGATCATAATACTACAGAAATTAGAAAAGGATTGGCCTAAAACAGGAGAAATAGTCCAAATTGAATTCTCAAAAGATAAGAAGATATGGGCCCTAGAAAACTAGTAAATCTCTATTTCTTGTCTTCTTTTTTTGTTTTTATTTCTTTTTCGAATTCATGAACGATATCTGAAACAGCAACTCCCAGTCCTTGTGACAATTGATAAATAACTCGAATGGACGGATTTTTCTTACCTCGCTCAATGGCAGACATATATGTTCTATCTATCTTCGCTAAATGTGCCAGTTCCTCTTGGGTAATTCCTGTCCGTTTTCTAATATTCCGTACAGCTAATCCGAAATGCTCACTTACTTTGCTCATTAATTTAAAGATATCGGTATATAAATAAAATATGAACGGACTATAGTACTTAATATTTAATGAAAAGCATACAATAAACAAAGTTCATATGCGTTTTGTATTCTAAAGTAGAACTTTTTATAAACAACATCATGGAAAAAAGCAGTACTATCTCTATGACATCGTTATTTGCTCTGTTTTCTTAAAAAACATAACATGAAATTAACATGAAATTAAAGTTGCGAGTCTCATGTTTGTGTAGCAATCACTTCCTTTTCATAGTATACTAAAATCAGTCTGTACGTGATGAAACAACAAAACAAAGCAATGCCCCAAAGAAAAAAGAAGATCGTAAAGTTTATTTTTGCAATGCTCTTAATCCTCTGTTTTCCCCTCTTAATCGCGCTTGGAACCATACTCATAAACATAATTCCGTTCGACCCAGGCAAATTTTACCTTCAATCGTATGAGAAAAACCAAGAAAACGATGAGATATCATTTCAGCTTATTAAAAAAATTGTTGCACTCGAAGAAGGGCAAAGTGACAGTCAAATACGTAGCTCCAACACAACCCTCATAAGGCTTCTAAAAAACCATATTACCCAACATCCTGATGACAAGTACATTCTCTTCTACACCTACACGCTTGGCACCCTCTATAAAGAAAGACAAAACACACATCTTGCTCGTTATTACTTTCAAAACGTAGTGAACAAGTTTATTGATGCTACAGGACAACGCACACAGAACAGCAAAAACATCCTTCTTTATCGATCCCTCCTTGCTCTCAGTGACCTAAACAAAAATCCTTTCAACCTTGTTTTTTATCATGAAGCACTGCTTCAGAACTTTACAGAACAGCTTGCTAATCCGGATAACAATCTTTATCTCCTTGGGCAAAACTATGACGCCATAGCAGAATGGGACAAGGCATATGCAAACTATCAAACCGTGTTGCTATCTCCTCGACATACACTCCAGCAAGACGCGTATGGAAGAAGAGAGAAAATCTTCTTTCGTCTAGAAAGAAAAAGAGCCAAGAGAAAGACAGTCGTCTGGAACAACGCAGAAGAAGCCCGTCGTTCGATACGATATGCCCTTTACAACTACAATAACAACAATGCTATCAAGCGGCTTCGTTCTCCCGGTTTTTTTACGGCACATTGGAACGAATCCTTGCTAGACCCAAACGCTCACGTACCTAATTTTGATATCACGGCGGTTGTTGCTCGATCAAACCTGTCCGTAACAAATGAATTCAGCCCCTTCTCTACCGAACACAGCAAGTTATGGAAAACAACCGGCTGGGGACGAATTCCCACGTGGTACTTTGTGTTTTCACAGATACGAGAGCCAGACAGACCAGAGATCAATGGAAAATGGGAATGGTCTGGAATCTATTTTGGAGTAGGAAGTGATAAATATGTCCCCTTCATCTAAAAGATCGCCCCCGCATTCCTTGCATGGTTTATATGGCCTGCTCTTTGTCGTCTGCTCGCTCCTCCTTTCTTCTCAGACATTGAGCGATCAAATACAAACATGGAACACGCAAAACATCCAGAAAACATCGGTTGACTCTGTGGACTTTGTGATGGACTGGATAGACATGACCATCACAACTCGAATACAACTGTCATGGTCGTACAAGGAAAACGCCTATCTCCTCCCCCAGGAGGCATTGCGATACTCGGAAAAGTTATTCCCAGAAGTCCTCGCCTTTGGACTTGCTTCCCTTCCGGCAGAAGACCAGCACTCCCTGCTCCAGCTAGCGGACATAAAAAACATAAGCGCCACTCTTTTTATAACAGCCCTTGACAACTCCACGATGCGAGAATATCTTACCGGAAAAAACATATTCAGTTCTTCGTTTGTCTACTCCACAAGCGTGCTTCCCTTGTTCTATGGACTGTTTTTGCCAAACTACTCTCCAAGGGAAGTCCCTAAAACGCTGGACATAACACACAAGACAAACGACAACTACAGCTCCATCGTCTTTGCCACCGATACGGCCATTCCATACATATCAAACAGCGATCTGATGCTGGAGTTTACGCCGAAACTATTCCCCAAAGTCTACGGGAACGACAATCAATTAGTCTTTAGCCCCGAATACTACCAGGCTTCTCAAAGCACTGCGATCGGTACGGGAAGATCATTTACCTACTTCACCATAGACAGAATACGCGAGATGGCACTTGGAGAAAACCCCCTCGTGGTGCTTCCTCTTTACATCAATTCTGACGTGCAAGGTGACATTGTTATCTCATCTTCCGATACGCTAACAATACTCAGCAATCCACAAATACAACTCCTGATACAAGAAGGGAAAGTCTTTTTTGCTCTTCCCAAAAGGCAATATACGATTCTAAGAGCAAGTAATAGCATTGTTAAATGAAAACAACTAGTTCGGAACAAAAGCACCTGAGAATACTGCGTATCGTTGCTCTTGTTATTGCTCCTATCATCGCTCCTATTGGCATTTTAATTCAGATGCTCCTTCTTTCTGCCTGCTCGACAGAACCATCACAGGCATTTGCCATTGTTGTAGACCCCACACTCCAAAAGACCGCGACTCGCATGGTCTACTCGATACAAGGAAGGGACAGCGCAGGGATTCGCCTTCAGTTAGCGGAAGGAACGATGCACGTTCAAGAGAGTGATGTTCTTACCTTCGCTCGTGCCGAAAATGCTCAGAAACGCCTAGACGAACTACAGCCTTATCAGCTTGCATACATCATGCAAGAAAAAGAAGCAGCTCTCCGTAACTTCCCTTCTCTTGGATCTCCCCTTGTCCGACTCGTCCCCCCCTTCAGTGCACTCAGCGTTCTTTCTCTTCCCCAAGGCGAGAGAACGGTCACCGACTCGTACTTCTTTTCACAGAACAGACAGCTCTGGATACAGGTTCGGCACAAGAACAGCGATGGTTTTTCGGATGGCTGGCTCCTTGTCACACAGCAAACGAAACTGTTCTACGAAGACGAAAGCAATCTACTGAGCCCTCTCAATGCCTTGCGGTCTTTACAGAAGGCATTGTTCTGGACACGAAAGAATGCGAAATCAGAACAGGGGTTTCAGAATCTTTCTTACAACGACCTTAAAAACCATGCTCTCTTCTTTGACATCGCCAGGAGTAACAGACCTCGGTTTACCATCAAAGAAAACAGCTCCGAATTTGTCATACCCGTTTCGGGGATCTGGCCATACTCTGAAAACCAATTTCTTGTGCCATCGTTCCATCTAGAACTAACCCTTCCCTCCAGCACAAGAATAAACGTGCGCTACCCTGACGACTCAAGCTTGATCTATATCCCCATAAGCACGGAAACCTTTCTTCAAGAGACGCAATCCCAACAGTCGTACAAAAACGAGATCTACAAGATTCTTACTCGATACAACAGCTGGAACAGCAAACTCCACGGAAAAATAGGCATCAGCGATTCCGATCTTCGTTTTATGGTCTTTATAAAATGGTTCCTGCCTCTCTACCTGAGCAAGTATTTTAAAAGAACAGCCGAGGGAGTTCTTGATTCGGTGATCAATTTTGATTTTTTTCCGGGGGACAGCATTCGCGGCTTCGCAGATTACGTTATCGGAATTAACCTCGACAGCCCACCCAAGCCATTATTTTTTGCCCTACAAGACATAACGCCCTCCTCTTTCTCTTTGCAAAAGATAGCGGAAAAATCCATCTCGATCTCTTCTCAAAACATTGTCGAAGGAAGACCCGAAGGCTCAGCGATGATCTTTCTTGGCATAAACGAATAAGCCTCGTACTGTGCTATACTAGAAGCATGACTATCACTAGCTGGAATGTAAATGGCATACGTGCCGCAGAAAAGAAAGGCTTTCTTGACTTTCTTGCAAAAAATGATTCTGATATTCTTTGTGTACAAGAGACCAAGGCAGAGCCTAGCCAACTTTCTGAATCTCTTCTAGCCCCTCCTGGCTATCATAGCTACTGGAGTTCGGCAGAAAAAAAGGGGTACAGCGGAACAGCGATCTACAGCAAGAAAGAGCTCCACACACAAACAATGGGCATACCCGAGTTCGATTCGGAAGGAAGACTGATCTACAGCGACATTGGAGCCGCGTATCTTTTGAACGCGTATTTCCCCAACAGCCAAAGCGAGGGCAGGCGCCTTCCCTATAAACTAGACTTTTGCAACGCACTCCTCAAGCTCTGTGACAAACTTCGTAAAAAGAAGGAAGTCATACTCTGTGGAGACTATAACATAGCCCACAAAGAGATAGATTTAGCTCGCCCAAAGGAAAACGAGACGAGCCCTGGATTCTTGCCCGAGGAACGAGCCTGGATGGACACGTTTCTAGATGCAGGATATGTTGACAACTTCCGAACATTGCATCCTGAACCAGAAAACTACACTTGGTGGTCGTATCGGACAAAGGCAAGGGAGCGTAACATGGGATGGAAAATCGATTACTTTTGTACGAGCCCTGCAATAGCAAAAAAGGTTCAAAGCAGCACCATCAATGCTGACATTTACGGTTCTGACCGCTGTCCCGCCAGCCCAAACACACCC
>JACSEG010000177.1_pt1 | contig 12026 bp, 6 predicted proteins | sample 8225521 | NCBI WGS metagenome assembly JACSEG01 (sample SAMN15705060, study PRJNA637333) | viral metagenome | isolation source: viral RNA from sea star tissue | host: Pisaster ochraceus | place: USA:Santa Cruz | collected 2018
GCTCTGGCGCTTGGCCTGTTGGTAAGTTGGCAAACAGGGGTGGCATTTATTCTCGGTGCGCTTATGAGTGCCACGGCGGGCTGGATAGGAATGAAAATTGCCACGATTGCCAATGTGCGGGTATCCAATGAGGCTCGTATGAATGAACGCCTTGGCAGTACGCTGAAAGTCGCTTTTAAGGGCGGGAGCGTTATGGGGCTTTCTGTGGGGGGATTCTCCCTGTTGGGATTGCTGATCGTATATATGGTGTTCGGCAAGTTTATGGGACAGTCGTCGGCAGAGCAGATGAAAATTATCACCAATTATCTTGGTATCAACTATATTCCGTTTACAATGACGGTTTCCGGTTACGCCCTGGGCTGCTCGGTGATTGCGATGTTTGACCGCGTCGGTGGTGGTATTTACACCAAAGCAGCCGATATGGGTGCCGATCTGGTGGGAAAGACAGAGGCTCATATTCCCGAGGATGATCCCCGCAATCCGGCCACCATTGCCGATAACGTCGGCGATAATGTGGGGGATGTGGCGGGATTGGGAGCCGATCTGCTGGAAAGTTACGTAGGAGCTCTTATATCGAGCGTCGTTCTCACAGCGTATATGTTTTATACCAGCAATGCCGGGGGCGGATATTTTTCCGAACTTTTTATGTCGCGCCTCATTATGTATCCGCTTCTTTTTGCGACGCTGGGCGTTATCGGAAGCATATGTGGCATAGCATTCCTTTTGTTCAAAAAAGAAGGGCAGAATCCCCACAGGGAATTGAATATATCAATTTTTACGTCAGCGGCCCTCACCCTTGTTTCCACCGGCGTGTTCAGCTATTTCCAGTTCAGCGATATTGAAACATCGCAGTTCGCCCAGGTCGGATTTAAATTGGGGTGGATAAGTCCCTGGCTGGCCGCCGTTCTCGGCATCATTACGGGTATAGTGATCGGACAGCTTGCCGAGTATTTCACAAGCTATCATTTCAAGCCGACAAAGCGGATTTCCGCGGCAAGCAGGGAAGGGACTGCGCTGAATATTACCGAAGGTCTCGCAACGGGCATGAAATCCACATTTTATCCTCTGTTGGTGCTGAGTTTGGCGGTGGTAGGAGCCCATGGTCTTGCGGGGCTGTACGGCGTAGCGATGGCGGCTATTGGTATGCTCAGCTTTGTCGTCTCTACCGTAAGTGTGGATACCTACGGTCCCATAGCCGACAATGCCGGGGGTATTGCGGAAATGTCGAAGTTGGCGCCCCGGGTGCGCGAGATCACTGATGAGCTGGATTCGGTTGGTAATACGACGGCGGCCATAGGCAAGGGCTTTGCCATTGGCTCTGCGGCCTTGGCCGCGCTTTCTCTCTTTGCCTCCTTTCTTTATTCCCAGGTGGGGCCAGAGACGGCGGCCAATTTCCAGGGGTTGTTTTTGAATATGATGAATCCCATGATTCTTTCCGGAGCCTTGGTGGGTGCGGCCCTCCCGTATTTATTCAGCGGTATTTTAATTGAAGCTGTGGCCAAGGCTGCCAGGTGCATGGTCCAGGAGGTTCGTCGACAATTCAAGGAGCATCCGAAAATTCTCACTGGTGAGGAAAAGCCCAACTATCGCGAGTGCATTGAAATCAGCTCGGCGGGTGCAATTTCGGAAATGAAGGTGCCTGCGCTTATTGCAGTGCTCACCCCAATTGTTTCAGGGTTTCTGTTGGGACCGCAATTCGTGGGTGGGCTGCTCATCGGCACGACTCTTTCCGCGATAATGCTGGCCCTCTTCACGGCGAATTCCGGAGGTGCCTGGGATAATGCCAAAAAATACATAGAGCAGGGGCATCACGGAGGAAAGGGGTCAGAGGCGCATTCTGCGGCGGTGATTGGCGATACGGTGGGCGATCCCCTCAAGGATACCGTTGGCCCTTCACTGGATATACTGATAAAAATAATGGCAGTGGTTTCGCTCATTACCGTTCCCATTTTCCAAAAATACAATCTTCTGGAGTTACTATTTTAAGAACGTGAGACCAGAGGAATTAATAGCGGATATTTATAGGCAGGTACGGGAGCGTCGCGCTGAAGGCGGTGAACCCGTGCAAGTTGTAATGAGTATTGAGCATTGTCGGCTTCTTCAGTGGTATAAAAATCTTGTTGGAGAGACCGAGGGAGGTTCGCTGGATTATCTGGGAGAATATGAGATATTCGGACTTGAAATTCTGATAGAGCAACGATCCAGGCCCCTGGTTCAATGATCGACCTGGATTTGCGGTTCGCACGGCTGTATTCGATGTATTTGCCAGTTACAATTGACAGATGCAAGTATTCGCCAGTCACAATTCACAGATGTAACTGGATGCAATTGCAGTTCTAATTGACAGATAATTTCGATTGCGGTACATTAGCTTTCGTCGTTAAAACATTCCCCTGTAGCTCAGTTGGTAGAGCAGTAGACTGTTAATCTATTTGTCCTTGGTTCGAGTCCAAGTGGGGGAGCAATAACAGTCAGGTCGCTTCAAACGAAGCGGCCTTTTTTTTGTCCTTTGCATCTTCAAATGCCTCTTCAAGCCAACGATCGGGAGTCTTGTCTCTATTGATCCCCGGATATCGCCAGGTTTTCAAAATGGCTGCAGCTATTCCAACTTTCCTCTTTCTATTATCTATAATATGATGATATTCAGATACAAAGTCATTTTTGTGATGATACAAAAAATAATAAAGCAAGGTGCCAAATGAGTGATTATGACTTTCATTTATTAAATGAAACGGTATCAGATGAAGACTTATTTGAAGATCAAACACATGATAAAATTGCTCAGTCAATTTCGAACCTGATTGTCAAAGAAGATAAGGGAATTACTATTGGATTAGAAGGATCCTGGGGGTCTGGTAAGTCCTCAGTTATTGCCATGATTTTCAAAAAGATCAGAAAATCAGAAACAAAGGTGTGCACTTTTCAATTTGATGCCTGGGCACATGAAGGAGATCGGTTAAGAAAAATCTTTCTTGAATCATTTATAACCGAATTGATAAATCAAATTGATAAAGATACTAATAATAATATTATTACTGAATTGGAGTCTAAAAGAAAAAAAATCAATAATCAAATAATAAAAAAGACAATTCAAACGAAAAGGGGTATGACAAAAAGAGGGATACTATTTTCTTTATCTGCTTTTTTGGTTCCTTTTGGTGCAGCATTTTTATCAAACATTGATTTAAGTATAGCAAGGATTGTTGGTGGGAAATTTTATCCTGAATTCTTTTTTGGGTTAATTACCGCTTTAGCTCCAATAATTTTGGCATTATGCAATGTTGTTTACTTGTTAGGTAAAAGAATTAGTTGTAAAAATTTATTTGCTGCAGAGCAATGGGCTTTCCTGCAGAATAATGATGCAGAAACAGAAGAAAAAGAATTTTCAGAATTCGACGAGCGGACATCAATCGAGTTTGAAAAATATTTCTTTGAAATATTGGATTCAATATTTGAATTAACCGATTTTCAAAAAATCGTCCTTGTTATAGACAATCTCGATCGCATTGAAAAATCCAATGCATTAAATATATGGTCAACACTGCAAATATTCCTGCAAGAAAGAAATGAGTCTGATTCATTAAACAAGCCTGATTTATCAAAAGAAAATTTTAAAAAGGTATGGATTTTAGTTCCCTATGACAGTTCAGGATTAAAGAAAATCTGGAGCGACAATGACGACAAGAATGAAATAACAAAATCATTTATTGATAAAAGTTTTCAATTAAGAGTTGATGTTCCAAAACCAATTTTTTCAGGTTGGGAAAAATTTGCAAGAGTTCAGATTGAAAAATCTATTTTAACATGGGATCAATCAGATAAAGATATTTTAATTGATATCCTTTTGCTAACAAGGAAAACCATTACTGACATCCCCACTCCAAGAGAAATTAAAAACTATATTAACCAGACCGCTTTTTTAGCTTCATTATGGGTAAAGGAAATATCAGTACCCTCAATAGCGTATTACGTCATCTGGAGAGAACTTGAAAACAAATCTACCGACGAAATAAGAGAGCGGTTGAAAAACAATGAACTCATGGCATATGTAGATGAAAAGAAGAATTCCGAACTTACACAAGTTCATAAAAGAACCTTGGGAAGCAATGTTATGAAAGAGTTGGCTGGATTGGTTTTTGGTGTCAATCCAGATAAGGGGTATGAACTCCTCCTGTTGCCAGATATTCAAGATGTATTAGAAAATAATAAGTCGGAAAAGTTGAAAGAGCTTGTCAGCAAAAACTCAGAAGGATTTTGGATTGTATTTGATGGCCATATTCTCTCAAGTTCACTATCGCCCGATACTCTACTGAATTATTCATATCCAATTGACAAAGCTTTAGACAAGGAACACGGCAGGCTAAAGAATTTTATCCTCCTGTTGAAGGAGCAAAATATTATACCGATTGTGATGAAAATTGGTTTTACAAAAAAAGATTTCAATTCTTGTCAGTCATATTATAATTTGGTAAAAAATAACAATTTTGTTTTGAAGTCATTAAAGCACTTTGAAGGATTATTTAATGAATATCTAACAGAACAAAGAAACGAACCTGAAGAAGAATCTGAAGAAGAATCTGAAGAAGAATCTGAAGAAGTATGGGTAAATGATATAGCTCTCAAGTGCAAGGATCTGATTGATGATGCCAAGGAGCGTGGATTAGACTTTGACAAGTTAAATCTGGCCTTTAGCAAAGATCAATTTTTGAAATGGGCAGATTATTTACATGAAAATGATATAGCATATCTTTGCAAGTATTTTGCCATAACTGATGAATGCTTCACTGAATTAAATGAATGCATCACAACGACAGATAATTTTGAAGAACTGTATTATCCTTTTCTATATATAGTTGGATATCATATTGATAGCTTTGAATGGGAGCAATTTGTAACAAATTTACCTAATTATCTCTCAAGGACTCAAAATATTGATGATTCGTATGCCCTGGACATTCTTAAATTAATTTTACTTTCTCCTGCAAATCATGACCTGGATACAGATTCTTTAATATCAGACTGGCCGTTGTTCAATGCTTTTCACTTGTTACCTGAAGATAAAAGTGGTCTTATCGGTATTATTTCAGGGTTATTGTTGGAGGAAGGACTTCAGGATCATGTTGTTCAAAGCTTTCAGAACTCTGTGGCTATTCTGAAGCGAATGAAAGACATATGGGGCAAGAGTGATTCTGAGATTCTTCAGTCGGTTACGAAGGAATTAGAGGGTGCGGAAAACTTGAATTTTGTTTGGAAGTTGATCAAAGATAAACGCAACATACTGGCTTTTGATATAGTCAACCATGCGTCGGAAAATAAATGCTTAAATAAGCTCTTTCAAGATAATGAAATAGATATTATTACTTCGCTGAAATTTTTAAGGAAGAAGCTTGATTCAGCGCAAATAGTTAAAATTGTTCAATGTTTTATAGAAAATGGCAAAAAAATACATAATGAATTCAAGTCGATTGAAATTTTAAGATCATCACACGAATTCTTGTGCTATGTGAAAGGTATGTCTGAATTAGCTAAAAAAATTGATAATGCTTTAATCGCAAAACTAAAACGCATCGAGAAAGATAGTTGGGTAAAGTTAATTGAAAAAAATAATCCGTTATTGGAGGCTATTATTTTGTTACACAGCCATCAATCTCTTGTATTGGCTGAGAATTTTAGCGAGGCATTAACTGACTATTCTGATCAGTCTATCCATATAGAAAAAACTGGTAAAAAAATCAGAGGTGATAAATGGAAGAACTTGTTTTCATTGCTTCCTAGACCAAAAAAAGATGGTTTAATCAGCCATATAAACGATTTTCTACAAAATAATCTAAACAATGTAAATCTCTTCTTTATTGAGTTGAATAAAGATTTAATTGAATGGGAACAAATTTTTACGTCTTATTATATGGTAATTGAAACTCTATTAAACTGGAAGGAAACTGGTAAAAATGAATTAGTATCTTTCTTTATTGAGAACATCGCAGAAATAGTACAAAAATTACAGATAGACAAAAAAATTGATAGAAAAGAGATTGTTTCTATTCAAAAACTTATGGAGGGTAAAGCTGGGGATGAGGATGAAACCAAAATAATACATGAGGCTTTAGACAAGCTCGGTATATTAGATCGTGTAATCCCCCCGAAAAATGATTGATGTCATAAGTAAAAGTTGAGCAGGTGGGTTACCATTGATGGAGCAATGCCTGCCTTTAATATACGCAGGAGGAAATACTATGACTCTCTTCCACCCCCATGAAGATGAATGTACCGAATTTAAGCGTGAACTGACTTGCCATTATAAATCAGGAAAGCAAGCTGACACGCTGGAAAAGGAAGTGGTGGCATTCCTCAACTCCGCCAAGGGTGGAGACATTTATATTGGGGTGGAAGATGACGGAACCATCGCAGGAGTTGCCAATCCCGACAAACTGCAACTGGCGATTATTGACCGGATCAAAAACAACATTTTGCCGACTACGCTTGGATTTTTCGATGTGGTGAGGCAGGAAATTGATGGCAAGTCGGTAATAAAAGTGATTGTCACTCGTGGTTTGGAAAAACCCTATTACCTGAAAAAATACGGCATGTCTCCAGCCGGAGCATATATCCGTGTCGGTACGGGGATACAGCAGTTGACCACGAAAATGATTGATCGGCTTTACGCTACTCGCACCCGCGACTCCTTGCGCAATATTCCTTCACCTCGCAAAAAGCTCAGCTTTCATCAGCTGAAAATCTATTACGATGAAAAGGGTTTTACGGTGAACGATTCTTTTTTGGAAAACCTGGATCTCTACACACCCAATGGTGAACTGAATTATGTCGCCTACTTGCTTGCCGATCAAAACAGCGTATCTATCAAGGTGGCGAAGTATTCCGGTACCAACAAGGTGGATTTGATCGGAAATGAGGAATACGGCAACTGTTCTTTAGTCAAAGCGACCGAGCGTGTGCTGGATAAGTTGACCGTTGAAAACAAGACCTTCACCAAAATCACCGGAGCGGCCAGGCGCTTACAGAAAAACATGATTGGTAAAACCGCCCTGCGCGAGGCGCTGATCAATGCCATGGTGCATAATGATTACACCTGTGAAGTCACGCCGGTGGTTGAGATTTACGTCAATCGCTTGACCATTACCTCCTACGGCGGACTGGTGCCAGGGTTGAGCAAGGAGGAGTTTTTTGCAGGGCGTTCCATGATCCGCAACCGTGAGCTTATGCGGGTTTATCGCGATCTTGACTTGGTGGAACAGCTCGGTTCCGGCATGAACCGTATTTTGCAAGCGTACTCCAAAGATGTTTTCCGCTTTAGCCAGAATTTCATGGAGGTATGCTTCACATATAACAAGGATTATCTGTCATCTGGGCAAGATAAAGATTTGGACAATAGGCAGGTCGAAACGCAGGTAAAGACTGAAGGCGAAGCGTCGGCAAGGCGTCGGGAAAGCGTCGGGAAAGCGTCGGGAAAGCGTCGGGAAAGCGTCGGGAAAGCGTCGGGAAAGCGTCGGGAAAGCGTCGGGAAAGCGTCGGGAAAGATTCTTGAAGGTTGTCGGGAAAATCCATCGATCACCATCCCTGAAATGGCTGAAAAGATTGATATTACCGAACGCTCCGTTGAGCGAAATATTCAGAAACTTCAGGCGGACGGCTTCTTGCGTCGGATAGGTGGCAGGAAGGAAGGTCATTGGGAGGTAATCGATGAGTAAATTCACCCAAGCGAAAATTGAGGTAAAGGATGTTTCTCACTATTACAACAAGTCAGAACAATATATCCGTAGACTCTTGTCTCAAGGAAAACTTCCGGGTAAGAAATCAGGAAACACATGGATGATTGACGAGTGTGTACTTGAATTGGATCTTTCTGAATATGTGAAAAGAAATACTACAGTTGAGGACTACCCTCGGAAGGATAACAAAATCCCGGAACATATCGCTCTCAGTTTTTTTTCCGGGGCGATGGGATTGGATATTGGATTAGAAAAAGCAGGACTACAGGTCTTGTTAGCCTCTGAAATAGATAAAAGTACCCGACAAACAATTTCGAAAAATAAAAAAGATATTGGATTGATAGGTGATATACGCGATTACTCATCATCACAAATCCTCGAATATGCAAATCTACCAGAAGGAACTCCCATCGATTTGATGGTCGGTGGGCCTCCTTGTCAGGCTTTTAGCACCGCAGGAAGTAGACGGGGATTCGAAGATGAACGAGGGAACGTTTTTTTAACTTTTATTGAACGGATATTGGAAATACAACCACGATTTGCAGTTATTGAAAATGTAAGGGGATTACTTTCTGCACCGTTAAAACACCGACCACATACACGAAGAGGGTTTGGATATCCACCATTAACTCCTGAAGAAGACAAGGGTGGAGCTTTATATCATATTATTGAAATGTTAAAAGACGGAGGGTACTCAGTCTCTTTCAATTTATATAATTCTGCCAATTTTGGTGCTCCTCAAAAAAGAGAACGAGTTGTTTTGGTATGTGGGAGGGGTGATCAGTCCATTCCTTTTCTAGAACCAACTCATTCTGAAAATGGAGAGTGTGGTCTACCACAGTGGAGAACTTTTTTAGATGTTTCGAAAGATTTAATCGAAGAGGAACAGGAATATTTGGAATTCCCTGAATCTCGACTCAAGTATTACAGGTTACTCAAATCAGGCCAATATTGGAAACATCTTCCGGAAGAATTACAGAAAGAGGCTCTAGGAGCCAGTTATTACGCTGGAGGTGGGAAAACGGGTTTTTTACGAAAATTAGGTTGGGATAAACCTTCTCCAACATTGGTTACAAACCCTACAATGCCAGCTACAGACTTGGCTCATCCGGAAAAGAATCGACCAATAAGTGTACAAGAGTATAAGAGAATACAGGAATTCCCTGATAGCTGGGAATTATCGGGAAACACGGCTGACAAATATCGACAAATTGGCAATGCAGTCCCCATTAGTTTGGGGATGGCGATTGGAAAACATCTACTGAAACTGTTGAATGGATATTCAATACAAGAATTCAAGGATTTTAGATATTCAAGATATAAGAACACAGATCATGAATCATTTTTGTCTTTATTTTCTTCATCCAGCAGCTGGGTCAGTAGTGGCAGATATTCCCGTGCGGGATCCTGAATCGCCAAATCAAAATTGTCGGCAGTGATCTTTATTTTTAAATCGAGCTGGAGTTTGTGCTCTCGTATGCGCAGGTGGCATTTTTGCAATAGCGTGCCGTCCGGCAGATTTGCGAAATCATCGCTCTTTGCCGGTGTAAATTTTATGCTGTCCAGATCCAGTGCCGTTACTCTGCCACTGAGAATTTTCAAACTCACGGGATGGCTCATGGTCAACTGAATGGATTCACTTTTGGAAGGTATATAGCGAACGCTATTCAGAACCCTGTTCATATCGAACCGTTCAGCGGGTTTTTCTGCAACATCCGAGGGTGGCAATATCGCATCGCCGGGCATATCAACCAATAATTTGTCTATAATATCCACCGCTTGGGGGCTTGAAAGCCCCTGCTGGATAATCGCATCCACTTTCAAGGTCTGCGCCTTGTCAATTTCCGCCTGGCCGATTTTGCTGTGGGAATAGAGTATCAGTTTCATGGAACTGGTACCTTCGATGCCTTCAAGATACGGTATCATGGTTTTCCAATGGCGCGGAAAATCGGAATGGCTCCATAGAACAAGATCGGGGAGAATTTCTTCGATATTGTCGATTGCCTTCAGTGGATGGTGGTACTGAAACAGCATGTCACCGCTTCTGCCAAAGTTGTCGAGAATGGTTTGTACGTGTTCGCTGTCAGCTATTTCCGGACTGACAAGGATAATCTTCATTTTACTCCGTACCGAGATTAGTCACCAGATAACCCACAATATACCAGATTTCGTCCCTGCGTTCGAGTTCGTATGTGAAACGCTTGATTTCAAGATATTCCCCAAGGTCGTATTTTTGCAATACCGTAACGCTGCCGGTGTTCGGGCCGTAATTTGTTCGCTGGATTTCGTAGCTGTCGGGGATCAGGCTCATTCCTTCGGGGGTTTCCTCATTCCAAAGTACGTCCTTGTAGCCATCCAGCTCTTCCTGCCTTTGAATTGCGGAAAGCCGGGCGTAGCGGTCGGCGCGTTGTTGCCGGGCTACGTAGAGATTTTCCACATCCAAATACTGGAGAAATTCCGATCGCCTGGAGTGCATGCGGGCTTCTATCGTATATGAAACGACTTCGTCCGGAGCGAGGGCGGCGATTTCCATTTCTTCTTCCATGGCTTTTGCGATCCGGATTTCGCTGGCGTCCTGTCTCCGGAAACCTTCGCGCACCGATAAGGTGAGATTATTGGAGGCCAATACCATCTGCCCCTCAACGCCCATTAATTGGGGGAAGAAACGAGCCTGGAACATATAAATGCCGTCATCCAGCCGACGATAGCGGCTCAAATCTTCAATAAACGAAAATTCTTCACCGGGCCGGATATCCACATTCCTGTAATAAACATGTTGTTGTTGAGTTCTGGCGTTGATAATATAATTGCTGTATCCGGCATTTATGTTATTCATTCCCCGGACATCGAAATCCAGATTGTGAAATTTCTGGTCGGCGAGATTAAATCTGTAAACTTCCGGACCGTTATTGGTTATGGTGAGTCGGACTTGAATAGAATCGCCGGGGAAGTATATTTTTTGGTTGTATAGCCTGATTGTGAGGTCTACGCCGTTTGCGGCCCAGGCCGCGAAGCCGGTGAGCAGTAAAAGTAAAAAAACATTGAGTGCTCTGCAAACTGTTTTTTTCATCACGATGGTCTTCTCCCGGCTATAGTATTCATATTATCGGATGGAATTATGAAATCATTATTGTATTCAAAATTATCTTCCCTTCTAAAAGAATATGCACCGTATAAAGAGTATTTCTCAAATATAAACCAAAAGAAGTTCCCCATGTGCATTCGCGGCATTCACGGGTCGCTTTTGAGTATCCTTTTGGCGAAAACGGCAGAGCGGAGTCGCAGGTCGATGGTATTGATACTTCCCACCGAGCGCGAAGCCGAGACCATTGCCGGCGATTTGCGCACCTTCGGCGTTGAAGCCGCCATACTGCCGGCCTGGGGTACGGCGCCCTACTCCGTTGCCAGCCGCAATTCGCCGCTGTTCGGTAAACGGGTTCGGGTGCTGGATGGTCTTCTGGACGGCAGTTATCACATTTTGATAGCAAGTGTGCGAAGCTTTCTGGCTCCTTTGCCGCCTCCCGACTATATTCGGTCGCATTATCTTCCGGTGCGCTGTGGCGATGAATTTCAGCCCCGGGATTTTGCCGGGGATCTGGAGCGCACGGGATATATGCGGGTTAAGCGGGTTTCGGTGCCCGGGGAATTTGCCCTTCGCGGCGAGGTCTGCGATGTTTTCATGGCCGGCGACGAAGACCCGGTGCGCATCGTATTCGGGTGGGACAGGGTCGAACACATACGGCGTTTTGATGCCGGAAGCCAAAGTTCTCTTGAAAACCTGAAGTCAATATCCATTCGACCGAGCCGGGAGGTTATCTGGGACGAGCTGCGGGTAGGTGCGCTCAAGTCCAATCTTTTTCGGTTTCCGGAGCTGAAGGACAAGGTAGATGAAATTATTGAAAGCATTATCCTGCCCATGGCCGAAGGTCATGAACGATTTTTCCCCCTGTCTTTCGATACCGGGCAGCACTGCAGTGCACTGGATTTTATGGAGGAAGAACCTTTTTTATTTATCGGGGAATACGAGCGTTGCCATACTGTCGAAGAGAGCCTGAAAAAGGAGTACGCTGAAATATACAGAAAGCTGCGCCACAGCGAGGCGGTTGCCCGGCCGGAGAGATTATTGCTCAGTCTGGCCGAACTGGAAAATTCGCTGTCTTCGCTTTTTCGCCTGCCCCTCCTCCCGCCCTCCCCATCCCGCACCGAAGATACATCACCGGCAGGGGAGTCTGCCGGGGAAAATGCCGCCCCGAACGAAAATGCTGCCCCGCACGAAAATGCTGCTCCACACACCAAACA